>Ga0180433_10009432_pt1 | contig 11946 bp, 8 predicted proteins | sample SS_ome_8_FD_132980 | JGI IMG/M metagenome (GOLD analysis project Ga0180433, IMG submission 132980) | Hypersaline lake sediment archaeal communities from the Salton Sea, California, USA - SS_1_D_1 metaG | ecosystem: Environmental > Aquatic > Non-marine Saline and Alkaline > Hypersaline > Sediment... | reverse complement strand
CATCTGTTGAAGAACGAGCAGAAGTAAATACTATCAAACAAATACTTGCGACTATTGGGTTAATTGCAGCAGCTTTAGTACCGGGCATTTTTATCGGAGAAGTTGATGTATTAGACGGATATTTACTTAATGGGATAGTAACTACTGTTATCGTAGGCATTTCATTAGCTATCTTTATTAAATCGGGTGCGGTTGAGAGAAGAGAATTTAAACTTGATTATCAAAACCAGTTTAAATTCTTCCAAGGGTTAAAATATACCTTAAAAAATAAGGCATTTATATTCTACACAATAATGTTTTTCCTTTATGAATATATTTTACTCCTTTTAGGGACAATCGTTCCTCTCTTTGGTAAACACGTACTAAATACCAGTAGTACTTTTGAAACATCGATTATAATGGGTGTGATGTATATAATCGGTATAGTTACGGTGATTGTATGGAAGAAATTAGATGTAAAAATTGGAAGCAGAAAAGCCTATGCGGTTTCCATGATTGCTTATGTAATTGCTACCATTCCTATGTTGTTTATTAGTGATTATGTGAGTGCTGTAATTGTTGCTGTTTTTATAGGCTTTGGTTTTGGGGGCATGTTATATTTCATTTATTTGATAATTGCTGATGTTATCGATGAGGATGAATTAAAAACAGGAGTGAGACGAGAGGGCACTTTTTTTGGTGTAACTAATTTTTTCATGCGATTAGCAATGATATTATCGATTCTTACAGTAGGTTTAGTTTTTAGACAAACAGGTTGGGAAGAATATGATCCTTTACCTGGAGTTAATGAAATTTTAGGTCTCAGAATCTTGTTTGTCATTTTTCCCGCAATTGCTGTTGGATTAACCTTACTTTGTCTTTATTTCTATCCCTTTACCAAATCAAAAGTGGATGATATGAAAACAAAATTAATGGAACTTCATAAACAGAAAGAAGAAAAAACCCGTGAAATGTAGATTTTTATACTTACCCTTTTTTTTATTTTTAAAAATTAAATATTTTCCAGAGCCTGTTCTAAATCGTTGATTAAATCTTTAGGATCTTCCAATCCAATTGAAAATCGAAAATGTGTGTCTGAAATGTCCATGAGTCTCTTTTCCCAAGAGGAAAGATCTATTCCTGTCATTATTGACGTATATTCAATTAATGAAGTGGTGTCACCTAATGATACTCCGACCTTAATCACTTTCAATAAATCTATGAATTTATTGCTTTCTTCTTGAGAATAAAGTTCAAACCCAAGCATTCCACCATAATCAGACATCTGTTTAGCAGCAATAGAGTGACCTGGGTGTGATTCTAATCCTGGATATATAACTTTTGCAACTTTTGGATGGGATTCTAAAAACCGTGCGATTTTCATCGCATTTTCACAATGTTTCTTCATACGGATACTTAGAGTTCGGCACCCACGCAATATTAACCATGCACCAAAGGGATTCATCACTTGTCCCTCTAATTCTAACCAAAAGTAGCGTATGTTTTGTAGATCTATTTTAGGGCCAACTATTACTCCCCCCATTGCATCTCCATGCCCATTGATGTATTTAGTGAGACTTTCGATGACTAGATCTGCTCCTAATTCTAACGGTCTTTGCAATGCGGGAGAGGCAAATGTATTATCCACAAGACACTTTCCTCCTTTATCATGAATTATATTTGCACAAGCTTGTATATCAATAATATCAATTGTGGGATTTGCAGGAGTTTCTATGAATATTAATTTTGTTTTATCATCTATAGCATCTTTAACTTGATTCAAATCTCGCATATCAACTATTCTTGGTTCAATGCCCATTTGAGGGTAAAGATTCATAAACAAACGATGTGTCCCAGTATATTGGTTTTTATGCATAACAAGATTTGGTATTTGTTCGGGATCAGTTTGAGGAAGATATTTAAATACTTTTTTAGGTTTAATTCGCTTTAATCGTTGCTGTAATATACTTGAACAGGCTAAATGAACTGCCGCCATACCTGATGCTACAGATAACGCATCATCCCCGCCATGTAATGTCGCCAGTTTCTTATCCAGAGCGTATAAGGTTGGATTTTCAGTTCTGGAATAATAATAATGACTATTAATGAAATCCTTTAAATTTGAATATACATATGACTTTGTGGCGTAAATTGGTATCCGTAAACTTGATGGCGTTTCTGGGTATGGATCTTCTCCTGCCCTTATTTGTTGTGTTTCAAACTCCAATTCATCCCATTCTTTCCTTAATTCTTTATTTATTTGGTCTTGAGTTTTTTTTTCTGCCATTTTTATCCCTCCAATCCACCAATACCTTTCACATCTGTTTCTTTATCCAATTCTTCCGCTTTTCTGAAATAATCCATAGTTCGTGAGGATATTTCTTTAAACCGTTCTTTTAATTGAATATCTATTTCCTTTGGTATTCCTGGTCCTTTTTGACTTCCAAGTATGTGATTCACTTTTTCTCTTGCTCTCTGAATAATATCTTTTGAACCATTCCGTTTCCAGATACCTCTTCTATCCCGATCGGCTAATTTAGGTACAAATATCTCTTTTCGAGTGTTTTTTGCAGTATGCTTAAGCATTAGGTAATTTTTTCCTTCTAAAGCAACTCTCTTAATTTGTTCAATTGCAAGTGTATCGTCATTAACATTAATTCCCTCTCTTCCTCTGTTTATCATATCAATAAGCTCATCATCTATCACTAATAATTCTAAAGCTTCTGCGAGTGAAGACTCATAAGTACCCGCGCAAGTGATATAATTAATCCCAGCATTTGCCGCAAAAGATAAGGTCATAAATCTTTCATAACCATTTTGCATATCGAAGCATTTCGATTCGGTAACTGCTCCTGGACCACGAGAAGGGATATTATAATACCGCGCTAATTGAGCTGTTCCTGCAGTAATTAAACCAGTTTCTATTGATCCCCATGCAACATTACCCGTTGGAGGGTCCATCGGGCAATTCATCGTAGAATAAAATACAGGAGCCCCGGGACTTATCAATTGAGTTAACACAATAGACGATAAGACTTCCATATTGGATTGGACTAATAATCCCGCCAGTGTGACGGGTGCCGTAGATCCAGCACTCGCCGCTGGAGCAATAATAGTAGGTTGTTTATATTTGGCAAAAATAAATAACCCATTTAATAAAATTTTAGTAAGCAATAATGGACTTGTCGGGTTAAAAAAACCAACCAGTCTCGGTTTTTCAATTAATTCCTCTTTTCCTCCCACAATAATGGATGTAAGGTCCATCATATCCTGACTTGCTATCCTTCCATAGCATCCAAGCCCATAAGGTTTAAAACTATGTTCTGCCCATGCACGAATTGCATGATAATGAGTTTCGAGATATGGAACATCGTTTGGCCACACATCAACATGAGAGCATCGAATATTTTTAAGACGGTCTACAATCCTAATTTGGGATATATTATCACTTAAAACAGTTTTTCGTATTCCTTTCTTATGGTCAGGATCATAAATTTTTACAGGAGTTCCCACAGTGGCATAATTAACACTGTTAGTATTAACCTCGAAATTATAAGATCCATCAGAACCCCATAAGATAAAGGAATCGGGAACTTTTGCTAATTGTTCTTTAACTACACTTTCAGGAAATTTTACATAATCGGTTTTATCATCAAGAATCGCTCCGTTTTTTTCTAGTAGATCTCTTGCTTCAGTAGATTCTACTCTTATCCCAATACTTTCTAATAATTCGAGAGTGTTATTATGGATTAATTCGATCTCTTCTTTAGATAATACACTTATTTGATTTTGTTTCATATATTCAATTTTCCTTAAGCAAATTTACTTAGAACTCTTAAATACTAACTAAGAGATGTTAATTTAGTATTATATCGCTTTATCTTATCTATTTTTTGAAAAACTTTTTTTGCGAATAAGCGTTGTCTAATTTAATATAAACAAGCTAAAAGAAGATCGTCATATGTCTATTGAAGAAAAAATGAAAAACCTTGTTGTGGAATGGGATGAAGATGGCTTAAAGAAGCTTTGCAGTTCTCTTCTTGATGAAAACCAATCAACACCAGAAGATTTACTGCAAATTATTGGAAATGTTATGAAATATATTGGAGATCAATTTGAAAACGAGGAAATTTTTCTTCCCGATTTAATTGGCTCAGCTAATGTTGTTAAAGCAGTTATTGATGAGTTGTTAGATCCAGCAATCCGAGCTAAAGGTGGTGAGAAAAGCACTTTAGGAAAAGTAGTAATAGGTACTGTTGAAAGTGATGTGCATAGCATTGGTAAAGATTTGGTTGCATCTTTTCTTTTCTCCAATGGATTCGATGTATTCAATTTAGGTGTAGAAGTGACTGCTGAAGAATTTATTACTAAAGCAGAAGAGGTTGGTGCGGACATCATTGGAATGTCTTCTCTTTTAACTATGTCGATGGATTTTCAACGGCAAGTTATAGAAGAATTAAATAAAAGAGGATTACGCGAGAAATATAAAGTTATTGTGGGGGGTGCTCCAACATCTGAGGAATGGGCACATCAAATAGGTGCTGATGCGTGGGCGGATGATGCAATTGAGGCTGTGGCGATAATTAAAGAAATTATTGGAACTAAAAACTAAAGGTTGCAAAAAGTTATGAAATTAAATAAAATTGATGTGTTCTCCAAGAATGAATTAGAGCAGATACACGCTGCATCATTAGAATTACTTTTAGATGTTGGAATTAAGGTAGATTCAGAAAAAGCACGAGCTGTTTTAAAAAAGAATGGTGCAGAAGTAAATGAAAAGACACATTTCGTTAAATTTTCTGAATCATTAGTAAAAGAGAAATTGAAAACAGTTCCCGATTCCTTCACTCTTCACGGACCAGATGGAACCTATAAGGCTACCATAGATGTTGATCATACCGAATTTGCCACTATCGGCACCCCTGTAAAGATTTACGATCCCGACCATAAGAAAGGTATACGAAAAACAGTTATGACCGATACAATCAATCAAATTCGAATTGTAGATAGTTTGGAACATGTAATATGTTCTCACATTGATGTCTGGCCAAACGATATAAAATATACGGCTCTTCATGCGCATTGTATTTATCAATGGGTTAAAAATACCAAAAAACCTTATGGACTTGGATGTCTTGGCCGATTAGCCAGTCAAGATATGATGAATTTAACCTCTATGATTGTGGGTGGTGAAAAAGAATTAATTAACCGACCTAGGTTAGTCGGCTTTATGAATCCAACAAGTCCATTGCATCTTCCCCAAATTATGACCAATGGATTTGAAGTGTTTGCTAAATATAGACAACCTACTATTATCGCTCCTGAAGCCCTCGCGGGTACTTCTTCACCGGTTACTTTAGCGGGATTAGTAACTCAAACAAACGCAGAGATTCTTGGCAGTATGGTACTTTCTCAGATTTATAACTCTGGAGCGCCCATATTTTATGGAACCGTATCACATGTCACAGATATGAGAACGGGAAACTCTGCTATGGGATCGATTGAGATGGGATTAATAACCGCGGGAATAGCCCAATTAGCGCGGTATTATAATATCCCTTCTCGTGGTCCTGGGTGTGGCACTGATTCCAAATTATTAGATATGCAAAATGGCTACGAGCGCCTTCAAACTTTAATGCTTGCTGCTCAAGCAGGCATTAACTATATCACTTGTGCCGGTACTTATGAAGCAACTTTAGTGGAAGCATTAGAACTGCTGCTTATAGATGATGATCTGATAGGGATGGTAAAACGGGCTATGGAAGGGATAAAAGTAAATGATGATACTATTGGATTAGATATTATTAAGAAAGTCGTTACTACTGAACAAAAAGGAGTAAACTTTCTTGCAGAAAAACATACAAGAAATCATATGAAACAAGAATTATACTTTCCCAAATTATCGGATAGAAATAGAAGATCTACGTGGTATAAGAAAGGGGAAAAAGATGTGATTACTAGGGCAGGTGAGAGAATTAAGGAACTATTGGAATCACACCAAGAAAAAGAGCTTCCAAAAGAGTTGGATCAAAAGCTTATAAAATATATAAGAGACGTAGAGGCTCGTAATTTCGATGATTATAAGAAAGCAGAGGATCTTATGGTCGATAGCATAACTTTACCTGATGGTATTGAAATTAAAGAAAAAAAGTAAATTTAGTTATTACTCAATTCTTTTCTTTTTAAATATTTTACTCCACATATCGAAAATATCTATTTTGAGAAGAATATACATTAATATAACAATTAAATAAAGAGAGATTATACTTAAAATCCAGCTTTCTCCTCCCAAAAGATTGCAAATATTTATGAAGTTATAAGAAAATAAAAGCATTAATCCCAATTTTCCAAGCCAACACCAAAAGGTTGTCTTCTTAAAGGAATATTTCAGCATTCCGAGTGGGATAGTGATAAAATCATCTGATATTGGAGTTAAAGCGGCAAGAAAAATAAGAATAGGAGCGGCTTTTGGATGGACGACTAGAAATAATTTATATTTTTCCAGTTTTTCTATATTTTCATCCGAGATAAACTCAGAAGTTCCTCTTCCTACAAAATAGCCACCCAATTCTCCTAATAAGCATCCAAAACTGGCGATTAAAGCAAATAAAAAAGGGAATGCTAAATTTGAACTTATGAATGGAAATGAACTATAACATAAAACAAAAGTATAAGGAGTGGGAAAAGGAATGATGTTTCCGATTAATGTTACTATAAATGTAATTAATAATCCTAAGTATATATTTTGAAATACTGGATATTTCGAGATGTTCTCTATAAAAGTACGATGGCTTTCATTTAAGATTAGATCTATCGAAATAATTGAAATAAGCAAAATACTTATAAGACAACCTATATCTAACTTCTTTAATCGCAATTATAAAAACCCAACTTTAAAATTAGTTTATTGAAATTTAATGATAGACGTGTTTGTCTATTCCTTTTTAATACTATCATCAATTTCACTTGGTTCTTTTTCTCCATCAACTTTTTCTAATAGTTCAGTTAAAACAACATTATTGTAGGATATAAGCATCCTTGGAATAAGGTTTTCTGCCAAATATGCTCCATCTTCTACTTCTTCTTTTAAAGGAAATAATCGAGGTTCTTTATAATCCGCGTTTAAATAGTTGGTTTCATATTCTTTATAACCATACAATTTATTCTTGACGATTACCATCTTTCTTCGATACCCTTCAGGTAATCCTGCTTTTTCGAGAAGATATATGATTTTTTCTAGTGAAATTTCTTTTAACAGTTCTCGGTCTTCTTCAGTATCCTTAAAGGCTGGACCCGTTTGCTCCTTCGAATAATCAATTTCCTCTTCTAACCCAAGCATGACTTTAAATCCATGAGTTTCCATATCTTGATCAACTGCGGTTATTTTAAAAGCAATACCGTGTTTGTCTCTAATAGGTGCTGCCATTTTTGCGGCTATAAATTTCATACGGGTAGTGGTATTTAATCCGTGCCATAACCAAACGCGATAATGCTGAGGATCGACAAAAAGTAAAATAAAATCCTCATCTAATAACTCTGGCAACTTTACGTCAGGATCTATAATTAACTCTTCAAAATCTCCGATTTCATCATTAAATTGGTATACAGTAATCGATGTTTCTTTGCGTTCAGGGACTTCAATTTTTTTTTTATCGTTATCTGAAGGAGATTGTTGATTTTCCATGAGTTTAAGAATGTTTTAAATTACTTTTTGTTATTATAATTAGTTTTAATAATATATTAGTATTATTGGTATTAAAATTAGTATGTTCTCGCTATTTAATTCTAAATAGAAGATAACAAATATTTTTCTAAATTCATTTATTTTATATCCTAGAAAAATTCTCCTCTTTTAGCCAACTTTTAATGTTTTAATAATTAATAGGCGGGGATTGCCAAGTCTGGTTAAAGGCGCTGGACTCAGAATCCAGTCCCGTAGGGGTTCGGGAGTTCAAATCTCCCTCTCCGCATATACAATATGTTAGATAACCTCTAATTCATTATTACATTGAGGACAAAGTAAAGGGATCTCTTCCTCACACGGTTTTAACTCATCACTATTTAATAATTTTCTCCAACATACCAACTTTTTTTTAGTTTTTACCATATCCCTCCCATGATGCTGTGGCAAAACATTTCGTGTATTGCAGGTTCTACACACAATTGAATTTGCTTCACTTTCGATGATATCAGTGCTCAGATCTTTGTATTTAACTTTATATCTGAAAATTCTCATCCCATTGAGTAAAATTGCTAATGAAACTCCCATATCTCCAATTCCTACGGCTAGCCATAAGGTCATTAAACCAATAACGGTCAAGATTGCGAATGATACTTTAATTAATATAGAACTCCAAATATTTTGTTTAATAATTTTATTCGTCTTTTTAGAGATATCAAAAAAGGTTAAGATTTTTTTTAAATCATCGTTCATAATAATGATATCTGCCGTTTCAAGAGTTAAATCAGTTGCTGAGGCTCCAATGGCGATACCTAAATCAGCTAATGCCAAGGCTGGAGCATCATTGATTCCATCCCCAACCATTGCAATTTTTTTACCTTTTTCTTTATTTGAACGTATTATATCTAATTTTTGATTAGGCAATAATTCACCATGAATGCTGTCCATATCAAGACATGTACCTATGGTTTTGCAGACTTCTTGATGATCACCAGATAGTAATATAACTTCCTTCCCAGTTTTTTTTAATCCATCAATTAATATTGGAGCAGAAACTCTTAATACATCCCTAATTGTTATTATTCCCAAAATTTTATTTTGACTTCCAAGGAATACTGGGATAACTCCTTGATTACCGAAAGAGCTTAAATCTTCTAGCGAAATTTCATAACCTAAGTTTTCCAAATATTTTTGACTTCCAATATGGTATAAGGTCTTATTTATTACCCCTTCAACCCCCATTCCTTTTATAACCTTAAAATTCTCCGCTGATACTAAAGGTATATCCATTGCTTTTGATTGCTCGACAATAGCGTTCGCAATAGGATGTTCTGAAAGAGATTCCAAACTAGCAATTATCTGAAGGATCTTCTCTTTTGAAATATTGTAACTAATTACATCAAATACTTTTAATTTTCCCTCTGTTAAGGTTCCCGTTTTATCAAAAGAAACTAATTGTATTTTATCCGCTAATTCAATAAATTTATTCCCCTTAACCATTATTCCTTCTCGGGCTAGTTTAGTTAAAGCACTTATATTAGCCAAAGGAGTTGATAATGTTAAGGCACAAGGACAAGAAACAACCAATAATGTTAATCCACGATAAAACCATGTATTGAAGTTTAAATTGAAAAATAAAGTTGGAATGAGCACAATTAATATTGAACTAATTAGTATTATTGGAGTATAATATTTAGCAAATCGTTCGATAAATTTTTCATGTTTACTTTTGTTTTTTCTCGCTTCTTTTATCATTTCTGCGATTTGCGCTACAATAGTATTAGAACTTTCTCGAGTGACTCGAATATCGACAAAAGTATCTTCATTAAGACTTGAAGCATATACTATATCACCAACTTCTTTATAAACTGGGATAGACTCACCGGTAATAGCACTTTCGTTAAAATAAGTAGCTCCTTTTATAATGACTCCATCTAATGGTACTTTCATTCCAGATTTCACTCCAATAATATCACCTATGTTCACTGATTTTGCCCTCACAGTAGAATATTCTTTATTTATCTTTAGTAGTGCTTCATCGGGAGTTAATTTTAATAAATCTTTTATTGCCTTTTTAGACCTTTCATTGGTTAGTTCTTCTACATATTCGGCAATAGAGTATAACAAGATTGCGGTGGCACCCTCTTGCCCATGCAGTATAAAAAAAGAGGCAATAGCAGCGATAACCATTAACAAATTTGCTGTAATTTTTTTATCCATCAGATCTTCAATTGTTTCACGAAATACACCATATCCCGAAAAAATTATTGCAATAAAAGCTAAAATTTGACTTATTAGGTCTTGATCACTTAAAAATTCAATTATAATTGAAATAGTAAGTATTATTGCTGAAGGAACTATAAAAAACCAAAATTTCTCTTCAAAGAAAGATTTCGACTCTAATCCTTGATTAAATTCTTCGCATTGAGTCGAGGAACACGCAACAACGCTAATATTATATCACCTATGTGTAAACAACGATTTAAACTTAAAAACTTAATAGTTCTACTTTATAATGCTTCTTTCATATTTACTTTTGCATCAAATGTATTCCAGATTTGAAATTTATTTGTTATAAACTAATAAGAATAAAAAAATTTGTACATACCTATTTTATAATATATACCAATTTTTGCTCCTTGTCTATAGGTAAATTTAATTTCTTCCGTATTTCATTTCGTACTAAGAATCCTCCTACATGGAGAATTGAATCTCTTAAGATTGAATCTTGATCCATGGAAGCATTACAAGGATATGAATGATGTGCTTTACTGATTCTTTCATTTAGGCTTATTTCACCATTCGCAATATATTTTGATTTTAATTGCTGAACAATAAAATAAGTTGATCCACAAGGCGCACTTTGAACTACACAGGTATCCACGATTGATTTTCCATCCTTACTTAATAAGAAAGAAACAATTGGTTCTCCAACTTTAAAATATTGGATAAATTTAATAATATGAGATCGATCTTTCGTGATATTAAATCCAACTTTATTAAATTCATTCAATTCAGTACTTAAGGAACAAAAAGGTTTGGGAAAAGCGGCTTGAATTCCGAACTTTTCAAAATCTTCTAAAACTTGAACTTGAAGTCCAGGTGGTACCCATTTAGGATCTTCAATAGGCACGATTACTGCCTTAACATTTTTCTCTTTCAAATAGTATGGTAATTCTGCAAGTAAATCTTGATGAATTCCAATAACTAATAAAAAATCAACTTCTGGAATTTGTTTGGGTAAGTATATTTCAGCATTTTCAATTAAATCTGGAACATTCTTCCCAACTTGTTCATAAAAATAAATATTTCCAGAAAAATTATGAATATTCTCTCGGCACTTATCACATTTTACATTTACTTCTAATAACTCACAAGCTTTACAAAACTCATCATCATTGATGAGATTTCCCACAAACTTTTGAGCAAGCATTATAGTATCTTCATCTGTGCCATATAGTATGCCAAGTGAGAATTTTTTGGAACTCATCATGATAATGATTATTTTACCCGTTTTATCTATTATTATAATAAAAAATAAGGCATTTAATTTTTCAGCCGAACATATTCGATTGATATCATGAACAATAATAGAAGTTAAATATAAAGGATAAGATACTTATCTTGAATATAGGATCTAATGGTTTTAAACCAAAACAATGGAAATACTCGAATTAAGAAAGGAAATCATCCAAGGTCTCAGAGGAGAGCTACCAGAGCTAGTAGATAAATATAATCATTTTATATTACGCAACCTCCCTAGTAAACAAAACTCAGTAGTATTAATGACATTTAATAAAGAAACTGCTAATTTACCACGGGATTGTGTAGTAAAAATATTTCGAACTGATAAAGGGGATAATGAGGTTGAAATTTTAAAAAAATTGAAAAAACAAAACTTATTTGTTCCAGATATTCTTCTTTATAAAAATCCCTACCTAATACTTAAAAAAGTGGATGGTGTTAATGTGTGTGATTTTATAAATAAGAATTTAGCTAATCGTGAAAGTATTGATGATTTAGAATCTGTTATTAAAGAAAAAATTGTTTTATGTATGATTAATTTAGCAAAATGGTTAGCAAACTTACATAAAAATAATCTTGTAGCAAATAATTCTGAAGTTATCGTTTTAAACAAAGGAGATACAAGATTGAGAGATTTCATTTATCATCCTAATGAAGGAATAATTTATGGTATGGATTTTGAGGATGCATTTGAGGGAAATCATTTAATTGATATATCATGGATATGTTGTGCATTACTTGATACAAACCCTGGAATTTTT
>Ga0180433_10009431_pt1 | contig 11947 bp, 11 predicted proteins | sample SS_ome_8_FD_132980 | JGI IMG/M metagenome (GOLD analysis project Ga0180433, IMG submission 132980) | Hypersaline lake sediment archaeal communities from the Salton Sea, California, USA - SS_1_D_1 metaG | ecosystem: Environmental > Aquatic > Non-marine Saline and Alkaline > Hypersaline >... | reverse complement strand
TGGAATATAACTTCAAATGTTGATGTACCTGATGGTAATCATACAATCAGATGTGTGATTAGTGATGAACCTGGAAAATATTATAATGCCTCTGTAAATGAAAGTGAAACTTGGTTAATTTTAAGAGAAACAGATTATTCACCCCCCTATTTTGGTAGAGTACATGCAAACTCGACCACACCCAATAATGATGTCACAATTGAGGCTCAAGTTAATGACTGGTTTGGTGTTGATAAAGTTTGGGCAAACGTAACTTACCCTAACTCAACCACATATTTATATTATCTTTCGAATCTTACTGATAATCCTCTTGGTGGTATTTGGAGGACAACATTAACTAACGTTTCAAATGTGGGCCCTTATGATTATTCATTATACGCAAATGATACCAGTGACCTGGTTAATTCTACTAGTGGATGGTTTGATGTTTATACAAAATTATATTTCATTGGTAATGCGACCAATAATGATAAAAATAATATGACATTAAATTTCACCTTTTATAGACCTGGAACAAATAAGACTCTTGAATTACCAAATACTCATATAGATGGTGGGAGTTACAATTTTTCAGTTTTTAACACAAATGTTGACCTTTATTTGGAAATGGATGACCATGAAATATTTTTCAGGAATGTCAACTTGACGTCCTCAGTAATCTCACAATTCAATGAAAATGCTACAAATATTACTAATCCATTGATTTTTGACAATGTATCTGTTGCTGAAATACTTTTACAGGCAACAACTAAAAATAAAATGACAGCATTGGGTGTTGATAGTAATTTAGAATTTGATAACCTAACAATAACCCTTAACTTCACCAAAAATGTGAATGACTATTCGGATTTAAGTAAACCAGCACTTAGGATTTATCAATGCCCAACTTGGGAATTAGAGAATAGGAGTGGTTGTTCAGGTTCTTGGACCATGTTAGATACTACTCTAAATAGCTCAAATAACCTAGTCACTGCTGATGCATCTAGCCTTTCTTGTTTTGTTGTCGCAGAATATTGTCCATCTTGTGATAGTGGAGATGAAGGGGATGGTAATGATCCAGGGATAGTGGGTGGAGGAGGAAGTTCTGCAACAAGCACACGGTGTGGTAATGGTGTTTGTGAGGTAGGAGAAAATATAGATAATTGTCCTGAAGATTGTGGTAAAGCACAAAGACCCCCTTTTAATCTGAAAACTAATCTGACTGATGTTGAAATTGAAGCAGGGAGATTGAAAATATACAATCTTTGGATGAAAAACACCTATGGTAGAGAGATAAATGCATCAATACGTTTTGGTGGCTCTACCTCACATTTCTTGTCTGTTGATGAAAATTATGTAACTTTAGATGTGGATGAAGAGAAAAATATACCAATTTATGCTAACGTACCTTTAGCAACTGAACCAGCTGTTTACACTGGAGAGATTGTTATAACAGCTCAGGGATACACCCAAAGATTACCCGTAACTATAACAGTTCCTCTGGCAGGGAGTCTATATCTGGATATAGATGTAAAGTCATTAACAACTAGAGTAAATCCTAATGCAACGGCTATTTTCCGTATTCAAATTCAAAATATAGGATACAGGAATAGGTTCAATATAAGTATAAATCACACAGCTAGAAATTTAGAAACAAGGGAAGTAATTTTCCATGATCATGAGGATAGGGAAATTGAAACCACTTTACTTTTGATGAAAAATGTTCATATACCTCGGAATGCTACCCTTGGAGAATATACTTATGAAGTGGATGTCCAATTTGATGGGGAAAGAATATCCTCTGCCGACACCTTTGTTATTACCCAATCATTTTTCACTAGCCGAAGGATTAGAGTAATTATTTTGATAGTTTTATTGGTTCTATCCGTACCTGCAGCTTATTATCTGAGAAAATTATACAAGAGATGGAGAGCATCAAAAGTCAGATATATATTCCCGGTTGATCCCAAAAATTTACCAAAAGGTGAATTATGGATTGGTCAAGTAGCAGAGACTAATCAAAAAGCAACATTTGAAATGAAGGAATTGAAAACACATGTTCTAACTGCTGGAGCAACAGGATCCGGTAAAACAGTATCCTCGATGGTAATAATAGAAGAATTGTTAGAGAAGAAAATACCGGTCGTAGTTTTTGATCCAACAGCACAATGGACAGGATTTGTAAGACCCTGTAAAGATCCAGACCTTTTGAAGTTCTACAAAAAATTCGGGATGAATCTAAGAGATGTTAAACCATACAAAGGTATGATATATGATGTAAAAGATCCGAATGTTAAGATTGACTTCAAGAAATATATGAATCCTGGAGAGATAACAGTTTTCACCCTTAATAAACTTAAACCAGGAGAATATGACGAGGCGGTAAGATCAATCGTTGATACTATATTTGAACAAGGCTGGGAAGAATCGACTGATGTCCAGTTAGTAATAGTTTTGGATGAGGTTCATAGACTATTGGAAAAATATGGTGGTAAAGGAGGTTATGTTGCCTTAGAAAAAGCTTGCCGTGAATTCCGTAAATGGGGTATTGGATTAATTATGGTTTCACAAGTACTGTCGGACTTCAAAGAGGCCATAAAGGGTAATGTTTTAACTGAAGTTCAATTGCATACAAAATCACTTGGTGATCTGGAGAGAATCGAAAGAAAATTCGGGGAAGATTATGCTAAGAGGGTAACCAAGCTGGAAGTTGGTATTGGAATGTTACAAAATCCAAAATATAACAAAGGTAAACCTTATTTTGTTTCTTTTAGACCTACTTATCATTCTCCACATAAAATACCCGATAAAGAGTTAGAATTGTATAAGGAGTATGAGCAACTGATTAAAGGAATAGAAGATAAGATTGAAAACATGAAAGAATCTGGAGAAGATGTATTCGGATTGAATGTTGAATTGAATCTAGCCAAAGATAAACTGAAAAAAGGGAGGTTTAGAATGGCGAAAATATATATCGATTCTTTAACTAAATCATTAAGTAAGGGAAAGGAATGATGGTGATTTGAATACCAAAAGACAAAAAGGAAAATGAAGAAGTAGAAATTAAACCTGAGATGCTAGAGGAAAATTTAGAGGAAGTGGAAATTAAAAAAGAGGGAAAGGAGAAAGAAGAGGAATTTGTCGAAGAAAAAGAAGAGGAAGAACCCAAAGAAGAAGATACAAAGGAGATGGAAGAGGAAGAAGATACAAAGAAAAAAGAAATGGGAAAAGAGAAAATAGAAGAACCTCCGAAAAAAAAGAAAAAAGGTCTACTTGAGAAACTTAAAAAGAAATCCAAGGATAAAGAAGATATAGAGGAAAAAGAAAAGACTGAAGAGGAATTAAAGCAAGAGGAAGCCAAAAAGAAGGAAGAGGAACTCAAGAAAAAATATGGAGTCACAGAGAAAATTCCTAAACAAAAACTGAAATATGAAGATGAAATCGAGGAAAAATTAGGTTCTGAAGATATGGGTTCTGGTGATGGTTCTTTAACAGATCTTATGCTTAAAACCGAAAAACTTGAGGGTAAATTTGATATAATAAGTGGGTATAAGGATGATTTCAATGAAAGAATAGCTCAGATGTCTGAAGAAATAGGGGAACTCAGAAGTATGATTCTGGAAACTGAGCGTTCTTTTGGTAAAGTAGAAAAAGATTTCGAAGAAATAAGAGGAGTTGTTGGTGATATTGAACCACTGAAGGTAAAGAAGGGATTTGAAAAGAAGGAACAAGAAATAATGGAGAATGTTGTCAAAATAGAAAAATTGGAAAATTTGGTAAAAGCATTGGAGAAGGAATTTCAACAATCGAGAGAAATAATGGAAAAGGTAAAAAGTTTTGATAATCTTGTTGATATTTCCAAAAAAATAAATGAAAAGATCAATCGAATAGAGGATGTTAAAAAATATTCTGATAGAACTGCGGCAAAAGTTGAAACTATATTTTCGGAAATTACTGATAAGGTTAATGAATTACAGGGTCAAAAAGAGAAAATTGGTAAGTTGGATGAACTCACCACAGAAATTACTCAGATGTTGGATGAAATGAGTATAAAGATGAAAAATACTGTGGATACAAAAGACTTAAAGCAATTTAAGGCTGAAGTTGAAGGTAAAATCCAGAAGCTAGGTACCAGCAAGGAAAAAATAGATGAAGTTAATAAATTGATTAAGGAAACTAATGTGGATGATAAACTTGAGAAAATGAAGAAGATGGTTGGAAAAGTAGATGAAATTGAACAGAAATTGAAAAAATTTGATTCTAAATTACCTGAATTACCACAGGAAGTTCATCTGAAAATTGAGAAGATCAAGAAGATAATTGAAAAACAAAATAATGTAATCTCTGATCTGATTAACAACATGGAAAAGGTAAAGAATATTCCCGATATTAATGTTAAAGAGTTGAATAACCTGGGGCTTTCACTCAGATTTTATCAACTATTGAATATATTACCATTCTTGGAAGATAGAGTTAAACTAAAAGACTACTCAGAAGAAATGAAAGATATCATCAGAAAAATGAGAGAAACTGGGACTTGGGATGTTAGAAAAGAAAAATTCATGAACGATCTTTTGAAGGTAAGCAAGAAAATATCGGTACCTACGCATCAGGAGGAATTCTTTGATAAAATGACTAAAATAACAGCTTGGACATCGGCTATCACAGATGAGCTTCAAGATATCAAAAAGAATGAAGCCAATCTACAAAAGGATCTAGAATATATTAAGGAATCATTAGGAGAAAAGGTTAATTCTAATGAAGTTGAAGATGTTTATATTGTGGAAAGAGAGCTAATGGATTTAACGGGAAAGTTTGATAAACTGAAATCGGTTACTGAGAGACAGAATGTTATTGTTGATGATGTTTTGAAAAGAATAAGCAAGGTTGAATCAGAGAAAATCGAGAAATTAAGAAAAAGTATTGGTAAACTCAGGGAAGTAGTTAAGAGTCAGAATTTTATTATTAATGATCTTATGGGAAAGGTAAAAGAAAGGGAAGTTGAGATAGATAAAGACGAAATAAAAGACTTGAAACATACCACCAGATTTTATCAACTATTGAATATGCTGCCTTATGTTATTGAACCATCAAGAGTCAAGGCTTACTTAATGGAATTAAAGGAATTAATTGAATTTCTAAAAAGTAATGAAAAATGGGATCCTGAAAAAGAAAGATTTATGAAGAATTTCCTAAGCAGTCTATCTGACAATTATAAGTCTCGAGGTTACGAGGAAATTGGATCCGCCTATGGTGAAATAATCTAAGCTGATTTTAACAACAGAAAACTGATTACAAATAGTAAAACATTCTGAATTAATGTTAATATTGCCACTTCTTTTATTTTTTCTTTCGCGGTTAAATGAGAATTATAAATTACTATGTAACCTGATACTAATCCTAATGAGACAAGGACCTTAAAGAATAGTAATCCTGGTAAATATTCTGGAGCTATAAGCGATAAAATAGGTTTCCCCAGTAAAAATACACCTAAAATACCAGCTATTACAATTAAAGTGTATACTGAAAAGACCTTTATAAGAGTTTGTTTGATCTTCTCACCTTTCTTTAAACTTATTAGCCTAGAGTTTCGTGGGAGTAATACTGTCCCTATTGTACCTGGTATGACTAGTCCTGAATAATAAAAAATAAATGAAAAAGAGTATTGACCAATTAGTTCTCGGGAGAAAAATATACTAAGAACCGGGACAATAGCATTACCGACATAATTGGGTATTGTGAAGAAATACATGGGTAAGGAGAATTTTAAGAATATATTCTTGACATTAAATTCTCCGTCTCTTTTCTGAAAACTACCTTTTTTCACAAGAAATTTGAGGCATAATAAATTTCCTAAAAGATTAGAAAGCCCCAGTCCTATTATAGCAAAGGGAACACCAAAAAAGTATCCCAACCCAACTACGAAAATTATATATCCTGCACTTGTTAAAAGCCTTGAAAATAGGTATAATTTGAAATTCTCAAACCCCAAAACCATAGAAGGTAATATACTAAAAACATTAGCGAAAACTATAGAAAAACCTGCAAGAACTAGGATAGTCAATGAGGGATCATGGAGGAAATATACGGTTAGAGGTTTTAGAAAGACTAATAGAAGTACGACCAGAACTGAGAATGCTATCAATAGTATATTTAAGAACCATCGGGTCATATAACCTATTTTTTCCTTGTTCTTGACTTTGAACTGTGCTATATATTTGGTAAGTGTAATTGGTATTCCGAAACTTATTAGAGATGAGAAAAAAGTTATCAGATAGGTTACAGTCTTATAATTCCCAAAAGGTTCAGGATTAAATATTCTTGCCAGCATTAAATTCGTAAGAAAACTCATTATTGCTGGAATTCCAGTTGCAAGGAACATCAAAAAACTACTTTTTACCAGTTCCTTTTCCTTTTTTAACTCATTTATAAAGTAGTTTATTCCGTTCATTACACTGAATATGCATAATAAACTTAATTAATGTTTAAGTTACAATTATTTCAGGGATTGGGATGGAAAAGGGTGAAAGATGGAAAATTCTCCATAAACTTATAATAATCAACTTTGCTCTTGAAATATTCTATGGATTTTATATGGTTTTCTTCGTTATAGGCGGTGGAAAATATCCCTTATTCAAAAGAGCTATTTACACTCCTCTTGAGGTTATTGTTAAAAGACGGCTTTATTCTATAGAAGTTTGGATTGCAATTATGGGACTTTCGATTTATTTAGCAATAACAGAGCTATTACCTAAAATAATGAACAAAGTGAATATAGAAAACTAATTAATTCTTAACTCATAATTATTTCTGTGAATAGTCCCGTGGTGTAGTGGTCAAGCATAGGAGCCTCTGGAGCTCTAGACGCAGGTTCGAATCCTGCCGGGACTAAATATTTTAACCTATAGGGGTAAGATTATAGAATGTTAGAGGAATTGTTAATACCTATTATCCAAATGTATGGTTCATGGGGACTTCTTGGAGTAATGATTATTCAAACGATTATCGCACCTATACCTTCTGAGGCCATGATTGTATTTGCTGGAGCTATTGGAATTAGACTGCTAGATATCATAATCTTTGGTGGTATAGGAACTATTATAGGTGCTATTCTGGCTTTTTGGATTGCTAGGAAGGGTGGAAGACCAATTGTCAAGAAATTGGTAGGTGATGATTGGATAGAAAATCTGGATGAATGGGTAATGGAACATGGGAAAGTAGGTATATTTGTTACCAGGTTAATTCCGATTATTCCGTTTGATTTGATTAGCTATATCACTGGAGTTACTTCACTAAGTTTTAAGGATTATATGATTGCTACTGTACTTGGTGCTTTTCCTCGGATGTTAATCCTTGGATCAATCGGTAGTTTTGCTGGATCTATTCTCACTTGGATTGGTATTGGTTTGGAAATTACTATTGGTCTTGGTACTATCGCTTTTATTGTGCTTATGTGGATGGATAGAAGAGGCTATATCAGTGGATTTAAGAAGTTTATTTTTGAGAAATTGATGGGTAGAAAGAAATAATTATCTTCTTTTCTAAATAATGACCATGAAACCCAAAAAATTATTTGACCAAGTAAGAAATGAAGGAAGAAATAATCTTACAGAACTAGAATCAAGGAGAATCTTAGAATATTACAAGATACCTGTAGTAGAAGGTAAGGTTATACAAGAAATAGAGGGAGCATTGAATTTTGCAGGAAAATATGGTTATCCGCTTGTTCTGAAAATCGTAAGTAAAGATATAATTCACAAAACAGATGCCGGAGGGGTCAAAGTAGGTATAGAAAATGAAAAAGAACTTAGGGACGGTATAGTAGATTTGATAAAAACAGTCAAGAAAAATAGGCCAGATGCTAAAATAGATGGAATATTTATTCAAAAAATGTTACCAGAGGCCCCAGAAGTTATTATTGGTGGAAAAAAAGACCCTACCTTTGATCAGGTTGTTCTATTTGGATTAGGTGGTATATTTGTAGAAGTATTCGAAGATGTCAGTTTTCGGGTTGTTCCTATAAATAAGATGGAAGCAGGGGAAATGATAACTGAGATAAAGGGTTTAAAAATACTCAAGGGTGTTAGAGGAAAAGATCCTGTTGATTTTAAGGCTTTAATTGATATAATTGTTAAAACTTCCAAAATGCTTGAAGAAAATCCTGATATTGAGGAATTGGATATTAATCCTGTTTTTGCTTTTACTGATGGTGCTTTAGCTGTTGATGCAAGGATAATAATTGATTGATATGCCGTCTTGGAAAGTACATTTAATCTTTGACTTAATTCTTGTTAGTGTTATTTTAATTACACTCTATAATTGGGGCATGATTGTCAATCCACTTCTGATCGTTTTTCTAGTTATTTTTAATATTTTAGCAACAATTTTTCCTGATATTGATACACCTAAAAGTAAGCTTAGAAATTACTTTTCATGGATTTTAGGATTATTGGTTACAGGTTATTTAATTATCAATTTTTCTATTGGTTCTATTCTTTCTGCTATAGCTACATTTATCTTTGTTTATCTGGTATTGAGATTTTTCCCCACTAGGCATAGAGGAATTACACATAATCTATGGTTTTCTTTACTTTTTTCTCTGGGATTAAATTCAATTCTTTGGTTAATGTTCAGATTTTCGAGCTTTGAATTTGGAATTTATTATCTGATTATTTTTTGGGGGTATTTGAGTCATTTGACATTAGACAATCTAGTATAAAACTTAATATTAACCAAACCAAATAACTAATAGTGTGAGTTAATGCTTGAGGTAAGATTCCATGGTAGAGGTGGAGCGGGAGTTAAAACAGCCGCACAGATTCTAGGGAAAGCAGCATTTTTATCAGGTTATCAAACACAGGATTTCAGTCTTTATGGTGCTGAGAGAAGAGGTGCGCCCTTAGTCAGTTTTGTAAGAATAAATAAAGAAAAAATCCTAGAAAGGGGATATATTACCAAACCAGATATTGTTGTGATATTGGATGATTCACTTAATTTTAATATGATGTTAAAGGGAACAGATGATATAACATTAGTCTTGGTTAATACTAATCGCTCACATAAATTAGGACTTGATAAAAAAGAGAATTATATTTGTACAGATGCAACTACTATAGCTCTGGATATTATTGGTAAACCAATTCCAAATACAGTGATGTTAGGATTACTTGTGAAAAAACTAGAGAGTAAGATATCACTCAAAAACCTAGAAAAAGCTATAGAAGAGAAATTGAAAAAATATTCAGATAAAGTAATCGAATCCAATAAAAGAGCTGCAAAAGTTGGGTATGGGAGTGTACATGGTTAAGAAAGTTATTGAAAAAATCAAAAAGAAGAAAAAGCCAGTAGGAATAGAAAAAATAGAGTATCTAGGTAAAGAAGGTATTCCCTATGTAGAAGCTAAGGGCAATAGTGTAGAAAGAGATGTTGGTAGCTGGAGGGTTTTTAGACCGGTTGTTGATAAGAAAAAATGTATTAAATGCCGTCAATGCTGGATAGCTTGTCCAGAATCAGCTATAACTTTTGATAAGGATGGAAAACCAATAATAGATTATTCAATATGTAAAGGTTGTATGATTTGTGCCGAGAATTGTCCGGTTAAATGTATTAAAAAGGTGAGAGAGACACATGAATAAGAAATTAATGATTGGATTATTGGTCTTACTAAGTTTTGTGGGGGTATATGCTAGAGTCCAACCAAATACTGTTCAGTTACATTATCCTATGCAATTAGATCCTTTGAAAATGTCCGGAGAATTTGTGAAATTAAATAGCAAGGAATTGGAAAAGACTTATGATGATTACACGATTGGAGTGAATGAAAATGGTATGATTATTACTTGTAATTCTGTTGACGAGGACTGTATAGATAAGGAAGAGTTCCGAGATATACTTGAAGAAATGGAGGAATATGAGGCTTATGATTTGTCAAAGGACCAAAAGGATACTATAGCCAGTTTATATCAACCCAATATTATAATTAAAGAAATATCTCAGAAAAAATTAATTTGGGTTAAAGTGAAGGCTAAATTATTACAATTCCTCGGTCAGATATTTTGTACGCATTATGAGTTAGTTCAGGAATGTAGTGAGGATTGGTGTTCACTTAATGAATATATGAGTGAAGAATGTGCGGGGTTGCAATAAGAATGAAAAAACTAATGGATGGTAATGAAGCAGGTGACTGGACTTTAAAGTTGATTGGGATGAATGAATTACCCTTTTAGTTTATATTCATTAGGTTCCTTGGCAACTATTCTTCCTTTTTTGTCTTTTTTTATATTATTTTCTTTAATGGTAACTAATTTACCTTTTTTTACGAATATTTTAATCCATCTTCTAATATGTCTAATACTTCTTTTGGATTCTTTTGAAAGAAGAGGTACTGTTATTATCCCATATTTATTTTGAACTTTTTTCATGTTTTTATATGCAAATTCTAACATTTTTCCCTTCCTTACTTTATGAATTTTAACTCCTTCCAAATATTTTTTCACTTTTTTATCCTTTAATGGAGTTCCAAAACCACATTCTTCCAAAAATATTCTAATATTCCTTTCCCCCCAAATCCTAAGTCTCCACCCTATCGAAAGTCTTAAATAATCATTAGAATCTATATGTACTAAGACATCACCGGAATAGAAAAATGGTTTAGAGCAATCCACTCCGATATCTCCAAGTATTTTCCTAATATCCCAAAGAAAGGTTGGTGCATATTTTTTAGGATTTTTTCTAACTTCTTTCATATCTCCAAAAGTACCTGGTATAATATCAAGAGATCTTACAATTTCTATTGAATTTGAATGAAAACGACCCTCATCACCAAAATATACCTTAAGAGCTTCAGTTTTTACTTTTTTAGAGCCATTTAATATATCTTTATCTATTCTTACATTTCTCATAACTCCTGAACCTCTAGAGTAATTTAGATTGTCTAATAAAATTCTAGATATAAATTCTGGTAATTTTATTTTTGGGCCATTTTTATCCCAGTTTTTGATTCTTCCAAACAAAGTTTCTAAATCATCACAAAAAGAAGTTAAAAGGTTTTCGTCTTGATTGGAGTACCAAATCCTCCCGTATTTATCTATCCAACCATCACCTCTTAAACGCATTCTTAATCTAACACCTTCTATAGAAGAAAGATCTACAAAGAATTTTGGTTTAATTATTGGATCCCTTCTCCAACTCTTACCTTCATCAATATTTTTCACAACATTATCTATACTGAAACGAGAATCACCCTTTAATAATTCACAAAATTTTTCAATTAACTCAAAGGGGATGAAATCATAGTTTCCGAAGTAATTGGTTAGAGAATTATAATTTGTCTTTAGTATCTCAGATAAATTTTTTATCGTGCCTGTTTCTTGTAATAATCTTTCCAAAAAGAGTTTCTTAAATTCATCATTAAATTTTACATATGGGTATTTCACGGAAAATTTCAATTTTGGGTTGGGTTTCTCTATTTTAATTTCCTTTAAAAGTTTAGGCGAAGTTATTTTCTTAAAGAATCTTTTTTCAAGGTTTGGCCTACTTTTCTTTTTACTCGTAAAATATCTTTCTGTTGGCAAAATAAAATTGTATGGGATGTTGAATCTATTACATATTTCCCTCCATTTTGAAAACTTTTTATCCCCTATTTTATCTTTTATAACTTTAATTTTACTCTGTTCTTGCATATAAAGGTTAATATAGTTGCTAAAATATAAAGATTACTAAGAAATTATAGGTGATTATAGATTGACTAAAAAACTAATGGATGGTAATGAAGCAGGAGCATGGGCTGCAAGATTAGCAAATGTTCAGGTAGTTCCAAACTTTCCTGTAACACCTCAAAATTCAAGTGATTGATATTGCTTGAATGGGGAAACGGAATTAATTGAAACCCTAGCCAAATGGAAAGTAGACGGAAAGTTCAAGGGCGATTTTCTTGACGTAGAATCTGAACATTCAGTTATGTCAGCAG
>Ga0180433_10009429_pt1 | contig 11948 bp, 8 predicted proteins | sample SS_ome_8_FD_132980 | JGI IMG/M metagenome (GOLD analysis project Ga0180433, IMG submission 132980) | Hypersaline lake sediment archaeal communities from the Salton Sea, California, USA - SS_1_D_1 metaG | ecosystem: Environmental > Aquatic > Non-marine Saline and Alkaline > Hypersaline > Sediment... | reverse complement strand
CGTCGGGCCAGGGCAGGTCACCGTCGTCTCTGCCACCAGCGCCGGCGCCGCGATCGTAGAAGCGGTGAAAACGATCGTCTTCGCCCCGCGCTCGCGCGCGAACTTGACCGCGTCGGCCACGGTGAGGTCCATCCCCGTCAGGGAGAAACCCACCACTGCATCCTCCGCGCCCACGCGCTTGAGGTTCTGCGCCGCCTCCAGCGGATCGGAAGCGATGGCCACGGCTGGCAGCCCCAGCTCCCGCAAGACAGACGCGCACAGAGCGGCCAGGTAGAAGCCGTGACCCTGCCCCAGGACCCACACGCGCTTGGCCTCCAACAACGTGGGCAAGATTGTATTGGCCTGCTCGGTCAACTGGGCCTGGGCCAACGCCAGGTTGTGCCGCTCGTTCTCCAGGAGGCTGCGGAAGATCCCAACGTCGTCGGGCGCGCTCAGGTCAGGGCTGTAGGAAGCCGTCAGTTCCTCCTTCACGACCTGTTGTACCTCCTTGATCAGCTCGCGGAAGCCGGAATAGCCGAGGTTTTGAGCAAAGCGAACGACAGTGGCCGCGTCTACGCCTAACCGGTTGGCCAGCTCCGTAGCGGTCATGAAAGCCGCATCCAGTTGCCTTTGCAGGATAAAATCGGCAAGCTTACGGAAACTGGGCGTCAGTTGATCGTACTTGTCCTGTATCCTCTCTCGGAACATCGTTTCATCTCCTTATGCTAGGTCTATACACCGCCACGATAGCATCGATGAACACTCGTGTCCAACGTGCATCACTATTTTACCACAGGATAAAATGCATTGCAAGTCAGAAGAGCAGCATCACAAATCGCATGGGCTGTTACCCCTAGGGGCATACGTTGTACCTGGGGCGGGCACACCCTCACAAAAGGGGGGTGTGTTTCAAATGAGCCAGACAAGACTTCGGAAGTCTACGACTAGGCCATCGAAAGTAGAACCGGCCCGAAATTGCCTCAAGAGCCACTGGATAGAGTCTCTCTTAAGACTTCCGAAGTCTGGCTCGTCCTTAACTGAACTGTATCGCGGCTCGTGCTTTGGCGCAGTGACGACCCTGTGGCTTGACTCAAAGCATGCTCCAGTCGCTCACTGAGCGGCAAGAACGACTGAAGTCGTTACTACGAACCTATCCAGACATGATCAGGCCGCGGCCGTGGCCTCCTGCCGTGGGCTGCGCCACCGCATGACCGCCTTGGTGATCTCAGCCGCGATGCCGGGCAGCAGCAGCAGCGGCAGCACGACCGTCCATTCCCGCATCCCCAGAGGCACCGTGTTGAACACGGGCTGGAGGAAGGGAACGTAGATCACGCTGAGCAGCAGCGCGATCGAGACCAACACCGCGTACTGCATATACCTGTTGCTGAACACCCCCAGCCGGATCAGCGAGGCACGCTCGGAGCGGGCCGTGTAGGCCCGCACCAACTCGGAGGCCGAGAGCGTGACGAAGGCCATTGTCTGCGCCAACGCCAAATTCGACGGATCCCACGACTGACCGATGTAGTACGCGGTCAGCACAACCGCCGTGATGGCGATCGTCTGCACGTAGATGCCAACGCGCATGAGGCGGTTGATGATCGGCTCACGCACAGGGCGAGGCGGCCGATCCATGATGTCTGGATCGCCCTTCTCCAACCCCAGCGCCAGCGCAGGCGCGCCGTCGGTGAGCAGGTTGAGCCACAGCAACTGGATCGCGTTCAACGGCGGCGGTGACCCGGCCAGCGTCGCCAGGAAGATAACCATGATCTCGGCAATGTTGCAGGAGATCAGGTAAAACACAAACTTGCGGATGTTGGAGTAGATGATGCGTCCTTGCTCCACAGCCGAGACGATGGAGGCATAGTTGTCGTCGGTGAGCACCATGTCCGCCGTCTCCTTCGAGACGTCGGTGCCGGTGATACCCATCGCCACGCCGATGTTGGCCCGCTTGAGCGCCGGCGCATCGTTCACCCCGTCGCCGGTCATGGACACCACGTGATCTCGTGCCTTGAGCGCCTCGACGATGCGCACCTTGTGCTGGGGCGAGACGCGGGCGAAGACGTCCACGTCCTCGATCCGCTCAGCAAGATCCTCGTCAGAGATCTCGTTCAGTGCTGCGCCCGAGACCACCTCGCCGCCAGGTCGCATCAGGCCGATCTCCTGTGCGATGGCGCGAGCAGTATCGGGATAGTCACCCGTGATCATCACGGTACGGATGCCGGCCTTCCGCGCTCGCTCCACCGCCGGCCCTACCTCCGGCCGGGCCGGGTCGATCATCGCCACCAGCCCGATCAGCACCAGGTCTTTCTCCACCTCGTCAGGGCTTAACTTCTCGGGGATGTGATCCAGATGTCGATAGGCTACGGCTAACACGCGCAGTCCCTCGCCCCCCAGATCGCGGATGACGTTATCGATGTGACAACGCCGACCGTCCGTGAGCGGCACGGGCGTGCCCTCCTCCAGGATGGCCTTGCACAGCGGCAGCATCACATCTGGCGCCCCCTTGACGTAGGCGACGTAATCGGAGCTATCGCCCTGCTCCCCCTCTCGACCGTCCTGACGATGGATGGTCGTCATCCGCTTGCGGTCGCTGTCGAAGGGCACCTCGGCCACGCGGGGCAGGCGGCTCTCGACCTCATCGCGCCACAACCCGGCCTTCGCCGCCGCCACGACCATCGCCCCCTCCGTCGGATCGCCCACGATGCGATACCGCCGATCCCCACCCTCCGCCCCATCCTCAGGCTCGATCAGATCCAACTGGGCGTCGGAGCTGAGCAAGCTGCCGGTGAGCAACTGCATCATCTCGGCGTTTTCGCGCGGGTTGGCCGGATCGCCGTAGTTGGTGAACTCGCCCTGGGGTTGGTATCCCTCCCCGCTCACGTCCAGCCGCAGATCCGCCACGTAGAGGCGCACGGCCATCATCTCGTTCTGGGTCAGCGTCCCGGTCTTATCGGAGCAGATCACGGTGGCACTGCCGAGCGTCTCGACCGCCGGCAAGCGGCGGATCAGCGCGTGCCGCTGCGCCATCTCGCGCATACCCAGGGCCAGATTGATAGTCACGACGGCGGGCAGCCCCTCCGGCACGGCGGCGATCGCCAGGCTGACCGCGACGATAAACAGGTCCACGATCTGCTGCCGTGTCTCCACCAGGTATGGAACCAGTCCCTGGCCGGCGATGATAGCCAGCTCGGTGTCCTGGATGATCGCCTCGACGAAGACGATACCACAGATCGCCAGCGAACCCCAGCCCAGCCACCGCCCCAGTTGATCCAGGCGACGCTGGAGTGGGGTCATCTCCTGCTCGTAGGACTGGATCATCTCGGCGATGAGGCCGATCTGCGTCTGCATGCCCGTGGATACGACGACGCCGACGCCCCGTCCATAGGTGACCGTGGTACCCATAAAGGCGCTGTTAACCCGGTCGCCCAGCGGCGCGTCCTCCGACAGCTTCACGTCGGCCACCTTCTCCACCGGCACCGACTCGCCCGTGAGCGACGCCTCGTCGATCTTGAGATTGACGCTTTTCACCAGGCGCAGGTCAGCCGGCACGTAGTTGCCGGCTTCCAGAAAGACGACGTCACCGGGCACCAGTTCCCTGGCCGGAACGATGATCCGGTGACCGCCCCGCAGCACCTGGGCCTCGGGAGCAGCCATCTTCTGCAGCGCGGCCAGCGCCTCCTCCGCCTTGCTCTCCTGGATCACACCGAGCACGGCGTTGAGAATCACGATGGCCATGATCGCCCCCGCCTCTACCATCTCCCCCAGCAGGAGCGAGACGGCGGCGGAGACAATGAGAATAATAATCAGGAAGTTGTTGAACTGGCCCAACAACAACTGCCAGAAACCCGGCCGGGGCAGCTCGGCCAGTTCGTTCGCCCCACGTCGGGCCAACCGGGCCTGGGCTTCGGCAGGGCGAAGGCCGGTCTGCAGATCGGTCTCCAGCGCACCAGCCAACTCCTGAACCGCACGGCTGTGCCAGGAAGTCTTCTCTGTCTCCATACACTCCTCACTTGCTCGATTTATCGCAATTTAGAAGTTAGTCCCCTAACGACGAGCAATTCTACTACCGTTCACCGAAACTGTCAAGCGCCCCACACACAACCACGTGCGAGCGGCGTGTGCAAAACCCGTTCCGCATCTGGGGATGCTCCACTCCTCCTCCTACGCGAGGCCCTAGATGCGGTGGCTAAGCAGTGACCCCAAACAAACCCCTTCCCCGCTACCGTCAGAAACCGGGTTTTTTGAGGCTCTGAAGGCGAAGTGATATTGCGTACATGCGTTTTTTCGCTGCCAGGAGGCCGTCCCGTGCGAAAAACCCGGTTTCTTCGCTCTTGTTCATTGTTCATTGAATTCCCCACCAGTACATATCCGCCAGCTTCTGATGCTCTTCCCGCAGCCGCACGTAACTCTCGTACCGGTGCTCGGCCACCTGTCCCTCCTCCACTGCCTGGATAACCGCGCAGCCAGGCTCGACGGTATGGGTACAATCGGAGAATCGACACTGGGCGACCAGCGGCGCGATGTCGGGGAAGTACGCGTCCAACTCCTCTGGATCTACGTCGAAGAGCGCCAGCGCACGGATCCCGGGCGTATCGGCCACCCACCCGCCCACGTCCAGCGGCACGAGTTGCGGCACGACCGTCGTGTGACGGCCCTTGCTGGTCGCCCGGCTCACCTCCCGCACGCGCAGCCCCAGACCCGGCTGCATCGCGTTGAGCAGGCTGGTCTTGCCCGCGCCCGACGGCCCGACCAGCGCCGAGATATGCCCGTCCAGCGTATCGCGCAGTTTGCCGATCCCCTTGCCGGCGGCGGCGCTGGTGTAGAGCACCGGGTACCCGATCTCCTCGTAGATGCCGAACAGCGCGCGTGCCTCCCGGCGGCCGATCAGATCGACCTTGTTGGCACACACCACGGCCGGGATGCGCTGTAGCTCGGCCCCGACCAGCAGCCGATCCAGCATCCGCAGCCGCGGGTCGGGCTCCGCGCAGGCGAAGACGAAAACCGCCTGATCAGGATTGGCGACGATGACCTGCTCTCGCTCGCCCAGGTATCCGTCCCGGTCCCAGCGACGGGAGCCACGCCCCCGCGCCGACGGAGAGAGCCGCGACAACGCCCGCTCCCGCTCGGCGACATCCTCGATCATCCCGGTCCCGTCCTCGGTCAGGCTGATGCGCACCCGGTCACCGACCGCCACCAGGTCGGTATCGAGCCAGTCCTGCTTGAGTCGCCCCCGCACCCGGCAGACGTAATCCCCCTCGTCGGTGTGGACGGTGAAAAAACCGCTCTGCGCCTTGATGATCAGGCCGTCGAGCAGGTCAGGCATCAGATTGTCGACCCCAAAAATGCATAAACATCCTCCCGCTTTCGAATCTCGCTACCGCTGCCCATTGTAAACAGTTTCCACGTTCCTGTCAACGCCGCAAGCACGAAAACGACCGATGTAGGGCGGTTTTCCATAACTGCCAGGGTAGCCACTCAGCTTGCTCCCGCCGGACCACAGTCCGACGGCTCCTGGCCGACCGTCTGGCACCACATCACAGTTCAAACGCTTGCGGCGCGGACTGTGGTCCGCGCTGAGCTGGCAGGCTGAGCAGCCACTCAGCTCGCTCCCGCCGGACCACAGTCCGACGGCTCCTGGCTGCCCCGGCGCTGCATATAATCCCAGCGAAGGAAAAGGTCTGCCCACTGGCCCAAAGCCGCGTTTCATGCGATAATGAACGCACACTCGGTGCCATCTGGACAAGGTGGGCGTCCCAGACCTGACAGGTTTCCGAAGGCGTCATCGTGAGCCAGGCTCGACGCATTCGGGGGTACGTTCCCGCCGAGAAGTGGGCCGCAAAACCTGTCAGGTCTAGATACGATTGGACGCATACTCGATTCTGAAAGAGGACGGATCAGTACATGACTACATCAGGCGCTACCGACACCGCCACAAAAAAGGCGAAGGCCAGATCCCAACGCCGCTTGCCGCGCGGTCGCGTGACCGTCTTCCCCAACTGGTGCAAGGGCTGCGGGCTGTGCGTCGAGTTCTGCCCGGCCGGTGTGCTGGAGCAGGGCCCCGACGGGCGCGTCACCGTGGCGCACCCCGAAAAGTGCACCGCCTGTCGGTGGTGCGAACTCCACTGCCCGGACTTCGCCATCTTCGTAGCGGACGTCGAGCCGGATGAGGAAGGGGAGGAAGCAGAATGAACGCAGAACCGACTGCCAGGCTGATGCAAGGCGACGAAGCCTGCGCCGAGGGCGCGATCGCCGCCGGCTGTCGCTTCTTCGCCGGCTATCCCATCACCCCGGCCACCGAGATCGCCGAAGTCCTGGCCCGCCGACTGCCCCAGGTGAGAGGCAAGTTCATTCAGATGGAGGACGAGATCGCCTCCATCGCTGCCGTCATCGGCGCGGCGGTGGGCGGGGCGAAGGCGATGACCGCCACCTCCGGCCCCGGTTTCAGCCTGATGCAGGAAAACATCGGCTACGCCGCCATGGCGGAGATCCCCTGCGTGATCGTGGACGTGCAGCGCCTGGGCCCTTCCACCGGCCGGCCCACCAGCCCCTCCCAGGGGGACGTGATGCAGGCCCGATGGGGCACCCACGGCGACCATCCCATCATCGCCCTGTGCCCCTCTTCGGTCCGCGAGACCTTCGATTTGGCGGTGCAGGCGTTCAATTTCGCCGAACGATACCGTACGCCCGTGATCGTACTGATGGACGAGGTGATCGGCCACATGCGAGAGCGCATCGAGCTCCCGGATCCATCTACCATCAAGCAGGAGCAGCGGCCGGGCACGACCGTGCCCCCGGAGTGGTACAAGCCCTTCGAGAACTTCCCTGTCGACGTACCCCCGCTGGTGCCCTTTGGCGAAGGGTACCGCTACCACATCACCGGCCTGCACCACGACGAGCGCGGATACCCGACCGCACGGTTGGACGAGATCCAGCCTTGGCTGGAGCGCATCTTCCGCAAGATCGACCGCAGCCTTTCGGATATCCTGCTCTACGATCACGACGGCATTGAGGACGCCGAGACGTTGGTCATCGCCTACGGAGCGACGGCCCGCTCGGCCCGCTACGCGATCGACAAGGCGCGGGAGCGCGGCCGCAAGGTCGGCTTCCTCAAGCTCAAGACGATCTGGCCCTTTGCAGACGAGGTCGTGGAGCACGCGGCCGCTCGCCTGCACCACGTCGTGGTGCCGGAGATGAACCGCGGCCAGGTGGTGCTGGAGGTCGAGCGGGTGATCGGACGACACAAGGTGCGCCGCGTCAACCGGGCCGACGGCGAGATGATCACCCCGGCCGAGATACTGGCCGGTATCGAGGATTGGAGCGGATGACACAACAACACGAATCACGGGTTCACAAGCGCTATCTGCGCCACAGCAAGAAATTCCCCAACGTGTGGTGCGCTGGCTGCGGCATCGGCATCGTCATGGGCGCCATCATCCGAGCCGTGGACGACCTCCGACTGCACAAGGACGACGTGGCCCTCCTGTCCGGCATCGGCTGCACGGGCCGGATGCCCGTCTACGTGGACTTTAACACCATGCACACCACGCACGGCCGGGCGCTGGCCTTCGCCACCGGGCTGAAGATGGTGCGGCCGAAGATGAAGGTGATCGTCGTGATGGGCGACGGTGACGCGCTGGCCATCGGCGGCAACCACTTCATCCACGCCGCCCGGCGGAACATCGGGCTGACGGCCATCGTGGTCAACAACTCCACCTACGGAATGACCGGCGGACAATACTCGCCCACCACGCCCAGCGGCGCACTGGCGACGACCGCCCCCTACGGCCACATCGAGCAGCACTTCCCCATCGCCGAGCTGGCGGCGACGGCCGGGGCAGCCTTCGTCGCCCGCAGCACCGTCTACCACGTGCAGGAACTGGAGAAATACATCGCTCAAGCGATCGCCAAGGACGGCTTCTCGGTCGTCGAGGCGGTCAGCTACTGCCACACGACGATCGGCCGGATCAACCGCTGGGGCAGCGCGCCCGACATGATGCGCGCCCTCAAGGAACAGAGCATCACGCGTCGGCGAGCGGAGGGCATGAACGAGGAGGAGACGCGCGGCAAGATCGTGCGCGGCGTGTTCGTCGACCGGGACATCCCCGAGTACACCCGGCTCTACGACCAGATCATCGAGCAAGCCGCGCAGGAGGCGGCCTGATGGCCCGCCGATATGAGGTACGGCTGGGCGGCACGGGCGGGCAGGGGGCGATCCTGGCCGGCATCCTGCTGGCCGAAGCGGCGGTCCGGGACGGCAAGAACGTCACGCAGACCCAGTCGTACGGACCCGAGGCGCGGGGTGGGGCCAGCCGCTCGGAGGTCGTGATCTCCGATAGCGACATTCACTACCCCAAGGTGATTGAGGCCGACATCATGCTCTGCATGAGTCAGGAGGCGTGCGACCGGTATGGCCGGCAGATGCGCCCGGGCGGACTGCTGATTCTGGACACCGACCACGTCACCCGGGCTCCCACCACGCGGGCAGTCCGTGTTCCGCTGACCCAACTGGCGCGCGAGGCAGCGGGACGGGAGATCGCCGCCAACGTGGTCGGCCTGGGGGTGCTGGCGGGGCTGACCGACATCGTGTCGCGGGAGGCGCTGGAGGCAGCGGTGCGGGATCGCGCCCCCCATGGCACGGCGGACATCAACCTGAAAGCAGTGGCCGCCGGCTACGAGGCGGCCGAGCGCCTGCGGGGGAGCAAACGGTAGCTGAGTCCCCGAATTTAGTGGAGAAGTCACTACTCAGGCTCTCCTGGTACGTCATTCCGAGTGAGCGTAGCAGCCTGCCTTGAGCGGCTCAACTGCGTTGGGCTCAACTGCGTTGGGCTCAACGCCGTTGAGCATGTCGAAAGGAATCGAGGAATCTCCACTTGCAATGGCAAATGTGACTCTGACAAGAGATTCCTCGACTCCCTTCGGTCGCTCGGAATGACGGAGCTGAGTAGTAACGTGGAGAAATTTCATGTGCATTTCCGGTCTCAAGCGAATCTTATATCGAGCAGGCCTGGCAGCCCTGGCACTGCTGTGCGTAGGGCTGCTGACTGCGACGGTGAGCGCTGAACCCACGTCGCCCGTTCCAGTGCGCTACTTGCCTACTCGCCCACCACCTCCCAAACCGAAGCCTAAGCCACCATCGGACCAGCCCAAGCCCGAACAACCGACGGCAATACCGCCCACGCAAGCTCCACCAACGCCCACGCCCAGGCCATCTCTGAGTGTAGACGTGACCTTCGAAGAACTGGGGCATAGCACCTTCGAGCTTCTGGACTGGGCAACGAAGGACGTTGATCTATACCTGCCACACAACTTCATCCCGAACGACGTGGGCGGCTACCTCGACCTGACCATCAGTCACACGACACCCGAACCGGACAAGCCACCTCTCCTGGAGCTCACGCTGAACGACGCCGCGCTGGGCATGGTGGAACTATCTGCAGAGAACACCCAGCCAACGACCTACCGCTTTGATCTCACAGATGCACCACTCACCACCGGCCGCAACCGGCTTCACATCCTCCTCGACAGCGCAGCACTGTGTGGTTCCGAGGGAGCCGAGGTCAGCGTCACCGTCTACAGCAGTTCATTGTTCCACGTGGAGTATTCACTGGCCCAGCTCACACCTGATCTGGCGCTCTACCCTATTCCCTTCTTTGAGCGATCGTTCACGCATGCACCGGTCTATATCGTGTTGCCGCATCAGCCTACTGCGACAGATCTGTCAACCGGCGCCACGATTGCCGCCGGCCTGGGAAAGTTCTCATCCGGCCAAATACGCCTGCTCTCCGCCCTCGACACGCAAGTCCCTGACGCCATCCTCGAGAACTATCACCTCATCGTGGTCGGCAAGAACGGGTCAAACCAACTGTTAGGTCAACTTGACCTTCCCCTGCGCATAGACGACCCGTCGTTGTCCGACGAACAGGGCGCGATACAGGAGCTCGTCTCCCCTTGGAACCCGCAGCGCCTGGTTCTGGTCGTCACTGGCCGCAGCGACGAAGCGCTCTCCCAGGCCGGTCAGGCCCTCGGTCGAGGAATCGACCCCCTCGTCGTGCAGGGTTCCGTGGCCATCGTCGAGCCGGTCACTTCCACCGAACAGATCGAAAGCCCCCTGCCTGACGTTGAGATCAAGTTGGCTGACCTGGGCTACGTAGAACAAGTCGTTTATGGTACCCAGCCCCACACACTCCGTTATCCTTTCGAAATGCCCGCAGGTTTCGCCGCCAAAGAGGAACCTCAATTCATCCTCTACTTCGACCACGCCCCGACCACCAATCCCCCCACGTCATTCCTGGGGGTCTTCCTTAATGGCATTCCGCTGCGCACCGTCCAACTGGATCAGAACAACGCGCACAAACAGGCCGTGGAAATCTCTCTCCCTTCCCGGCTGATTCGCTCTGGACAAAATGAGATCCGCGTTGACGTGCAGATGGATTTGGAGGGGGAAGACAAGTGTCAGCTCCTGGACTCCGAACGCCTATGGACGACGATCTACAGTGACTCTACCTTCTACCTGCCCCTCACTCTTCAGGACGCGGCGCCTTCCCTGGACCTGTTTCCATATCCATTCAACAAACGTCCGGGCCTCAGCGACCTGCTGATAATCCTTCCCAATCAGACTGAAGAGTCAGAGTGTGACCTCATGCTGCGGATAGCATCTGGCCTCGGGGCTGCTGCTCAGGGCGACTCTCTGGCTCTCGACGTGACCACAGTGGGTCTCGTCACCCAAGGGGATCTCTACGACAGGGATCTGATCCTGATCGGGAGGCCCTCAACCCACTCGATGATCGCGGACTTGAACGCCAGCCTGCCCCAACCGTTCGAGCCCGGTTCAGATCAACTGCGCCTCCAGCCCGAGTCGGTAGCCTACGTCCAGGATGTCGCGTGGCATATCGGCGTCATTGAGGAATTGGCTGCGCCCTGGGATCCGGAACGGACGATCCTGGTTCTCACCGGCACGAGCGACGAGGGCCTCGCCCTGGCGGGCACGGCGCTGCTTTCTCGAGATGAGGCATTGGCTGGCAACGTCGCCCTCGTCGAAGAATCCGCGGGTATCCATGCCTGGGAGGCTCACGGCCAGCCATTGAGCACAGAAAGTCAAGCCAGAAGACCCGAAATCGACCAGGCCCTGGTGATCCGGCTTGGTGAACGCTGGTGGTGAAGCTGGGGTGAATATGCGAACCCGACACTTCTTTCTAGAGATACTGTTGGCACTTCTTCTGGTGGCAACGGGATGTCGCCAGGCAAGAGAGCCCATATCTCGTCCAGCGGTCACGACTACCCCGACCGAACAGACAACACTAACCCCACAGATACGTCGTATTGACCGGGCCGTCGTGCTCGTGGCGAACAGCCTGACCACGCTTGACCCATATCTTATGGTATCTATTACCCCTGACGACAGCATCGCTGCTCACCTGTGGGACACGCTGGTCTGGCTCAACGATGACCTTGAGTTGGAGCCTCGGCTGGCGGAGTCGTGGCGGTTGTTGAATGACCTCACGTGGGAACTCACGCTTCGCCAAGACGTCACTTTCCACAACGGCGAGCCCTTCGATGCCCAGGCCGTCAAATTCTCCCTGGAACGGACGGCGCTGTTGCCGAACTCGCTCGAAACCTTCGCCAGCGACGTCGCCTTTGAAAACGTCGAAGTCATTGACGACTACACGGTCCGCATTCACACAGCCAGACCAGCGGTCTCGATGATATATGCGCTGTCCAGTGTGGAGATAGTGCCACCCGTCTACTATGCCCAGATTCCCCTGGACGATCTGTCCCACAGCCCGGTGGGCTCAGGACCGTACCGGTTGACCAGTTGGGAACCTGGTGACCGCGTCGTTCTGGAGGCCAATAGTGACTACTGGCAGGGAGCACCGGCGATTCAAACCCTCGTTTTCCAGACCGAGCCTGACCTGGAAGAGCGTCTCGCCACAGCCGGCAGCGACGGCGCATATGTCATTGCAGACATCCCG
>Ga0180433_10009428_pt1 | contig 11949 bp, 8 predicted proteins | sample SS_ome_8_FD_132980 | JGI IMG/M metagenome (GOLD analysis project Ga0180433, IMG submission 132980) | Hypersaline lake sediment archaeal communities from the Salton Sea, California, USA - SS_1_D_1 metaG | ecosystem: Environmental > Aquatic > Non-marine Saline and Alkaline > Hypersaline > Sediment... | reverse complement strand
TCGGGAACCATTCCGTCAAAAACTCTTCGTGAAGCGATTGTCGACTTAACAGGCTTCCATCAAAGAACCATCTACGGAAAAGACTTTCCCATGAGGGAAGTGACCATCCACGACCTTAACTACCGCGTAAAAAGTGTCATTGAAGAGCAGGGGAGTGTGATCAATCGTCAGTTCCGTAAAAACGACATCCGCTTGATCATTGGATCGGCCTGTTTTGAGAACAAAAACATGGTGATTGTCACCGATGAAGAGGGCCGTCTTGCTTATCAGATTATGGCGGATAAATTTATCATTGCCACCGGCTCCAATCCCCGAAATCCTGCCGATTTACAATTTGATGACGAAGTGATTCTCGATTCGACACGATTGTTAAAAATTGACAAAGTGCCGAAGTCGATGTTGGTGCTGGGGGGAGGTGTTATCGGTTCTGAATATGCCAGCTTTTTCTCGGCATTAGGGACCGAAGTGACGGTGATCGATAAAAAAGATCATATGCTCCCTTTATTAGACCATGAAATTGGGATCCATCTCCAAACCGCATTGACAAACTTAGGGCTCCGCTTTAAAGGAAAGAAGGTTCCTACCGAGATTAAACGCTTGGAAAATCGCGCCCATGTAAAATTTGAAGATGGCAGTTCACTAGAGGCGGATACTCTTCTCTTTGCTCTCGGAAGAATCGCGAATGTTGATAAGCTCAGTATTGAAAATGCAGGGTTGGCCGTCAGCCCTCGGGGCTATATTCCGGTGAATGCCCTGTTCCAAACAAAAGTTCCCCATATTTATGCTGTTGGGGATGTGATCGGAGGTCCCTGCTTAGCGTCGACGAGTATGGAACAGGGACGACTCGCAGCACGCCACGCCTGCGGCATTGAAACGCACCATTTTCCCACATTTTATCCAGTGGGTATTTACACCATCCCCACGATTTCATGTTGCGGATACACCGAACAAGATCTTATCGATATGGGATTTCGCTATGAAGTGGGGCGTGCCTACTATTATGAAATTGCCCGCAGTCATATTGCGGGATCTAACGTGGGAATGTTTAAAGTTCTTTTCCATGCCGAAACATTGGAACTCTTAGGGGTTCATGTGATTGGCAGGGGAGCTACGGAAGTGATTCATATCGGGCAGATGGCGATGGGTTTTCATGCGAAAGTGGATTACTTCATCGACCAAGTATTTAATTATCCAACCTATGCCGAGGGGTATCGCATAGCCGCCCTGAATGGCATAAACAAAATCAAGATGAGACGATGACGCAGCCAAAAGAAGGACCAAGAAAACTGCCGGAATTCATTATTTTGGATGATGATCGGGCTCAAGGAGAAGCGCCGCCGCACGGGTTTCCCAAGTTTAAAGAGCCTCCTGTAAAGGAGCCCTCTTGGAGGATGCGGATTTTGTTTTTCTTGATCTCTCTGCTCGCTACGATGTGGACATTTGGCGCGTTCTTTTTTACGCTACTTTCCATTTTTTTGACCCTGATCACGTTTAATTCTGTGGAGTTTTTCCGAAAGTTGGTCAAGCTCTATTGGAATTGGACCAAGGGGGGGGCTGTTGTGGCGCTGGGATTTTTCATTTCAGTATTTAGTTTTTCCTTGGGGGTGATCCTCATGATCTATTATTTTTCCCATGCCAAAGACAATTGGCAGAAAGATGTCGTTTCGCGCATGGTCTCGCCGCACATGCGCGAGTATATGTAGAAAACATGGTGTACACAATCAGGGGTTAAAGTTCATCGATATTACGCTTTTTTCCGGCTCGGGCACGCACGCGGGCACGGGCACGAGAGTGGTGTTAGCTTGATGCGATTGTCTATTCCTCCACGACTGAAATAAGATTAAACGTAATCTCATCACCCTCTTGCACCAGCTCCACTTCGCTATCGGCGGGGATGCGCCCCTCCAAGATGCCATTGGCGAGCATATTGGACACTTGTTGCTGAATCAACCGCTTGAGCGGTCTGGCACCGAAGATGGGATCGTAGCCCTGTTTGGCGAGCCTGTCGACCACCTCATCGGTCCACGTTAAAGTGATATGGCGCTCGGCAATCCTTTGTGCGACATGATTGAGCTGAATCACCACAATCTTATGCATCTCCTCTTCGCGCAGGGGCAAGAAGGGTAGGATCTCATCCAATCGATTCAAAAATTCCGGTCGGAAATGGCGCCGGATAATCGGATCGAGGATCGCCATAATGGCCTCTTTTGAAAAGTCGGTATGTGATTTTTCGATTTGTTCGAGGAGCTGTGCCGATCCCAAGTTAGAGGTCATAATAAAGAGTGCGTTTTTACAGTTCACTGTTCGCCCTTTGGCATCGGTCAAACGCCCGTCATCGAAGACCTGCAGCAGGATATTAAATACATCTTCGTGTGCTTTTTCGATTTCATCGAGGAGGACTACGGAATAGGGGCGTCGTCTGAGCGCTTCAGTGAGCTGGCCTCCCTCTTCGTACCCCACATAGCCCGGTGGCGATCCAATCAGTTTGGAAATGCTATGACTCTCCATGTACTCCGACATATCGAGGCGGATCATCGCCTCTTCTTGGTTGAAAAGCTGATAGGCAAGAGCTTTTGCGAGCTCGGTTTTTCCAACACCTGTTGGTCCCAGAAACAAGAACGCTCCCATGGGGCGGCCAGGGTCGCTTAAGCCGGCTCGAGAGCGACGAATGGCTTCGCTGACAGCCGTGATGGCATAGTCTTGTCCCACAACGCGCTTTTTCAGCTCTTCTTCAAGATGGAGAAGTTTTTCCGCTTCCCCCTCTAGCATCTTGGCGACCGGGATGCCGGTCCATTTGGAGACAATTTCTGCGATCAGAGATTCATCCACCTCCTCTTGAAGAAGCCGATGCTCTTTTTGATTGAGCTTTTTTTCATCTTCTTCGATTTCTTTCTGCAGATTGGGAATACTATTGTATCGAATCTCTGCTACTTTATTGTAATCGACGTTCCGTTCTGCTTCCTCTTCTTGAAAGCGGAGGTTTTCCAGTGTATTTTTCTTGCTTTGGACATCTTCAATCAGCTTTCGCTCATCATCCCACTGCTGTCGGAGGACTTTTAATTCCTCTTTGAGTTCGACAATCTTCGCCTCTAACTTCTCCGCTTCCTCTTTGGCGCTGGCACTATCTTCACGTTTGAGTGCCTCTTGCTCGACAATCATGCTCGCTAGCTGCCTCTCTTTGTTATCAATGGGAAGGGGGCGGCTGCCGATTTGCATTTTAATAAGGCTGGCCGCTTCGTCGATCAGGTCGATCGCTTTGTCGGGGAGGTACCGGTCCGTAATATAGCGATGAGAGAGGAAAACAGCGGCGTGTATCGCCGATTCGGTGATGCGGACTCCGTGATAGATCTCATATTTTTCCCGAATCCCACGCAAAATGGCAATCGAATCTTCCAGGCTGGGCTCACGAATGGTGACCGGTTGAAAGCGGCGCTCTAGGGCGGCATCTTTTTCAATGTGCTTTTGGTATTCATTGAGGGTGGTGGCGCCGATACAGTGGAGCGTTCCTCTGGCGAGGGCCGGTTTCAGAAGGTTGGCCGCATCCATCGCCCCTTCGGTGGCCCCAGCCCCTACAAGGGTATGCACCTCGTCGATGAACAGGATGATGTTCCCTTCACTTTTTTCAATATCGGTAAGAATCCCTTTTAACCGTTCCTCAAATTCTCCGCGGAACTTCGTTCCAGCGACCAAGCTTCCCATATCAAGTGCCAAGATTTGCTTGCCCTTGAGAGCATCGGGGACATCTTCTTGGATAATGCGATGCGCTAGCCCTTCTGCAATGGCCGTCTTGCCGACTCCCGGCTCTCCAATCAACATCGGATTATTCTTTGTCCGCCGACAAAGCACCTGCATGGTGCGCCTAATCTCCTCTTCACGCCCAATGACCGGATCCATCTTTCCTTCGCTGGCCAGCTGAGTCAGGTTCTTGCAGAATTTTTCCAAGGTTTGCAAGCTGGCTTCTGCCGTGGGGGAATCCATATGGCGATCTCCTCTTATGGTTTTGATCTGATTTTCAACGTCCTTTAGGGAGGCTTTTGACCCCTTTTTCCAAGAAAGGAAGGGCTCGCCCCCGTTTTTCCAAAAGGCTAAAACAAAGTGGTCTGTGCTGATGTAGGAGTCGTTCATCTCTTTCGCGATCGCTTGCGCCTCGCCAATGCGATTTTGCAGGGCGCAAGAGACAGCAGGCTCTTGACCCTCACCGGTATAGGTAGGAAGAGACTGTAAAGCGGCAGTCACTTTGTTTTTAAGAGAGTCGGGATGACCATTTAAACCGGAAAGAAGAGAATAAAAATAGGCTTCGGAATCTTCCAAGAATGCATGAAGAAGATGATTCTCAGTTACCTCGGTATGATGCTCCCGGCTAGCCAGCGAAAAAGCCGAATGCAGTGCGGCCGATACAGCTTCGGTTAAATTTACATCCATACACAAAAAATAAGGCTGACCAGCTTAGCCGTCAAGTAAGAAAGTTCTTTTAAAAAATTGGTTTACGCATTAATTTAAAAAAAACCTTGTTTAGTGAGGAGGGATCTATGTCAAGTTCCATTGAGCAATTTAGGACAGAATTTTCAAAAGAGATGATGGGATTAAAGACTCAAGAGCAGCGACTTCACCTTTTAACCTCATTGTTTCAATGTATTGTGGAACCGCCTGAGGGAACAGCGCCGAATCCGGCAATTGAGGGAAAAGAGCTAAGCCCCTTCTCTGATTGGACTTATGGAAAAGTGGCCATGCGGGCCTATAAGTTGCTGTTTCAATCGGGAAATACTCCTGATCAGTGGAGCCGGGAAAATTTAATGTTGATGCTGGACAAAGGGATTGAAAAAATGTCCCAGATTCGGGTCAACACCGATTGGCTGGTTCTGTTTCTTGAAGACCGCAACTGCTTAGCTTCATCCCAGGCCTTTTCTTTGTTAAAGGGTGGGGTGGATTTATCTGATTACGAACTTTATCGGTTGGCGTTTCAGTATCGGTCTGATGATACAAAACATGTTGTCGATCGGTTCTTAGGACGAAGCCGCTGTCCATCGGAGGTGAATCTTTGTTATTTGATTATCGCTGATCTACCCGACACGGTGGAAATTTTAGAGCAGTTTCGTCCTCATGAGGTGGTCTTTACCAGTGCTTGTCTGACGCACGCTTTAAAGTATCAGTGTAAGTATCAAAAACAAGTGGTGCAGTTTCTTTTGAACCAGGGGGTGAGTCCGACAAGAGAGCAGTGGCAATTTGCGAAGACTCATTGCTCTCCAGAAGTGCAAGAGACAGTCAAAGGGGCCTGTAGTCACGCAGTTCTGATTAGTCAAAATGAATTATACACGAAACCACCTTCCAGAAAAAAAGAAAACATTCGTACCGTTTCAAAAGCGATCATTCAACAAGGTAACGAGACAATTGATCATTTGCTCCATCATATCGCAAAAGGAACGAAATTTGAAGAAAGGCACCTGAACACTTGGATGAAATATCCTGGAGAACAAAAGCTGATAATTCTTCGTCTATTCTTGATGAATGGGAAAGGGTTAACAGAGAATCAATGGTTACAAATCATCAAGACTCGGGACAAAGATATCCCCAGAATTATTATGCTTCATCGTATGTATGGGCACAGCATCAGCGATACAGTGGGATCGGCATTGTTAGAAATGAATTCTGAAGAGGGGGCATCCGATGGTGACCCGGCACTCAAAGCGTTGGAAGCGGAAATTCCAAGAGTCTATAAGATAAAGGGTAAACCAAATTCGGTGGCTAAGGAATTTAGGAAAATGCCGGGCCTCTTTGATATTTTAATTAAGAGTGGCATCCATCCCACACTCGAGCATTTAGGTGCCTTCAAGCGTACCCCAAAAGATGCCTTTTTTGAGCTTCTCCTTGAGGATCCTTATTTTGAGGCCAACCGGCACAATCAAGAGCTGTTGGATATAGCGATAAAAAACGCTTCGGGAGAAATTGTGGTCAAGTTATTAGACCGCGGTTTTGAGCTGACGATCGAGCATGTCATAAAAGCGCTTAAGACACAACCTGCCGATATGACAACGTTTTTGATATTTAAATTAAAACAGGGCAGCTCTGACAAAAAAAAACCTTTTGTTGAGGAAGCTGGGGAATACAGTGGGATGGAGTCGGTCTTGATTGATCAAGATAGCGACTCTTTGGGCCTTTTGCAACAGTTTCTAGACAAAGGCTTCGAACCCAAAAAAGAGCACGCCGAACTCGCCCTCAAAAGACCGACGATTTACACCCCAGAACTCCTCCAGTGTCTGGAGAAAGCGGGATTAGGGGGTTATTGAAATCCAAAAAAGCGTTTGAATAAAGGTCGACTCTTCTCTATACTCTCCTCAATAACTTGAGGATTTTGACATGAAAAAGAATATTGAAGTCGTTCCCTACGACGCTAGGTGGCCGGAGCAATTTGAGCTGTTGGCCGCTTCTATTAGGGAAACTTTGGGAGAGCATTGTTTAGAGGTTCACCATATTGGCTCCACAGCGGTTCCCGGACTCTCGGCGAAACCGAAGATTGATGTGATGTGTGTGATAGATCAGTTGGAATATAGCTTTCCCTTGGAAAAAATCGGGTTTGAATTTGGAGGGGAGTGGAACATTCCTCTTCGGTATGGGTTTCGTTACCGTTCGGAAGATTTAAAAGTCAATTTGCATGTCGTTGAGAAAGATCACGGCTTTATTGAGTTAAATCTGACCTTTCGGGACTATCTTCGGGAAAATGATGAGGCGCGATTAGAATATGATCGGTTGAAGTATGACTTGCTGCAAGATCCTACCTCGTATGAAAGGGGGTCCTTTGGGCTGCCCATCTATACACTAAGAAAAGATGCCTTGATCAAGCGGTTTTTGGAGCGCACCGGTTATACCGGCTTAAACCTCAACTTTTGTGCGCATAATCGTGAGCGGGAAGAGCATCATCGCATATTGGGAACAGAGATTTCTCAGAATGCTGAGGCCGATCACCATTTCATTTTGTATTGCGGAAGCCAAATCATTGGCGCGGCGCATGTGGAATTTTTGTCTGAAACCGAGTGTGCTCTTCGGTCATTTGCTATTGATGCTCCCTATCAGGGAAAAGAGTATGAAGCCCAAATGAGGAAAAGGCTGGAAAAGTGGCTCAGACAAAAAGGGCGAAAAATGCTTTAAACGTGGTGTTCCCAGCGTGTTTCGGGAGTATTTGTCATGTGGTTGATCATGCGGGTGAGCATAAAGAAATAATCGGAAAGGCGATTGAGGTATACGATGACGTTGTCGTTTACGGCGCCATGGGTATGGAGGGGAATGGCGTGCCGTTCGGCGCGGCGGCAAATATTGCGAGCCATATGCAAGGCTGCAGAGCTCGGGTGACCGCCGGGTAAGATAAAGGTCTTGAGCTTAGGAAGCTTTTTTTCCATTTTGTCCATCCAAAGCTCTAACTTCTCTATCCCATTATGCCCAAAACGGGTTTTCTTCACTTTCGCTTCCGAGGAGCGGTTGCGCGGTGTTGCGACCGCGGCTCCTAAATCAAAAAGGGCGTGCTGTATGGCGATCAAATGTTCCCGGATCTCTTGAAAATCGTCTTGCTCCGGAAGAAAAGAGATGGCGAGTCCAATTGCAGAGTTGCATTCGTCTATCGTTCCTAGCGCGTGCATAAATGAGTCATCTTTTGGGACGCGATCCCCTGTAAAGAGTGATGTTTCCCCTTTGTCTCCGGTTTTTGTATAAATTGGCATAATTCCTCTCTTACGTGGCCCATTTTGATGAGGGGTTGGCCCTCACACTTTCGGAACGAATTCTTTTGCAAGTTTCCGGATCGATCATATTGTCGTCGAAAATGAGCAATTCTAATTTGGGGTTCTGTTTTTTGACTCGAATGAGTTCTTCAGCATCGCGATAATCGATTTCATTATGGGATAAATCGAGAACCCGTACATTTAATTGAGGTAAGCGGACGGTCATCACTTGCGATTCATGGTAATCGACGCCGCAGTTGTAAATATTGAGTCGTTCAATATGGGGATTTTCAGAAACGGCTTTAAATAGCGGGAAAACAAAGTTATGGAAACGGCAGTCTCGAAATGTGAGGTTTTTTAATGTGACAGTCGAACAATTGGGGGCTAATTTCAGGGCATTAAAACAAGCGACGGCTGAGTTTGTGCTAAAATGGAGATTACGCATGGACAGTTCGTCCTGCTCATTCTCTAAAAACAGATCGGCCCAGAGGCTTTCGAATAAATTCTGAGAATGCATTTCGCTAAGGGCTAATGTTCGCGCACGGGATATTCCTTGGCTTTCAAAACGGGGCCCTAATGTTCTAGAGGGATAGAGGTGCATGCGTGCAGTTCGTGTGGCTCCAAACATAGGGATCACTCCGGGTAAATGATCGATAACTGTTTTCTTAGCTCCTTTAACGCCTTCGGCTGATGGTCTCTTTGAGCGACAATACGCTCAGCATGGTTCAAATGTTCCCATGCTTTGTTGTAATCAAAGCGTTTGGCGCTAAGGATAGTCAAAATATACTCGGCAGTGGGATTATTTGCATCCAAATTGTGATACTTTTTCATGACCTCCAGGGCCTCTCCCTCTCTTTGCATCTGCATGAGGGTGGTGGCTAAGCTAAAATATCCGCTGCGAAACAGGGGATAATGTTGCAAATGGGCTTCAATTTTCTCTTTTTTTTCAACGAGAGATTGACGATCCTCATCGACTTGGAGAAAACAGTTGAGAATGCCTTCGGCATCGGTTTTCCCCGAAAGATAATCGGCACAAAGAGGATCTTTGACCACGACGTGGTCGGCGATGACGTTTTGTTGCTTTTTGAGAAGAACTCGCCCTTTGTCCGCGTATCCATTGACAATGAGGGCATAGGCGTATAGTTCGTCAATCAGGGAGTCGCTCTGAATGTAGCGCAAGGCTTTCTCGTAGCAGGGGAGCAGCTTGTGATGGTTTTCGGAATTCCAGTAGATCGCCGCTTGGTTGACGTGGGCAAAGCCGATGGTCTCTTTGAGGTTGCGGAGCTGTAGCTTGCGGGTGTTGAGCCCTAAATAGCGCTCCGATTCGATGTCAATTCCGCGGGCTGTGGTTTCAATATTGATGATATGGTCCCCTTGCCGGTAGCGGACATAGATGTGGCCGGGGGGAGTGATGATTTCAAGGGGGACATTTAAGCGTTGCGCCAGGCAAATGTAGAGAATCGAGACCCCAAGACAGACCCCACGTCGAGAATCTAAAACGCTAGGCAAAAAGGTGTAGAGGTCGATGTCTTTGGCAAAGGCGGAGTGGGGAGGAAAGCGAAAGCCCATTTCTTCAAAAATAAATTGATTCATTACGCGAATGATCTGCTCGGGCGTCATGTGGGGGTCGATCTGCGATTGAATTTGGAGCGCCATTAGATCGATCATCGCTTCGTAGGTTTCTATTTCGTCTGTTGAAAGGTCCTGACTCAGCAGTAATCCGCGGGCAAGATCAATCTCTTCGGCGGGTAAGATAAGCACTTGTTCTTCTGAACTGGCGCGATATCCCTTCAGACGGCGGTTGCCAAAGTGCCTCGAGAGCTGGTTGATGGTGGCGCGGTCTTGCTCTGTAATTTTGGGCAGCGATTCTGTGGGTTGGCGATTGACTAAAGCGATGATGGACTGCAGCACTTGTGGGGAGGGAAGCTGGTGCAGGGGGGTGACGCCAATCGGATTCCCCGAAAGGAGTCGCCATGCTTTCTCCAAAGCCGCCTGCCCTTCATGTGTGTCGGGGTAAAGCTGGTAGAAGGCGAGGTGTTGCGATGCCGATCGGGGGTCAAGTGTGCTGAGTAAAATTTTCCTGTTTTGCGGGGTTCCCTGCAGAGGGATGGTAAGCAAAAGAAATAGACATAGGCATCGGGAAATCATGATGCCAGTATCTCGTTTTTGATCATTTCTGTTAACCCTTTATGGGAGACAATTTGTTCGACGGGAGCTCTCATGCGGATGCTCCAGTTTTTATCTGAGATAATGCCGGGGCGGTTCACCCGCTCGTCGTCAATATTTTCCCATATTAACTCGGGGAACAGGGCGAGGTATTCGGTAAGCAGATTAATATGAAACAGACTTGAACTATGATGGGATTCATGCAAGATATCTATACGCTGCTTTTGGGTAAATTTGGGGCCGATTTTCCAGTTTTTTATTTTGGCGTACTCTTGCACCTCTTCCGGATAGTCGCGCCACCACAGGTCGAGGGTAGGGGAGTCGTGTGTGGAGACGGTGGTGAGGCTTAGCGGAGTAAATTCTTGTGGGGAATTGGCGGTTTTGCGCACCTTTAATGACATTAAAAACTTTGTGCCGCAGATTCCCATCTCTTCTAAAATGTCGTGTACCTTCTTGGGGACGGTGCCGAGGTCTTCACCAATGGGGAGCATGTGGTTGCAGTGAAGCATCATTGATAATCGGTCCCGCCCATCGATAAACCACTGCGCTCGATCTTGGGGAACGTAATGCCCTTCGGTCGCTTTGTTGCCTGGCGGAATCGCCCAGATGCGGAAGAATCCCACCACATGATCAATCCGGTAAATATCATACAGCTGACTGGCAGTTTTTAAGCGAGTTCTCCACCAAGGATAGCCGTTCACTTTCATTTTGTCCCAATTGAACAGGGGAAAGCCCCAAATTTGTCCCTCTTTGTTGTACATATCGGGAGGAGCTCCCGCCTCAACCGACAGGTCAAATAGCTCTTGGTGGTACCACACTTCTTCGCTGTCGGGACTGATAAGGATCGGGACATCGCCCATCAAAAGAATTCCGTGGCGATTGGCCTCCTCTTTGACCATATGGAGTTGCTGGAAGCAAAGAAATTGGACAAATATGTGGAAGAGAACTTCCTCTTTGGGGGCAAAGTTTTGGATCATCTCTTCGGTGGGCCGGTTGTAAGGGGGCTCCCAGGATTTCCAAACGTCAAAATCGTGTGCAACTTTAAGAGCCTTGAAGACAGCATAAGTCTGGAGCCAGGGGTTATTGGCGACAAATTGTTGGAACGGGTCGGAGGCGACGATTTCCGCTCCACATTCTTGGTAGTGTTCCCTAAGCCATTGCATTTTCAGCTCGGCAACACGTTGGTAGTCGACTCGTTTTGAAAACTTAATGGGTTCTTTATGGCAAAAGCCAAGATGAAGGGGGTTGAGCGCATTGGCCGTTAAAGCATTGTAGGGGCTGGTGTCATGTCCTGTGTCATTGAGGGGGAGGAGTTGGATTACATTCATCCCCACCTCTTGGCACCAAGGGATCAGTTTGAGGAGGTCGGTGAATTCTCCGATTCCACAGCTTTGTTCTGAATGGAGTGAGAAAAGGGGAATGCAGATGCCTTGGTGGTGTTTGATCCCCACCTTTTCCCACTGCTTGGCAGCGGGAGAACTTTTGATCGCTTCGATGGTTTCGTTGTCGACCATTAGCCTTCCAGCCCCAAAATTTGCAGCATATTGGGTGCTGTCGATGGATCGGGTTTAGAAGCAATCGGAACGCTTGATGTTTCGAGAGCACGGCTCCACTCTTCAGCCATTTGGATAAAGGGGGGAATGGAATCCATCACCGTTTTTTTGCTGATTTTCGAAAAGTGAAACTCGCGGTGCAAGACCAAGATGTCGGCCTCCAGGCTATAGCCGAGGTAGCCGAAGTGGGGTGGGGGGTAGTCATTTGATTTTAGGGACTGTTCAAGAACATCTTCTCGATAGCGACCACTGGGAACTTTTCCTAAGACCATGCTGACGATAATTTTTTCTCCGGAGTCATCCATTTCGAGTTGCAACTCTTTATCCCGAATGTTCAAGGTGTATGAGGGGCTGTCTTCGATTTCAATATTCATACCGAGACCTTGGGTCAGGTCTTCAACAAAGTTTGTCAAAATGGACTTTGGCATAGTGCCTCCTTGTTCAGTTTTAATCTGTGCCTCTGAGGTTTTTCTAGAAATTAAGATCCAGGTCAAAATCCCCAAGATCAATTTCTTCTTCCT
>Ga0180433_10009427_pt1 | contig 11949 bp, 10 predicted proteins | sample SS_ome_8_FD_132980 | JGI IMG/M metagenome (GOLD analysis project Ga0180433, IMG submission 132980) | Hypersaline lake sediment archaeal communities from the Salton Sea, California, USA - SS_1_D_1 metaG | ecosystem: Environmental > Aquatic > Non-marine Saline and Alkaline > Hypersaline >... | reverse complement strand
CTGGTCCAGATAGGCCCATGAACGAAGAGAAAATGCCCTTCGCCGTATTGGAGTTGGTTGAGTATTTGATCCTGATAAACCAACTTGTACAGTTTCTTGTGGGTCGGCTTGAGGCCGCTTATGATGTGATCCATTTTTTCAAGGAGTCTAGACGATGGATCCTCATTGCCGGTACGTGTCTTGTGAATAGCTGTCACAGCTTTTTCCAGTTGGTCAATCGCAGTAGAAAGGGATGTTGAACCAGATGAAGACTGACGGAATCCACGACCGTTGATAATGATGTCACTATCCGCCCAGGTCACTGGTTTCAGCGGCACGACACGGTCTGATGACATTGCGCACGGTGGAGCAAAGACCCACTTGAATGCTTCTTCAAAGACCGGTGCAGCTTGAAGGTGCCTTGGACGCTGCTGAAGGCCGGTGGCCTCTTCAACTATATCGCCAGCCATCTCCTGCAGAACCGGAGCACATGTCAAGTCATCTTCTTTGTTTGAACGCAAGAACCTCAAATAACAAAGAAGCTCACACAAGACAAATCTAAAGGCCTTGGCCTGACTGCGTAAATTCCTTGGCCAGCGCAGGCCCTTGGGTGCACAGATGTCATAAGCCAAAGACCTAAACAAGCCCGTTAGAGAAGCAATGCGACGGGCAACGGGTGGATGCTGGCTGCTGAGCCGGACCCAGATGCCGTCATCAACAATGTAGAGTGGCTGAGCGTGGCGCAGGATCCTAAAGAGGCCATGGAAAACCATCCTAAGACTCCTTACAGGGGCGACCGCCTTTGTAGTCCTCAGACAGATGGAGGGTCACGCGCTGCCTTTCAACTGTCTCACTCTCACCATTCGGTGGGACCACAACTTCATCGATGTCGATAGCGTTGCCTGTACTCTGATTACTTCCGGGACCTGCCGAGAGCTCGATGTTGACCACTCTATCGCTGGCGAGGACCTCGCGCAGGACTCTTGCCGTGCGACGAGCAGGTTCCGTGGACTGGGCGGATCGAGCAACGCGATCGATTAGGTGCCGAGCTGGCTGGCCTTCGACTTCAGAGCTTTTCAGTACGGCTTGACAAGAAGCCCCGATACCGTATCCCACTTGCAGTTCATACTCTTTGTCCTTTGTGAGTTCCTGGATTGGCATAATGCACCTCCTTTTACAGTTTTTCCAAAAGAATAAAAATGCTGTTGTTTTTTCTTGACCAAGGCCTTAGTATCCATGCGTAGATTAGAAACAAAAGCGCCGACGCCGGCAAGACGTAGAAAGGTTAATTTATGAATATATAGAGATTTACACAGAGTGCTTCGCAATGGGAGCGAGATTGTTCACATACAGAAATTATCTGTGACGTCTGCTAAAGAACTGTAAGGATATTTTTACAGTTTTTGCGATCATGGGTAAAACTGAGCTTGGCGCTTCCGTAGCTCAACAAACCCAGCCGGAGCTGGGTGCTATTCGGTTATGGTATCCTATCGGAAGGGAAGGTGGGATCATGAAAGAACAAAAGAGAACCAACCGGAGCAAAAAGGGAAGCGTTCCAGCTACCAAGGCCAAAAAGAGCGCCTCGGCGGTCACCTGGGATGAGCTGGACCGCTCGGAGCAAGTATCCGTAGTGGCTAATCTGTTCTGCAATGGCCTGCGGATGGCCGAGGTTGCCGAAACAATCAGCGAGCGTTATGCAACCGACTTCACGCGAGAGGCAACCTATCCCATAATTGCCGAAGCTGCTAGGCGGGGTTGGATCCGCTATGTGCCACCGCCGGAAATACGTTTGCAGTCTATGCTCAAGAATGAAATTCCTTGGTTGAAAAATGGCAAGGTCATTCATACCAACCAATTCGAGGATGTCGCGTGCCATGGTGGTGAAATGCTCTTGAGCTTGCTCGAAGAATATCGGCTCAAGGGCAGAGACGAGGTGCATATAGGTTTTGCCGGAGGGCATGCCATGAGGAAGCTCGTGCAGGCCTTCGCCCCTTTGGTAAAGGATGCGGGTTACAAAGTGCCGAAAAAGGTCATCTTGCACGCGCTTGTGGCTGGATTTGATGTGTACGAGCCCACTACAGATCCTAATACGTTCTTCACATTATTTCACAGCACTGGTCCAGTGGATCCACAATTCAGTTACGTAGGATTACACACGCCGCCCGTGGTACGTTCTGACCATTTCGCTGAGCTGCGGACAGTAGAAGGAATCAGGGAATCATACGACTGCGCCAAGCAAATTGACATCATCGTCACCTCCGCCACGAATTGGTCAGATGAGCACAGCACGTTCCGCAAATATATGCAGATATCTGATGGGTGTTCCAGCGTGCTTGAAAAGGCCGGTTGTATTGGTGACATGCTATGGTTGCCCGTGGGTTCCGATGGTCCCGTGAAGGTGAAAACAAAAATAAGGCCGATGACCTTGCTTGAGTTGGATGAGTTGCCCCGACTTATCAAAGGGGGCAAATACGTCTTGCTGGTGCTGGGGCCATGTTCGAAATGTAGTCGGCCCAAAGCTGATATCCTGAAGGCAATCCTCAGCCAAGCTTGGGATAAGAGGTTAATCACACATTTGGTGGCTGACAGTCGTTCTGTGCGCGAGGTCTTCAAGTAAGCCGGGCCGCCTCTTGCGTCTGGGCGTCACGCACCGAAGCTATCACTTGCAATAAACCGGCGATGGACCGGCCAGTGGTAACACTGATCTGGATTACCAAACGACCGGCGAAGTAAGGGTCGAGTTATGACCGAGCCCCGCCGAACAAGTAAACATGAATGTATACAATGCTCGTGAATTCGACTCAAAATACCTTAATATATACTGGAAAGACAAAAAGATGAATGGGGAGAAAATACGCTACTCTTTAACAAAGAGTTACCACGCACAGGGTTACAGGTTTGACAGGAATCGCGATTAAATCAGTGTTGAAAACCACTTATGTAGGCTAACCAAGAATCAGGGCATCTGCAATAAGCAAGTCGCCAACGGGCTGAAGAGCATGTTCTATCGAAACGGATTGAAATGATACTAAGCTGAAAGCATCATACGGGCCGCATGAACACTACTCAAGTTGCCGGAACCGAAGAGAAGTCCAGCAGTCTATGCAGCTATGACCAAGGTCGATCAGTTGCAGGCATCCGCCGGGTACAGACCGCAGTCCAGCCAGTGGCTCACGAATATCGCATAGTCCTTGAAGTCCACAACACAGTCACTGTTGAGGTCAAACCGCACGTCAATCTTGTCCGAACACACCGGCTTTTTCGTCACGTCGTAATACAGGTTCGCAACCTCATCATTGCTCAACGCGTGGTTGTATATGCGAACGTCATCCATAGCACCTATGAGCACGTCGCCGTCTGAGGGTGTTGCATCATAGTGGCCCACGTGAATGGTCGCAGCGTCTGCGATGTCCAGACTGTAGTCGTCGTACGTTCCGTCTTCTTCGCCGTTGATATAGAGCTTTGCCTGCGAGGTTGATGCGTCATAGGTGCACGCCACGTGCGTCCACTCACCCAGCTCGACCGACCCGCCGGAATAGGCGGTATCACCCGGATTGTATAGACGAATTCTCGCGTCAGATGAGAGGTTAAACGTCCACTTCATATCGCTGTTGGATTCCCGTTTGCTGACGATTCCGCGATTGCTGCCTGCGACGGTTGGCCTGATCCACGCTGACACACCCAGACTGTCCGATAGCTCCGACGGGTCCCAGGTCCCGGCTTCGGCGTATCCGCCCGTGGCGAAACTCATCTCTGCCGCCGAAGCCGCAGCGCCGTCGACGTCGGCCACAAATGTGGCCTCACCGACAACCGTAGCGTGGTGTTCATTACCGCTGATGTCCCGATACTGGCCGCCAACATAGTCGGCCTCATCCATCGTCCAGTGAGCCAACGCACGTTTGATTGCGAGAGCCGCTTCCAACGAATCCGTATCGCCGCTGACGTTGGTCAGCCTGCACCAGTAGAAGCCTTCATCGGCGACCTGCGCATTGGCTATCGTCAGTACATTCGAGTCCGCCGCACCGACAACAGGACTGGTCGTATCGCCTGAAACACCCTTATACCACACGTACGTAACACCAGATGGGTTGTTAACGTCGATTGTGATCGTGGCCGTCTCATTCTCGCCAACAAGCGCATCGTTTGGTCCGCTGAGTATCTCCGGTGTCGTCTTGAGCGTCTCGAAACTCCAGACACGTCCGTAGATCTTCTCCGTCGGGCTGATTATCTCATCCACCACCCACCAGTACGTCTTGTTCGGATTCAGACTCACCGGGCCGTACGAGACAACCGCATCCGGGGGAGTGCTAACCGGAATATCGGTGCGGTACACCGTCCAATCCGTCACCTCCTCCGGAGGAATCGGCACTATATAGAGATAGTGGTTGGTAACCGCAGGATTGGGCTGGGCCGTATTCGTCGGATCGACACCGGCTTTCCACTGGAACGTAACATCAGCCGTATCGAGTTGCTCGCCGTCCCCCGGGCTGGGATAGGAGACTCCGCCCCACGGCGTTACCGGATTGGTCAAATCCTGGGCGTCGTCGTCCATATAGACGTCGTCGATATACAGAAAATCAGATGCCGCCTGACACGTCGCATAGAAGCCCTTCAGATCATACTGGTTCACATTGCTGAAATCGGCGGCGTCGATAATGATGTTACCGGCAGTAGCATCCGCTCCCCCGGTATTTAGATAAGCGTCGTACTTTTCGATGCTCACCGTCTCACCCCTGCGGTCGGCGACCACCCAGAGATTGTACCAGGTGTCGAAATCCAGATTTTTGACCCGGATATGCGCCGGCGAGCCTCCCGCCATACTCCCGCTGCCCACCTGCTGGTAAATCCCCAGCCCCAAAACGGGATCGTTGTACACTACTACGCCGGCATTGACACGCGATATGTCCGCATCGTCAATCGAGGTCGCCGAACTGATGCCGAGATACGCTTGCACATTGGGATCCGCACTGTCAACGTAGAAACGCACGAAAAGCGTGCCAACCTCGCCGACCTTACTCTTGGCAGGTTCGGTATCAATTATGTAACCGCTGCTGCCTGTGTGAGCCAGGCAACACGCCCGGTCGCCTCCTGACCAGCCGTCGGCCCGCAGCACTATCCCCGGCGATCCCGCCGGATCCAGCCAGGTCCTCATGAAGCTCGTATCCTCGCCGTGCGTATCCCAGGCCCGCACGCCGGGCCCGGCCGGATCACCGTTGGCCGCAGTGCCGTCAATTTGCGTGTCCGCCGCCAACAACTCGAAGTCATCCATCCGATACAACTGTGCGCGGGCATGACTCGTCCAGAAGAACAACACCGCACAAACACAGATAATAGCTGCTAATCTATTCGTCGTCATTTTGCCGCTCCTCAGAATTGAGCGCTCTGTTGGTCTCCCGACGCCCCATTGATAGAGCCGTCGGCCCGAGTACATCACCGGAGAGAAAACGTGCAGCTAAATGCACCCATCCTCCATGTAACGCGTTTCTTCAACACAACCACTCTACCAAATCGGAGGACTCCACGTCAAGGCCAATCCGTCGCCCAGCCGTTCTGCGATTGGCTCAATAATCTTTCAAGTGCCTCATCCAGGCGGGCCAATCTTCTCGTGTGCACCCTCCGGCACGCGTCCAAAAACCGCTCGTTACGTACCCGGGGTGCCACTTCAACGTCCAAAGCTCCTTCAAACCCACCTTGCGCACCGAAACATCCATGAAAAGGCTGTTCACCGCCCCAATATGCCGGTCCAGGCAGAATCGCCTCATATTGTTCAGCGTCCAGTGCCCTCCGGTGCCCTCATCAGGGAAATTCGGCGGCTCATCAACATGGCGGGGTCCACCGCCATACCACATGCAGTCTGCAAAAACTGGAATCTGGTTCGTGCCCTGAACCCCTCTCGTCTGCCAGTAATCCTCGCTATCCTGGCCTTCCTTCCTGTTGTACACCCACCGGTTCAGTCCGTAACTGCCGATATCCAATTGTCCGACATAATCAGCGTCAATCGAATCCACACCCCATGTTCCGAACCGACCGGGAGGCTTGGCCGGGTTTGTCGCCTCCGGACAGCACATGGTCACCTTACGCTTGGCATCATGCGAATACGCCCACCGCCAACTGCCGCTTGCGTGGCCGTACATGAAATGGCCCTCGTTGTCATCCAGGTACATCGAGAAGATGAGCCCCCACTGGCCCAGATTCGCCAGGCATGATACCGCACGAGCCTGCCTCCTCGCCCGGTTCAGCGCCGGCAGCAATATCGCCATCAACAGCGCGATGATAGCAATCACAACGAGCAACTCGATCAAAGTGAACCCCGTCCTCTTCTGCATATCAGCGTCCAAGTCTTAGCGCAATTGCCCACCTGACTAAATAGACTGCACTCTCACGCGGGACAAGACCAATAGTAGCACAAATGTTGTTTGATGTCAATCTCGCAGACTCAGCGGTAGCGTCAAGTATGACGTGCAAATCTGATTCTGTGCCAGCGGAGGAGCTGACGTCGAAGTGGCTGCTGATACACAGAGTTCTCTGCCCAGTTGCGGTGGCGGTTGGTGCGTCGGAGCCGGCAAGGACCCGACGCCCGGCAGTTTCTTCTCCGGCCTGATCGACGATGTCCGCATCCATTCGGCTGCACTCAGGACAGGGTCTACAACCGGGCAATAGTGCCGTAGAGACTGACTTTTTGGCCACACACCACAAAGGGCTGGTCCGCTCCAAGCGGATCAGTCTTTCTTCGCTTGTAGTGCCGTCACTGCTGTTCACGCAGAGACCGTTCTCCCGTTCCAGAAGCACAATAGATCTGAGTGACAATCCCTTGGGCCATAAAATGATATAAGAAGGCATACAAAGAAGAGAAACCACGCTACTCTTTAACAAATAGTTAACGGGTCACAAAAACCTCGTTCTTGGCCCAACAATGGGGTTTGTTCGTCTGTCATGCCGTTCCACATTTTGCCTGAATTGGGAGTGCGCCAAGCCTCGCTCGACCATAGATGCCGGTCTATAGGAATCCCCTCATTCGGGATCAGCCAATGACATAACAGCGAGACGCCATTTGTTTCCCGTGTCTCGCACTTCGAAGTCAATAATCATTCGCCTATACTGCGAGAAGAATCGCTCCTTCCTTACCATGAGTTCTTCTATGCTTTGCCTGCCGACATTTCTGACGTCCTCGGGTAATGTACCAAGCAACTCATCAAGCATCGACGACCGCTCTTCCTCAGGAAACAGCATCACATTCCAGGCAACGACTGCCGTAGTCAACAGTTTCTGGTACGCCTCTTTCGTCTCCGCGAACTGCATGTATGGCTCTACGAAGTCTTCCAGGACGTCAGACATCTTTATGCCATCACTTGTTGGACCGGTAACCACCTTCCGGTTAGGGAATTTCTTCTCAAATCTCCGCTTGAGGGCCTTTTGAAGATCCTGTCGCCGATCACGGCGTTTCTTTTTCTGTCTCTTTGTTCGCTTCTGTGACACGTCTTCTCCAAGACTCTGAAAATTATTCTGCATTCAACGTCTGGTATCAACTGCCGCTCTTGAACACTGGCTGCATGCTGGTATTGATTCATCTGCAGGTTTCGGTCTCTGTGTGAAGCTACTTATAGATCACCTATCGGTAAAGACCAAGGTGTCCTTCGACTCAGCACTGTTCTGCACCAGCCACAACTTCAGAAGGGCCATCATCAATGTATCGCCATTGGTGATGGCCTCGTAGTGGTCGTGCGCGTGGGAGGCCTTAGGCAGTGGGCAACCATCAGCAAGGAACAACTGTACGCCCTTGCGTGCAAAATGGTCGGCAGCCTGGAGATAGCCATCGTTGGAGGTGATCTCATGAGCGTTAAGCATCAAAACGATGACATTGCCCACTGTTCCCGGCCAAACCGGTTCGCGGAGGTCTATATCGGCGTTACGATAGCGGTCAGCAGCTTCGAGAACAAAGTTGCGGTAGGCATCTGCTCCTACCTGGCGATAGCGAAGCATGCAGGTGTTGGCCTCAGCAACCGGTCCGCCACTTCCGTAGGCATTGGACCAATCGGCAGGGGTTTGGGCTGTCTGTTGGTTGTGGGCAGGATGAGCCTTGGTGAAAGCCTCATCGTTGCTTGAGGCCACTCTCCGCATCTTCTCTGCCAGATCCGAGGGCATATATCGGGCTGCATCTTCCAACGAGACAGCCAACGAAACTGAGCACTGAGTCCGCCCGCCTTTTCGCTTCGAGCCGGAAACAAGCATGCCGCCTTCGTGCAGACGTGCTCGTTCGAGCCCGTTCAAGACCGACCGGATGGCGGTGAGGAACACCTCATCCTGTGTGTACTTATAGGCTTTCGCCCACGTTTCGATGTAGAACCCGCCGTGACGGGCGTAGGGTGCTTCCGTGCCCGGTCCGTGAGAGGTGATTGATGCGTGACGGGAGAAATCGCCTGTCTTGTGGTTGCCGATCTGATGCTTCCAAAGGCCACGTGCGAACCGTTCGCAGGCCCCATCGGCAAGCTGCCAACTGTGCTGCCACAGGACCCAGGGACGGTAGAACTCGTGGATATTGCCGGCGTTCTTTTCCAGTGGTTTCTCGGTGCGGAAGTCCCATCCTGCATGCTCGCCCCACCAGAATAGCCCGGTGGCAGGGCTTTGACATCGCTCAAAAAAGAATCTCAATGACCGATTGGCCTCCTTGGCATAGCACTTCTCACCGGTGCTTGGGGCCAGTTGGAAAAGCACCTGGTAGAGGTTCTGGCAGTGCTGGGGGTTGCCTCCACCGAGCATCCTGTCATGCGGGCGGATGCCCCACTGGTCGCGACTAATTGCAGCCACTTTCTCAAGAGCCTTGCCTTCAAGCATCCGCATTGTCCTGCGGTCGAGTTCTTCGGCAAAAAGTGGCGAACATTCTTGCCCGTACTCATCCCGCCCGTGTTCGATCATTGCATCGGCGTACGCCCTCACGATCGCCAAGTAGTCACGTCGCTCTCGTGGCTTATCGTCGGCTGCTTCGAGCAGGCCCGTGACTGGCAGTGCTCCTGTCAGAATCAGTATTACAAATGGCGCCTTGCATCCGCCACACATAGTCTCAGCCTTTGTGCACTCTTCATGGCCTGATGTGGCCATTATTCCTCTATCTTGGATATTGGCGTTCGTTGCCGCCTGCCCCTCACGAATGTTCTCTCGCCTGCACACCACGAACGCAGAACTGCTCCAGTTCACCGTACGGTGTCGTCTGTATTCTGTCAAGGTTCACATCGCTAGCGCCGGTACACATCTACAGATGGCTTCAGTGCTGTCCGGAAGCCAGCTTCTGCAAAATAGCCTTTGCCTCACGATATTGACGAAAACGCCGCTCCCTTCCTCGGAACCGGCCAGTATGAACCGCTTGTCGGTGGTTGTCCCACGTAACCCCCAGAGCCTTGTGTAGCAGTTCATGGTACATGATGAAGTCCGTCACATATTCCGGAATACCTTTGCTGTCCAGGGACATGCTCACCATGACGGTGTCTCGCGGCTGATTGTAATGGCCAAACTTGCGCGACGTAAACGTATGACTCCAGACAAGGCGAGGCCGGCGTAGAGTACGATTGAAATACGCGGCATTGACCCGGTCGAAAGATGCGGCCAGGTCATGGTGCACCCCACCTGTTTGTTCCACCACCCCACTGAGCATGTCAAGTTCAGAGAGTATTCGCTGATAGGACTCGCTGAGCATAGCGTCCAGTACCTGTTGCTTATTGCGCCTTTTTCGAAAGACCTGCTCTGCCAGTAACTGAAAGGCTTCTTTGCTAAAGGATATCATCGGTGTGGGCAGTTGTACGAGAGCTGCATCCCTGTACCAACGGACGCGATACATTGCCTGCATAGGCCGGAAATGAATCAGGATAGAGCTCGACGGTCTTTCTACCTTACGCAGAGCCTCACCGAAGACAGGGTCGGCCCGGCGAATGGCGGCAAGATATTCGTCAAAGTTTTCCCATTGAGCAAAATAGGCCAGCCATCCTCTGATAAGACGTGATTGACTCGTGAGTTCTTCGGGCATGATGTTCTTACTTTGTATCTCGGCTTCGATGTTGCGGCTGGATTTTTGAATGGAAGTGTAAGCGTGCTGTAACTCCACATCCTCAGTCTTTTGAGCAATCTGGTCAAGGAGGCTATTCATATAACTCTTTAAACCAGGAAACGATATGCTGTTCGGCACGAAGCTCTCTGCAGAAGAGACTTCCCCTGTTTCGATGGAGTTGAAGTCAATACCTGTCAGGAATTCATAGGCTCTTCGTGAAGGTGCGGGCAGCGCATCAAAACGAACGCCCGCATCGCGCAAAATACGGTTGACGGTCTTCACTGAACGGTCTGTGTTTTCTCTCAACTGTGCCAGACACGCAGGAGAAATGGGCCTGGAAATTTCCTGCCTGACATGGTTCGCAAGTTTCACAAGGCCATGGATACGAACTCTTTTCATAAAGTCCCTGCCTAACGGAAAAGCTGCTTTCTGTCAATGCGACTGGCCCGAAAATGCAACCTCTAAATACTTCTCCTGTATTCACTGTGGATCGATCTGTAAAAAATAAATCAGTTCAAAATACCCCCTTGTCTTGGGAGACACAGCAGTTCGCTTCCAACAGGCCAGTCATCATTCAATATGCTCCACATGGTAGCCCTTTTGCGACAGGTATTCAGTAATGACCATCCGGTGGCAACAGGCCGCGTGCTTCTCTGCACACATAAGGCAAAATGGTTCTGGGACCTCCGACAACCGCTCAATGAGCAGATCGCCCGATCTATCCAGCAAACGGCGATATCGCTGCTGCCAATCGCCAAAGTCTCGGAAAATGTTCCCCAGTTCAACAAAAGAAAAATACTGAATGTTGGCGTTTGCCAGTAGAGCTTGTCAAAATTCAGGTCAAGCATCTGAATTTCAATCGAAGCACGGTTTTCTTTCCTGCTGAGAACATCAAGACCAAGTATGCACGAACCAGCTATTTGCCCAAGGGACTGATGAATGAAGTAAAGAGCATGCTCAGACAACAAAGAATCATGAACAAGCGCGAAGCTAAGATACGAAAGGCGGATGCATACTTATTTCACCCTGCAAAGAGGTGCAATAGCCGGTATACAGAGAATCGTATCCGGCAGATATTTCAGCATTATGTCACTAAGGCCGGCTTGCAGCGGGTCTATGGTAAGGACTGCTATGGTAGGCAGCTAAAGATGTTCACAGTACATAGCCTTCCTCACTCGCACATCATGCACTACACTGTGGATCGCAAGGTGGCACTGCCCATAGTGCAGAAGCAGGTGGGGCACCGAAGCTTGAAGACTACCTCTGTTTATCTATCTGCTTCGACCGAGAAGGTGGCGCAGGTTTATGATGAGGCTCGCAATGGTGCTGAAGTTCGCCCAATCTCTTATCATGCAGGCTGATCTGTCTTGGAATCTCACTTTTCCACCATATTCTGACCAATTTCAAAAGGGCCGGATTTCAGAATTGCGGCACAAATGTGAAGAAAGTCCAAAAACACGGTCTTTTTCTACGCTTTGTAACGTGGCGAAAGTAGGCCAAGTCGTCAAAGGCGAAATTCTTGGGGAATTAACGGTCTATCCGATTAAATATGGCAAATTGAACACCATTTTTGAGGAAATTCCTCGTTGCTTTTCGCGGGCGCTTTGTTAAACTAGGTTGGGCTAATATGCCTAGACGGGAAGGCGCATCAGTTGCGGTAAATTCAAGGAAAGTAGGCTTCCACGTGCAATAACTCATGAGTGAGAGATCCATCTACGCTCATAGTGTTGAGAATAGGCCGGAAGCACAGTGGCAGCGGCTTGAAGACCATTTGTTTGCCGTGGCCGAGTTAGCTCGGAAGTTCGCGTCTGCGTTCGATGCCGGTGACTGGGGGTACCTGGCCAGCTTATGGCACGGTCTTGGCAAATATTCCGGCGAAATTCCCGAAATACGTGGGAAGACTTATAGAAAATGTCTTGCTGATCGGGTAACAT
>Ga0180433_10009425_pt1 | contig 11949 bp, 12 predicted proteins | sample SS_ome_8_FD_132980 | JGI IMG/M metagenome (GOLD analysis project Ga0180433, IMG submission 132980) | Hypersaline lake sediment archaeal communities from the Salton Sea, California, USA - SS_1_D_1 metaG | ecosystem: Environmental > Aquatic > Non-marine Saline and Alkaline > Hypersaline >... | reverse complement strand
GGTTATTGGTTGGAAATGCTAGAAAAGATAAGAATTCATCGCTTTTTGATGCGTTTTAGTTTACTATTACGATGTTTCTTATATTTAGGTTTACTTATATGGTGTTGAGATTCTTTAAGTTCTTTCCAGGTATATTTTGTAATTTGTCCGGATTCGTTGATAAGCAGAACAAAAAGTTTATTCTTTTTAGCGAAACGCCACGGTAAACGCTTTAATTTTGGACGATATGAATTTGGCAAGGATAGCCCATATTTTTGAAACTTGGATTTGTCCATCCGGGTAACTATTTGGCCCAGAGCATTAAGAAAGGTGGAATCACGTTGTGAACTATTAGCTCTATGACCCTTACATTCAATGTAAACAAATCGATTGTATGAGGTATTTGCGATTAGGTCAACACCGTGTTCTCGCAGCATTTTGGATTTAATGTTTTTATATCCATTATTGGATAACCAGGTTATTGTGTGCGAAACTACTTTTGGTTCAGTTAAATGCTTCATAATGAAGCATCTCAAGCATAGTTTTAAACCGCTTGGAATAATGGTTCCCGGAATAGCCATTCTTATTCTAAAAATATCTTAGTAATTCTGAAACTATATTGACAATTGGTACAGTGGCAACACTGGAAGACTGCTAGGATACATTTTAAAAGTATAAATCGGATTGGGAGGCCATGAGCACATTGATGCGGGAGTTACAGTCTGTTTTAGAAAAAGATGAAAGATTCTTTTCTGATGGAAAACTACTAAAAAATCAAATTGTAGAATTTGCCTTGAAGTTAGACCCAAGATTAATCAAGAGTCTGTTGTCCAGAAAAAAGCTAAAGGAGCACTTTTTTGAGGCAGTGGATGGAGCATTAATATTCGATGTTGATAAATTTATGAAATTTGTGGACAATAAAGAATTTTTGCCAGATTCTTACACGTCATTCAAAAATAAAATTGGATTGACTTCAAATGGCGAGTTTATATCCAAAGGTGCAGAAGTAGTGCTCTCTTGGCCATATAAAGACTGCGTATTAGAAGGTGGACAAGAGAAAGAAGATGAAAAAAGAAAAGAAATATTCTATAATGAAATTCTGGCCCCGGACGAAGTCGATAGATTGCTGGATCAGAAAGTTTTCACGAATTTTAAAAAGATTAGTTCAAAAGGTAAACAAAATGTCAAAAAAATAGCAGATAAAGATAACTTTATTATTAAGGGGAATAATCTATTGGTACTGCATTCATTAAAAAGACGGTTTGCGGGCAAAATCAATCTGATTTATATTGATCCTCCATTTAATACAGGAAATGATTCATTCCATTATAATGATAATTTTAATCATTCAACTTGGTTAACTTTTATGAAAAATAGGTTGGAAGTGGCCAAAGAGCTTTTAGCTCCAGATGGGAATATATTCATCCACATCGATGTCAACGAATCACATCATTTAAAGGTTTTATGCGATGAGATTTTTGGAAGGGATAATTTTGTCGAAGAACTAATCTGGGCATATGGGTCTCCCTCCGGAGGAAGAGCTGCCGGAGCCAAACCAGTTAACATACATGATTATATCCTACACTATGCTAAAGATTACCAACATACGAAACAGAATAAAGTGTATACTCCATACTCTAAAAGATATATCTCAGAATGGTTCAAATACACTGATCCAGACGGAAGAAAGTATCAGAAACGCATGCGGGGTAAGGACAAAACCGGAAAATCTAAGTGGGAAAAACAGTATTTAGATGAAAGTGCGGGGGTCCCACTAACTACCGTGTGGACTGACATAAAACAAGTTTACGCTGATCCTAGGGCATATAAAGAGAATCAGGCTAAGCATACGGAACTAATAAAGGGTTTTTCCGGACAAAAACCAGAAAGCTTGATCAAACGGATACTTGAAATGAGCACAGAAGAGGGGGATCTAGTCTTAGATTTTAACATGGGGACAGGCACTACATGCGCGGTAGCCCACAAATTAAGGCGGCAGTACATAGGAGTAGAACAATTAGAGTATATCCGAAAGTTCGTACTTGACCGACTTAAGAATGTGATTGCTGGAAAGCAGGTTGGAATTTCTAAAGAAGTTAGATGGGATGGCGGAGGAGAGTTCATATACTGTGAACTAAAAGAACTTAATGAAGAATTTATTAAAAAAGTTAAAAATGCAACAACTAATAAAGACCTCATAAAAATTTGGGGGGAAGCAAAGGAAAATGGATTCCTAAGTTACCGGGCAGATTCAAGATTGTTTGATGAAAACATAGAAGAATTCAAAAAACTGAAGCTACAAGAACAAAAGAGACTCATTCTGGAATGTCTAGATAAAAACGAGCTTTACGTTAATTATAGCGAAATTGGAGATAAGAGATATGGTGTCAGCAAAGAAGATAAAGCATTGAATAAGCAGTTTTATGGGGGACTGTGAATGACTAGCTTGAGACAAGAATGCGATACACTCCATAATTTGGACGTCATAAAAAAGGAAATCCCAGAATATGTGACGGATAATCTCAATCCTGCATTTCAATTAAGGCCATATCAGATTGAGGCAATATCTCGATTTATTTATTATCTAGAAGAATATCCAAGACGGATTAAACCTTCCCAATTATTATTTCATATGGCAACAGGAAGCGGTAAAACCTTGTTGATGGCGGCTAACATCTTGTATCTATACAATAAAGGATACCGGAACTTCCTCTTTTTTGTGAATAGTACGAATATAATTGAAAAAACTAGAGATAATTTTCTCAATCCTGGCTCTAGGAAATATTTGTTTAATACGAATATCCAGATAGGTGACAAACGGGTGGAAATTAAAGAAGTGAGCAATTTTGAAGCGTCAAATAAAGATAACATAAATATTCTTTTCACGACGATACAGGGGCTCCACAGTGCCATGACAACTCCTAGGGAAAATTCCATAACCTATGAAGACCTAAAAGAAAAAAATATCGTGATTGTCTCCGATGAAGCACACCATATCAACAGCTGGACCAAGAACAAACTTAACAGAGACGAAGCAGAGATGAAAAAAACTTGGGAAAATACGGTGATGAATACACTAAATTCAAACAGCGCCAATATAATGCTAGAGTATACTGCAACCCTCGATATTGATAATAAAGAAATTAGTGAAAAATATTACAACAAGATAATATACGAATACGCCCTAAAACAATTCCGACAGGAGGGTTATTCCAAAGAAGTCAAGGTTTTGCAGTCTGATGTTCCAGATATGAAACGCGCAATTCAGGCCGTGATTTTAAGTCAGTACAGGAGAAAAATTGCTGAAAAAAATGGATTGCACCTAAAACCAGTCATACTTTTCAAATCCAAGAGCATTAAAGAATCTAAGGAATTTAGTGAATTGTTCAATAAGAAAGTAAAAGAACTGGCAACTACAGACATAGAGCAAATACGAAGGATATCTTCTGGAAACATATTGGAGAAGGCGTTTTCGTACTTTAGTCGGAATAAAATAACTGATTCTCATTTAGTAAAGGAGCTAAAAGAAGATTTTTCAGAAGAAAAATGTTTGTTGTTGGATTCCAAGAACATATCCGAAGAGAAACAGTTACAGGTCAACTCGCTGGAAGATACGAATAATGAAATAAGATCTATTTTTGCAGTAGATATGCTCAATGAAGGGTGGGATGTGTTAAATCTTTTTGATATAGTAAGATTATACAATACAAGAGATGCAGAAAAAAATAGGCCCGGAAAAACTACCATCTCTGAGGCTCAATTGATTGGGAGGGGTGCTAGGTACTTCCCATTTAGATTAGATAAAAAACAGGATAGATTCAAACGTAAGTTCGACCAAATGCCAGATAGCGATCTGAAGACATTGGAGGAGCTCTATTATCATAGTGCCCACAATCCAAAATATATACAAGAGTTAACTGTTGCTCTAAGGGAAACAGGTATTATGCCTCCAAAAGAACCAAAAACGATACAATTAACCTTAAAGAACTCATTCAAGAATACGGATTTATGGAAAAAAGGCCTAATATTCCTGAATGAAAAGAAGGAGGCGGATAGGTCCAATCTACGAGATATTCGTGATATAAACGTCAATAAGATATACAAATTCTCACTAGAGACAGGTTATACTTGGGAACGGGCAGTATTTTTACAAAAACAATCTCAACAGTTGGAAAGGGTAGAAAAAATCCTAAAATTGTCTTCCTTCAGAGGCGAAGTCCTTAGAAAAGCTATTGCAAAAGCAGATTTTTATAGATTTGACAACCTAAAGAGATACTTCCCAAAGTTAGAAACTATGGACGACTTTTTGAGGTCACTTAAAAACTTGCAAGTTGAGATATCCAGTTCCGAAGAAAGATTACAGCAGATAAATATGGAGGATAAACTTCTTATCGCCATTTCAGTTTTAAGCCAATTGGAGCAGGAAATCAAAACAACATTCGTGGACTATGTTGGGACTGAGAGGTTTGTTCAGAATAGACTTAATGAAATAGTGACTGACAAAGTCATGAAACTAAATATTGGGGACATTCAAGATCAGGAATACGGAATTGCAATGAGTGAAACACCAAAAGAAGATCTGAGACTTGACCTTGCCGATAAAGATTGGTATATTTACGATGAGAATTATGGTACTTCGGAAGAAAAACACTTTGTACGATTCATAAACAGTGAAATGAAAAAATTGACCGAGAGATACGATGAAGTCTATTTACTTAGGAATGCAGACCTATTCAAGATATACCGATTCTATGACGGGAAAGCAATAGAACCCGATTTCATATTGTTACTTAGAGATAAGAACAAAAAGAAGATTTTACAATATCAAATATTTATAGAAGTCAAAGGGACCCATCTTTTAGCAACAGATAAATGGAAGGAAGAATTCTTGAAAGAGGTTGAATCGAGATACAAAATAGAGATTCTTGCAGAGAACAAAGAATTTCGAATTATTGGATTGCCGTTCTACAACGAAGATAATAAATTGGAATTTATTCAATCCTTTAGAGAAAAATTGGAATTAGAGCAGTGAATGTGCTTATTAAATTTGGACTCTACCAAATTATTAAAATCCACTTCCCGATAGCCCCTTGTGCTCAAAGCAATCCTCTTCGACCTGGACAATACCCTCATAGACTTCATGAAGTTCAAGAGGGAAACCGCCAGGGCCGCCGCCCGGGCGATGGCGGCCAATGGCCTGCCGGACACGCAGGCGAACATCTACGGGAAAATCTTCGAAACCTACGACAGGTACGGGATAGAGTATCAGAAAACGTTTTACCGTGTAATAAAGCCTTACAGGCTGGAGGTCGGGCAGGCGGAGAGGGTCCAGCAGGCGGCCATAATCGCCTACCTGAAAAGGAAATTCTCCGTGCTGGGGCCCTACCCCTCCGTAAAGCCCGTCCTGCGGGCCCTGGGGAAGAGATTCCGGCTAGGCATAGTCACAGATGCCCCCAGGAACAAGGCCTGGCAGCGGCTCGTTCTCTGTGGCTTGGACGATATGTTCGAATTTGTGGTAACTGCTGATGATGCAGGGAAAAAGAAGCCCCACAGGGCGCCCTTTGAGCTGGCGCTGAAGAGGCTGGGGGTGAGGCCTTCTGAGGTGCTGTTCGTGGGGGACAGGGCGGACAGGGACATGGTTGGGGCCAAGAGGATGGGGATGAAGACGTGCCTTGCTAGGTATGGCGTAGAGGAAAAATCTAGGGGAACAGCAATTCCTGATTATCAAATTAATAGCTTCAAGGAAATTTTGGATGTCTTAGAAAACTAGCTCATCCTTCACGAATCTAGCTTTTCTTTCACAAAGTCAATATCTGCATCTTTTACTTTGCCCCAAGCTGCGTGGTGGTGGACAACCATAAATAGCATACCGTTCTTTTTTTGCTCATACCTAAAACCTTTGTTCTTGAAGCCATACTCCCCTGCCGCCCAATCACGAGCAAATGCTCCCAAAAGTATGATGAATTTGGGTTGAAGTATCTCAATTTGTCCTCTTGTGATTGGACCAAAGATGTCAACTAATTTCTTATCTGGCGTTTTGTTATTTTCTGTAGGTATTTTCACTACATTGGTAACCGAGATGCCTTCCCAGTCTAATCCAATCAATCTCCCTATATATTTACCCATTCTCGTAGTTCTGAGCATTTCTTCGTACTTTTTCCCGTACACAGATTTCTGAGGGGCACCATTTAGCGGATTCCCGGGATTTTGAGAAATTAACAACGTTTCTCTTCCATTGAAAAAACCAAGTTGCAGTTTATTTTTATATCTTGGATATTTCTCCAATAACTCCTCTTTTTTCTTAATATTGTATTTTTTGATTTTTTTCTTCCACGACATCACAGTCCCTAGCAAAATTATCGCTAAATCTATTTTAATCTATGGGAAAACAAATCCACCTAATGCCATTCTCATTCAGCGTTTTGATCATCTCCAGATCGAATTTGTTTTGCAATTTAGCAAAGATAAATTTCTCTCCTTTCGGTTGGCTGTCAATAAAAGGCACAAATGGCAAGAAAACATCTTCTTTGATAGGGCTTATTTGCCCAACAACCTTGCCCTTCCAGTTCAAACAGATTTTTCCTGACTTCATATGCTCACCGGAAGAGTCAGCGATGCGGCACATATAAATTTATTCCTGCATAGTTTCCACTGCACCACCTAGGCCAGGGTTGATTTTGTGGTAAAGTTTGATGAGAAAACTCGTTCGATGTGGTTTCGGTTTAGTCGTTGGCATCGTTGGGTTGACAGGAAAACCATCGGGAGCGTTCATCTACCAGGGATTTACCTTCTGGCTCTTAACAAACGTTCGAATGATCCAGTTAAACCCAACGACCAGAACATCATTTATATCGGAGAAACTTGTTCTAAAAAAGGCCTTGTGGGCAGATGGAAACAATTTGAGAAATCCGCCTTCCGAGGAAAAACAGGGCATAGTGGGGGGGTGAGCTTTTACAATCGCAAAAAAAGAATTTATAAGAAAACTAACTTGTACGTTGCTGCGTTTCCAGTGCAAGATGAAAATATCGCGCTTAGGAACGCATATATCCGATTGATGGAGAGGAAACTTTTGTGGGATTTCATTAAAAAGAATGGAATGGGCAAATTGCTGAATAAAGAATAGGTGAGATTATGAGAGAAACTGAAAAAATCGCAGATAAAATATATGGAAGAATTGACTCAATTCTCGATGAAACAAGAGAGGAGGACATTGCAGCATACGCATTCATAATGGCGGAGAGCAGGAGAAAAAAGGCAAGCCCAGTATTCAGATTTGTTTATGAAAAATTCTATGGGATGGGCAGATTCGTGACTAAAAATTACAGAGATGAATATTTCAGAAAAATGAACGACAAGAAGGTTGACCTAAAAAAGATGCTTAAGCTGAAATCGGGCGGAAAAACACAATATAGTTTTTCCACGAAGCTCCTTCACACTGTCAATCCAAACATGCCCATATATGATTCAAATATCGGGAGAGCGTTAGGCAGTATCCCTCATAAGCGGACTGTTGAGGGCTATTGTCAGCACTATGCAAAACTCGAAGAAGTTCATCGCAAATTACAAAAGGAAAAAATCATGAAAAAAGCAATCTCCAGATTCAAGAGCAAATTCAAGAAATTTGGCCGTTTCTCCAATGTAAAAATAGTGGATTTCCTGCTGTGGGAATACGGAAGAATGCTCAAACCCAAAAAGACAAACAAATAGCATGTCTCTGTGACTTTCACTGTCTTCCTTTAGATATTCCATTTTCCCTTATGGTACACGGGTTTCCTCAAATCACAATTGCAAATGGGAAACTCTTCATATTTCATAAGGTATTTCATGATTAAGGCGTATTCGGCCTCCATTATCCTCAGTCCAAAGGATATGGGATCTTCCCCGGGTTTTTTCTGTATCGGCCAGATTGCCACATAAAGGTTCTCATCAGTGGCATACCCCAGTCTCCGATACACTCCGCCTCCTATTGAATCATCCTTTTTGTATTTGAATGCAGATAGATACCATGAACCCAATCTGTTGCTCATTTGGTAAGATGATTTGCCGATATAGACAATGTTTTTGCTTAGGTCGGCATTGGGACTGGTCCTAGGATCTGAATCGGCAAATTTTGCAATGACGTATATTCCGGGGCCATCCTTTTTGGGAACCTGCCCTCTGCTCCATAACTCGGAAAATCTATGCCATTCGCCAAATTTGGGCCTTATCCACTTGGAAATGCCTCGGTATGAAAATTTGTCCATACTAACGGTTTTCTTGACTGCCATACATGAAAGGTTTAGAGGCAAATAATATAATCCTGCTCACTGATAGCAGAGCATGGTCTCTTTAACGTTCTATGGCGGCGCAGGAGAGATAGGCGGCAACAAAATCCTGCTGGAGGACAAAGGCACAAAGGTCTACCTCGATTTTGGAGAAGAGTTTGATTTCGGTGAGGATTATTTCTATGAATGGCTCAAGCCAAGGAACGTGAATGGGCTAGAGGTCTATTTTGAGTTCGGGCTGCTCCCGAAAATCCCCGGCCTTTACTCCAAGGCCCTGCTGGAGAAAACCGACCTGAAATACAGGAAACCGAACGTGGACGGGGTGATCATCAGCCACAACCATTCCGACCACATGGGGCACCTGCCTTTCCTAGACGCAGACATCCCCGTGTACATGGGCCACGGAACGCACAGGATAATCGAGATATATCATTTCCTTTACCCTCTGCTAGTAAATATCGGCCCTCACAATAGCCTGAATCATTTCAAATCCGGTAAGAAATTCAAAATAAAACACCTGGAAATCACCCCTATCCATGTGGAGCATTCCACTCCTGGGGCCTATGGCTTCATAATCAAGACAAGCAAGGGCAATATCGTTTATACTGGGGACTTCAGGATACATGGCCCAAGGGCAGACATGACAGAGGAGTTCATCAAGAAGGCCAAAGTAGCAAAGCCGTACGCGCTCATCTGCGAAGGCACAAGGATGGAAAGTGAGGTGGAACACAATTATACTGAAAAAGAGGTTGAAAAGAGGGTTTCAGAGATCATTTCCAAGTCAAAAGGGCTGGTTTTCGGTTACTTCTCCATGACCAACATAGATCGCTTCATGAGCTTCTACCGGGCCGCTGTGGAAAACAAGAGAGTCATGGTAATAGACCCGAAGCTCGCATACATCCTTCACAACCTCAGGGACAAGATTGAGGTGCTGCCGGACATTCTCAATGACAAGAATATACGGGTGTATTACCGGCTCTGCAAGACCTGCACCTTCTGCGAAAAGGACTATTATCCATGGGAGAGGGAATTCATAGGTAAAATGATAAACTACGACGAGCTTAGGAAAAACCCCAAAAAATATGTGATGCATCTTGGCTTTAACCGGCTCATGGAGCTCATCTATATCCAGCCCAAAAAGGCCGACTTCATCTACTCCTCTTCTGAGCATTTCTTAGAAGGGGAGGGCAACGAACAAGAGAAGGAGGTCTGGGAGAACTGGATGACGCACTTTGGGATTGGCTTCCATAAGGCGCATTGCTCCGGCCATGCCTCCAAGGCAGACCTGGAAAGGGTTGTAAGGGAGATTAACCCAAAAATACTGATACCTGTGCATACCTCCAAACCGGAGGAGTTCAGAAAATACCATCACAATGTGATGCTTCCAGAGAAAGGCAAGAAAATTATGGTGTGAATAACCTATTTGTATACCTTATCGTGATGATCATAATCTTCGATTATGACTTTTTTTTCTACAGGATCGAATGAAAACACTAAAACAAATGAAGTATTCACATGAGCTTCCCGATATCCATCCATTGGCCTACGCAACGGCTTGTAGTGAGTTGGGTTTTCACATATCTGTTGTATTTTCTTCATGACGTTGTCCTTCTCTGATTTATCTAATTTTTTTAATCGTTTATTTACACTTTTCCTGATTTCCCAGGGATATGGCATCAGGTTTCACCTACAAAAGCAGTCCCTATCGGTTGAACTGATTGTCGCTTCTTTTCGTCTAGCTTTAAGCTTGGCGATATAATCAGGATTTAAATCAAATTCTAGCGCATCTTTATCCTCATCCCTAACCCAAGATAAAGCAGTAGAAGCCGATATTTTTCCTTTGTCGTAGATGCTCTGCACTAATTGAACACTTTTCTTCATAAGTTTATCCATTATAATCGATTTTTCCTGTGTTTTTGGGATGGTTTTGTACATAAAAAATAACAGTTCTTCATCACTAAGATCTCTTAGAATAGTATACGATTTCTTTAAGAGTTCATGGCCATGTTTAGAGAATTCTTCAAGGAGTTCTCTACCTGCAAGCTCACCTTCATCGGACATAACATATTTGCCGCGCTCGTCTTGATCGAGTAATCCATAGTCTACCATTTCGCCTAAATTCTCAGTAAGTTCGTAAGACACCCCTCCCAGATTATAATTAGAAAAGCCAATCTCATCTTTTTTAATCAGAAATTCGAAATATCTAATCATCTTATTGATTTGCAACCTATTGAGGTGTGCTTTGTTGGAACCACCAGCAACCATAAATAACAGAATGGGGAGAATTTTAGAAGGGGCATCCAACCCATATTCTTCTTTTTTGACCATAGCTTTATATACCGGATGAGAAAATAAATAAAACATGCAGTTGAAGGTTAAAACAACGGCACATGATGAAGAACTAGCAATTCTTAGAAAAGAAGTTACTGTGGCAGATAAGCGAGTGGATACTCCTTCTAAGACGTTGCGCCCTGAAAATTTGAAGGACAGTGACTCGAGTAGTATGTTATGTGAGGTTTCTAGACGCATAGATGCAACGACTCTTGAACAGATACATGGTGCAGTAGATTTTGCTTCAGAGTTAGTTCAAAGCATTAAGAGAAAGAAAGTAAATAATCAGTCATTGGTGCATTTTAACCTATGTACCAATGAACTACCTGACAAAGACCACACAGTAACTTTGGCGCACTCATTGTACGCAGCGAGTGATGACATAGTATGCCTTCCAACAGTCAAGAAATCAGTTTTCATGCAGTTTGAACCAGGAAGAAAAACGCCTATTATTTCGGACAAACGAGTCGATGTTTATGTCGAATTTCAGAAATGCATAATTGATGCACTCAAAATGAAAAATAGCAAAGCAATTCTTGGGGCCATTCCATTGTTCCTACCTCCAAAATTTACAAACCCATTAATTGACTTTTACTTTGACCAAGAGGTAACTCATTTTGTAATTGATGCCAATACCTCAAATATACTTAATAAGGAAACCAATGTCAGAGCGATACTTAATAGGATAACTGAAAATGCAAAAGAAAGAAAAGAAACTTTAGAAGACACATTCATACATGCAATGAACCTCGGGATAAATCAATTTGAGGCAGAAGAGATTCCTGCAGATGATTTGTTATCGCTTTTTGCATACATCGATTCGTTTGGCATAACTTTCAAATCTCGTGGGAGAAAACCCAATAAACGAATAGATAAGCTCCCGGATAGGCCCCCTAGGAAAAAACGTTTTTCTAGAGAACACTATGTGTATAAAATACTTAATGGTGCCAAAAGTTCGAAATCGAAAACCGATGTCACACTTGCCTCCTTAAAAGCTCAAAATGAACGCAACCAATACAAAGAAGCCACTTTCTTGCAAGGGGGCATTGGTGAAGAAAGTATGATGAAGTATCTAGGGCAAAAAAGAGGCGTATCTAAAATCACTTATAAAAAATTGCAAACCATATACTCTAGCATCAAGTTGTAACCTTAGTATTCCTTAATTAGCGAGATGGGTGGCCGGGGCTCCGCGCCTCCTGCGGCGGCTGGGGCGAAGAAGCCTCCGGCTGTGCAGATGAAGCATGCGGGGGCCGGGAAAAAGGAATTGTTGGGGGCGGGGAGCGGGAAGCTGGAATTGGGAAGGAACTGCACTGAGGCGCAGGTGCGCGCGGGGTGCAGGAAGGCGCTGAAGAGGGAGGGGCCTGCGGTGGCGATG
>Ga0180433_10009424_pt1 | contig 11949 bp, 13 predicted proteins | sample SS_ome_8_FD_132980 | JGI IMG/M metagenome (GOLD analysis project Ga0180433, IMG submission 132980) | Hypersaline lake sediment archaeal communities from the Salton Sea, California, USA - SS_1_D_1 metaG | ecosystem: Environmental > Aquatic > Non-marine Saline and Alkaline > Hypersaline >... | reverse complement strand
ATGATATCGTAACGGCAACGGTTGATGAATCCCGTCGCTTACGAATACAGGCCCACCACACGGGAACACATCTGCTACATGCCGCACTTCGCCGAGTCCTGGGATCACATGTGAAACAGGCGGGATCGCTTGTTGCCCCCGACAAGCTTCGTTTCGATTTCAACCATTTTCGGCCATTGAGTGAAGACGAAATCGCGTCTATCCAGGACGTGGTCAACCGATGGGTGGAGATGGATATTCAAATTTCTGTGGATACGGATATACCGCTTGTTGAAGCAAAGGAAGCCGGAGCAATCGCATTCTTCGGTGAAAAGTATGGTGATCGGGTACGCATCGTATCGGTTCCCGGCGTAAGCAAGGAACTCTGTGGCGGAACCCATATGGATCGTACCGCCAGAGTCGGGGCATTCTGGATCCTCAGTGAGGGAAGTATAGCGTCCGGAGTGCGACGGATCGAAGCAGTGTGCGGAAGGGCGCTTCTCGATCGAACTATGGAACTCAATGACAAACTGGATACCGTTCGACATATACTCGGCGCTTCAGATGACATAGCCGCCAGACTAGTGAAACTCAAAGAGCATGTCACCGATATAGAACAGCAGCTACAGGAAGCTCGAACAGCGGTGATATCGTCTCAACTCGACGCAATCATCAATCGCGGTATTGCTGAATGCGGTATTCGTATCGTTGCCGGAAATATGCCCATGGGAAATCCCGGCAGTCTCAGATCGGCCGCGGATACGATACGCTCCCGTGAACGAATGACCGTACTCGTTCTCACACATTACGACAGGGAATCCGGTCGTATGTATATCATGGCAGCTGCCACGGATGATGTTATCGAACGGGGCGGGCATGCAGGTAAACTCATAAGTCAAATAGCCGGGACACTCGGAGGTAAAGGTGGCGGAAGAGCTCACCTCGCCGAAGGTGGTGTTAAAATGGAAACGGCACCGGAAGCATTCTCTGATACCTTGATTGAACTTATCCGTCGGTATCTGCGGGATCATGTTTGTCCATGATGTGGCCTGATACATTTACAGAACTGCTGGACTCTCGTATACCGGTACACGGAAATCCCGAACTTCGCGCACGTCTCACCAGTGTACTGCAGGGAGCGGGAGACCTGTACCGGGAGTTCAGTACATGCAAGAATTCGCGCTACTCACACATCGGTATACCTCTTGAATGCATAGCATTAGCGTATGAATTACATGCAACCGCCTCGGTGCGAAACGACCGGGATGCCGCATTCGATCTACTGATCGGAGACGGTTTGATAGCGCTTGCATTCAAGCTGGCTGCAGATGTACATGATGAAGCCTTTCGCATTTGTCAGGAGCTTTCTCTTTGGCTTATCGGCGATCCTCACCCTCGAAAGGCTATCCGAAACTGTTTGAATGAAACATGCACCGGTGATGCCGGTTCAAAGACTTCGAATCACACACACACAAACAATCATGGAGGCAGTGAATGAAGGGTGTCGTACTTGCCGGAGGACTGGGAACCCGATTACGTCCATTGACCACGGTTACCAATAAACATCTCCTCCCCGTGTATAACAGACCCATGGTGTATTTTCCCATAGAAACACTCGTTCGAGCAGGTATCAGGGATATTCTCGTTGTAACAGGCGGAACCAATGCCGGTGATTTCCTTCGACTCCTGGGAAATGGGAAACAGTTCGGGCTATCACATATACACTATACGTATCAGGAGGGAGAGGGAGGAATAGCCGAAGCGCTTTCCCTCGCCGAGGAGTTTGCGGAAGATGAAAAGATCATTGTCATCCTCGGGGATAATCTCATCGGAGGATCCATAGCTGGCGCAGTGAAAGATTTTGAAGCCCAACCTTCGGGAGCGAAGATATTCCTGAAACGTGTTCCCGATGCGGAACGTTTCGGCGTAGCCACGGTAGATGGTGACCGTGTTGTTGAGATAGAGGAGAAACCTTCTAAGCCCAAGTCTGATCTCGCCGTTGTCGGGATTTATATGTACGATCCCAGGGTTTTCAACATTATCAAAACGTTGAAACCTTCCGACAGGGGGGAATATGAAATCACTGATGTCAACAACGACTATATCCTCGCAGGCGAGATGACGTTTGAAATCCTTGAATGCTGGTGGACAGATGCCGGAACTTCATTCGAGTCTTTGCTGCGGGCCAATAATATGGTGGCAAGCTGGGTGAAAGAGGATACCGTCAGCTCATGAGGGTAACTATCACGGGTGCGGACGGCATGCTCGGAAGAGCGATCATGTCCGAACTTGCCGGTGAAGAGGTGTTTCAGCTTGTTGAACCGTCGTTCAAGCTGGAAGATCGAACAGGTGTCCAACAGGCGATAACAGAGACAAAGCCTGATTGGGTTGTCCATACCGCAGCCATGACTGATGTTGACGGTTGCGAGGGCAATCCTTCCGCCGCGTATTCAATCAATGCGTTGGGTACACGGAATGTGGCCCTCGCATGTTCGTCGTGTGATGCGGGACTGGTTTATATTTCCACGGACTTCGTTTTTGGGGAGCGCCAACACCATGCTCCCATCGAAGCATGGGAATTACCGGACCCGATTTCTGTGTACGGAAAATCCAAGCACGGTGGCGAACGTTACGCGGAATGTATCGCCCCGCGGTGTATCATTGTACGAACTGCATGGCTATATGGACATCAGGGGAAGCATTTTGTACGAACTATATTAAACCGTGCCCGGCAGGGATTGCCGCTTCGAGTTGTGAATGATCAATGTGGATCACCTACATACGCCGCAGATGTGGCTGAAGGTATCGGCGAACTTCTCGCCCATGGAGTAACGGGGTGGTATCATCTTGTGAATCGCGGAGCGGTAAGCTGGTTCGAATTCGCCCGGGCAATCCTCTCAAAGGCGGGTATGGATCCGGAATGTATAAATCCGTGTTCAACGGAGGAACTCAATCGCCCCGCCCGGCGTCCTGCATTCTCGGTGTTGAGTACGTTGACCTATGAGCAAACGACCAATCGTGAAATGCGAAAGTGGGATGACGCACTTGATGAATACATCAGTTGTGCCAGCCAAATAGGCGGTATCCGGGAACACCGGGAAACATCGTAGAATTTGTTTAGAATGCTCGGTGGGTGAAAATGCTTGATTCTTGATCTCCACCGTATAGCATGCGTGCCTAGTTTTGTACTGGATGAACCATACCCTAGTCGGAATTCTTTCTATTTCGGCTGCAGTTTGTTCATTTCGAGTGATCTGATAGGAGCACTATATGAGCGTCAAGAAGCTGGACCAGGCTGCTCTCGACAGATGGGTGGATGGTCTTATCGAAACACAGAAGGTTGTCGGCGTCAAGGCGAAGGGAGATCGTTTCGCATTTGGAGAACTGACCTCCTCCAAAGAGCTTCGACTTGATTATGACGTCACCATCCTGCCACCGAAGAAGTTTTTCATACCGCAGATTGAAGACCTTTTGACTTTTCAGAAGGAAGAGGGCTTTCAAAGCGTTTTATCGCATGAGCCGATGGTACTATTCGGTGTGCACCCATATGATGTCTTCGCGATTTCTCAGCTCGATGTTCTCTTTTCTGAGAAAAACGACGATATCCATTACCGTTCACGACGGGAGGCGATAACCGTTGTAGCCAGTGATGTACAGAGGGCATCCGATAATGTATTCGCCGGTTGTATGGGGACTGCGACTGTTGATGGCGGATACGATATTATGATAACCAAAATCAATGGTGAATATCTGGTAGATATCAAGACAGAAAAAGGTGAGGTTCTTGCTCGCGGGTTGGCCGATCTTTCCGAGGCTGCCGATTCGGATCTTGAGATGAGAGACCATATCCGTGAGAATAATCGTCGGAATCTTCGAAAACATGAGCTGCGCCCGGCGGTTGGTTATCTCCCCAAACTCCTCGGTGAAACGTATGATCACGAAGTGTGGGAGGAGAAAGCAGAACTCTGTTTTTCCTGCGGATCCTGTAACCTCGTATGTCCGACCTGTTATTGTTTCGATGTGCAGGACGATTTTAACTGGGATATGTCAAGCGGAAAGCGGTATAGGGTGTGGGATGGCTGTATGCTGGCCAACTTCGCCACCGTTGCCGGTGATCATAATTTTCGTGAAGAAAAGGCGGCTCGATATCGGCATCGATATCTTCGTAAAGGGAAATACATTCCCGAGAAGATAGGACAGATCGGCTGTGTCGGTTGTGGACGATGCATCACGGCCTGCGTTGCCAATATTGCAAATCCAGTAGAGGTTTATAATCGGCTTGCGGAGGGCGACGAATGAGTGGAATTGCAGCACCCCAGACGCTGAATGAAAAGGATATTTACCTCCCTGAGCTGGCCACCGTACGTGACGTACGAACCATGACCCACCTTGAGGTTTTTCTCGAGTTGGCGCTGGACTCAGGAAATGAACTCGGGCATGATCCCGGACAGTTTGTCGAAGTGTCGATACCCGGAATAGGTGAAGCTCCGATATCGGTATCCTCTTCCCCCACACAAAAAGGTATGTTTCAACTCGTTGTGAGGAATGCAGGCAATGTAACGAGAGCGATTCATGGGCTTTCAGCCGGCGAAAAAGTCGGGATCCGGGGACCATTCGGTACTTCGTTTCCGGTAGAAGATGTCATGCGCGGGAAAGATGTGCTTTTTATATGCGGAGGCATCGGTCTTGTACCCGTCAGGTCAGCTATCAACTATGTTTTGCATAATCGACAAAATTATCGGGATGTGAGTATTCTATTCGGCGCGAAGCAGCCGGCTGAACGGTTGTTTACCCATGAGATCGAGGAGTGGAAAAGTCGGGATGACGTCTGTTTCCATGAGACGGTCGATCGTCCCGACGATGATTGGAAGGGTAATGTTGGTGTTATCACCCGGTTGATCCCGAAATTGAAGTTCGATCCCCTCAATACTATCTGCGTCATCTGTGGACCACCCGTGATGTATAAATACGTCATTCTGGAACTGTGGTGGAAGCGGATGTCAAATGACAACATATATGTATCCCTCGAGAGAAGAATGAAATGCGGCGTCGGGAAATGCGGTCATTGCCAGATAAACGGTCTCTATGCCTGTCAGGATGGCCCGGTTTTTAAATTCTCCGATGTTACCGACGTACCGGAGGCGATCTGATGAGTAAGCCAAGAGTGGCAATATTCGATTTTGCATGCTGCGAAGGATGCCAGCTTCAGATCGTCAACATGGAGGAAGAGATCCTCGATCTCATCAATCTTGTTGACGTCGTTGAGTGGCGTGAAGCAATGTCTGAACAGAGCACCGAATATGATATCGCGATTATCGAAGGATCGATAACCCGTGCAGAGGATGAGGAACGTCTCAAACAAATCCGTGAGCGTTCGAAGATTCTCATCGCTCTGGGCGCATGCGCGACGATCGGTGGTGTGAATAAGCTAAAAAATCGTTTTGACCTTGATGACGTGAAACGTTACGTCTATAAAGAGGATGCGGATCAACCGCAACTCAATACCGCAGAGACAAAGGCTGTAGACGAGGTGGTACCGGTGGATTTCAAAATCCACGGTTGCCCCATCGATCGTGCGGAATTTTCCTATGTGGTGAAGTGTCTTGCTGCGGGTAAAACACCTGAAATTCCCAACTATCCGGTATGCGTGGAGTGTAAACTTCGGGAAAACGTATGCCGGTATGAATATAATGAGGTCTGTTTGGGCCCCATAACGCGGGCGGGTTGTAATGCACGTTGTCCGTCCAATGGATTCTGGTGTTTCGGATGTCGTGGTCTCATCGACGATCCTAATGTCAACGCGGCTCAGGATGTCATGGATCAGTACGGAAAAACCATTGAAGACCTGAAACACCGGCTCGTTCTTTTTAATACAGATGAGGAGCGCTCTCATGCCTAGTACCATGGAGATTAATGTTCATCATGTTACACGGGTGGAGGGTCATGGCAATATCGCGGTCAAAGCGACTGACGGAACCATAGAGAAGGTTGAGTGGCAGGTTCCTGAAGCACCTCGTTTCTTCGAAGCCATGGTCCGGGGACGCAGCTATGAAGATATCCAGACGATTGTCAGCCGTATCTGCGGTATCTGTTCTATTACCCATTCGCTCGCTAGCACCAAGGCAGTGGAAAACGCATTGGGTATTTCCGTTTCCGAACAAACCGACAAGCTGCGTATTCTCACCCATTATTCAGAACAATTGCAAAGTCATTCCCTTCATGTCGGCTATCTTGTCTCACCCGATCTCGTGGGGAAAAAGTCGGTGGTCGGGATGCTCGGGGAATATGGCGATGCGGTGAAAACCGTCATTCGTATTCATCGAGTTGCAAATGAATGGTCCGATCTTCTCGCGGGCAGAACCACGCATCCCGTGACATTCAAGCCGGGTGGTTTTTCTAAACTCCCCACCGAGCAGGAACTGCGGGGGCTCAAAACGAGACTCGAAGAGACGGTCAAGGATCTTGATATACTCACCGACGTTCTCCTCTCTGTGGCTGGGGCGATCCCTGATTTCACGCGGGAGACGGAGTATATTGCCTTGATCGAACCCGGAGTTTACACGTTTTACCATGGGGATATTGCCAGCACCGATACGGACGAACGTGTACCGGTTTCGGAGTTCGAGCGGGTGATCAACGAATATGTTACACCTCAATCCACGGCCAAATGGACGAAATGGCACCGTGATGCATATGCGGTCGGTGCTCTGGCTCGATTCAATATCAATGCGGATCTGCTTCTTCCCATGGCCGCTGCCGCCGCAGCGAAGTTCGGTCTTGAAAAGGGAAACTGTAATCCTTACATGAACAATATTGCCCAGCACGTGGAATGTTATCAGGTGGTTGAGGCGAGTATGCAATTGATTGATGAGTTGCTTACTACCGGTATCACGCCGGAAGTGCCTAAGACAACTCCACGAGCTGGTGAAGGGGCCGGATGTGTGGAAGCACCGCGGGGAATCCTGTTTCATCGCTATGCATTCGATGATAAAGGTATCTGCACCGGCGCGAACATATCCATACCCACGAACCAAAACCATGGGAATATACAGAAGGATTTCGAAGCTTTCGTTCCCCAGATAATGGACAGGAGCGAGGATGAAATCCGTCTTCTCCTGGAGATGCTTGTCAGATCATATGATCCCTGTATCTCATGCTCGACTCATTACCTGACCGTCGATTTCGTATAAACCGATGTAAGGCCCGGAGCCTTCCTTCCGGAGGGCTCCGTTTCTATTTCCCGTATCACTCATGAAGTCGATTGTCGTTGTTGGCTTGGGAAATCCCCTGATGTCCGACGATGGGGTGGGAATTCGGATTATCCATAGCCTCTCACAGAGGAAGAACGAGTTTCCCCACGTAGAGTTCCGCGATATCGGAGCAGCCGTACATGGAGTGATTCATGCTATAGCACATCGTCGAACCGCGATCCTTGTGGATTGTGCCTTCATGGGCGAACCCCCCGGAACGATCCGTCGTTTTGAAACCGGGGATGTTGTCTCGAAGCACATGAAGCACCCAACCGATTTACACGGGGCTGATCTATTCGATATTATCGCGCTTTCCCGCAGGCTTGGTGAATGTCCACCAGACGTAGTCATTTTCGCAGTTGAACCGGTGAACGTATCTCCCGGACATTCTCTCTCTCCGGAACTGGAAAACCGATTGGAAGAGTATACCCTCATGATAGCCACCGAGCTGGAGAAGGTTCCGAGTACAACCTGAGAGTAATATTCTTTTTCTTTCGTGTATATGGTGTCAATCAGGTACTATTCTAATATTAGAATAGTGTTCATATAACATTTATCCCTGGGATCAGCGGGGAATTCCGTTTTTGAGTCCAAGAATTTCAGATATTATCGCGGAGGAAGGTACGGTATTCCTCGGGTGTATTAATGTTATTCGGCCACAGGGATGGATCCACTTCAACGGTAACAACATCAGCGGCGTCAAGGACCGTTCGCATCCAGGAATCCTTACCACGCATGACATCTTCCATAACCGGAATCATCCGTTTATGGTACAAGGCGAAGAAGGGTTCCCATACACCCGATCCCTGTGAGGGGAGCGCTCCATCGTGATCTCCAATCCCGGTAAATAAAGACCTGATGATGCTTCGGGATACGACGGGTATATCGCATGCCATGACGAAGTTCAGATCATAGATGGATGCCTTTAATCCGGCGAGAATTCCCGCAACAGGACCACCATGGGGAGGATTGTCCGGCACTAGGGGCAGCCCGAGGAATGAGTACTTCTCCGGATTGTTTGTACTGATGATAACGGTTGGAAAGCATGCTTTCAGTTGCATGACTACGGAGGAAATAAGCGGCATTCCCTTCATATCCAGAAAACTTTTGTCGGTTTTCATACGTCGGCTCAAACCGCCAGCCAACACGATCGCCGCAGCGTCGAAGTCAGAGCATTCAATCTTCGGGGACCTTCGGGTAATCATCTTCTATGAATTGTGAAACACCCACATTCCGTTCTTGATGGCAAGCATGTCAGGCGAGAAATCGAAGAATTGACCGTCACTCCGTACGACCCGATCAGCATATCCCATAACCGCCTTGGCCGATGGTTTCGTGGAGGTGCGACCATCTCTCCGTACGAGAAGGAAAATATCAGGTATTGCGAATCGACGAATTGAGTTTGACTCGCAGAGCCATAATCCATCCGGTGTGAGGTGCCCAACAAGGGATTCCAATGCTTCAGGCAGGGCCGAATATCGTGACTGCAGCCATAGAACCGGTTTTGCACCGGAATCTCGCAGTCGTGTGGTATCCGTATGACTGCCCCCGGCAGGTTCCTTCAGTATTCTGAATGAGTCACCGACCTCGCCGCACACACCACAACCCTGTTCTCCCTTGGGACATTTCGAACGGGTGTGGATTGTGGTGATCTTCACTGCCGTAATGGCATGGTTTGGAGTAAACTTACGGATAATCGCGCATGCGAGTTCCGTTTTCCCGCTGTTCCTTCCGTCCGATCCGATAAGAATCAAACCTGTGCAGCGGCGGATATCACCCATATTCCGATTACCGTCCGTTTTTTAGCAAAAATCTCCCACAGAGCGCAATAATGATCCACGTTATACAAGCTGCCCATACGGCATCGGAGAGATAGTGGCCCCCTTGTGCCATTCGTGTGATTCCCATAAGGCAACCATATGCAAGTGAAGTCGCGAGAAGAGCCACATTCAAGCCCGGGGTTCTACAAAGAAAGGAGAGAACACCGGTGTAAAAAGCGGTGGAGACGTGTCCTGACGGGAAGGACTTGCCGCCGCCACTAAAATCCGGACTTAGTACCGGTCGATACTGTTTTCCCTCGGGATTATACGGAATTGTATTTCTCGGTCGTGGTCTTCCCCAGAGTGGTTTCAGTATTCCGTTAACAATAAGCCCTGGACCGACAACGAGACTCACCACAAGGAACAGACCTATTTGACGCTTCCGTATCTGTTTTCGCAGATAACCATACAGAGCCAAGCCGAGTCCAACGATACCGGTGGCAATACTGGGATAGTTTCCGTAATGGTACAGAGCATGCCATGGCTGATCATTCTTTTGGCACCATGCCTGTTCCGCATTCGGACAGAAAAACAGCCGTGCTCCCGCATGATCCAATGAGGGCATGATTGCAGTTATGATAGCCAAGACAGCAAGCGCGGATACAACGTATATCGGTCGAATCACGGCGAACCACTCAGTTTTATCCGTGATCCATCGGTTATGATGCGAATACAAGGGACTTCGCGATCGGTAGCCGTTGATATCTCTTTGTATCCGTTTTCACGTGACCGCATGGTGACGGACAGTGACGTATCCACTGAATAATCACCATCTCGTATATGGAGAAGCAGACTGTTCAATGAGACTTCAGGCACCGAAATACTCATCTCACCGCGGTATCCGATGATAAGACCGGAGTTTACCGCATGATTCATGAATACAATTTCGCTTCTTACATTATTCAGGTCATACATAAGAGTATCCACCATTGTCTCCGTTTTCAGTGTTCCACCTTCGCCGATAAACGTGAGGTTTTTCGAGTGTCCCTGAAGTAATACACGGGAATCAATCGTATTGAGTAAGAGCATGTCGGTTTGGGTGTCCAGGTGAACAGTTGATTGATCCATCACAGCAACGAGATACTCCACTCCACATGTTTCCATAGTGATGGAACCATCGATACCGGAGATATGTACACTATCCGTACTGATGTTCTCCATTCGAATATTCGATTCTTCAAACTCTATGAAGAAGGCCGGTCGATACACGGATAGCGGAACCAGGAGATGGGTGTACCCGTTCGCGCCCCCGCATATTATCCTCATGGAATCGGCGGTGGATGAAACGGTCGTTACGGTGATATCTCCCCGGCGTGTAAGTGTTATCTCGGAAGTATCTGTCGTGCCGACGAATAACGAGCATTCTCGGGCAGCAAGATGGATATACCGTTTGTCTCCGGAGAAGTACTCCGTGAGCGAGGGTTCTTCCATTGCATACGTGCCGGTAATAGCAAGTATGACAGAGTAGAATGATATTGTCGATACAGCAGGTAGATTCACGCAGATACAGTCTTATGGAAGGAACGCCGAAATGCCCATGAGAATGTAATGTGTGTTAATATCGTCGGCGTCCGCCTTGCGGATTTTGTATCTGTACTCGATACGCACTGCGGCGTGATCAGTGACAAAGAGTTTCGTCCCTGCTCCGAATTGAATAAGAAGATCAGTTTCTGTTTCCGTATCGGAATGAATCGACCACCGGTCGTAGATCAAACCCAATCCCCCGAGAAAGAACGGGGACCACATCGCATACGTGGAGATATTGTAGCAGAAATTACCGGCAAAGCTAATCTCGTTGGAGGAATAATCTTCTCGCCATAATCTGTTCCATCCAAGTTCAGCCTCGACTTCCATGCCGGCACCGGTCATCATACCCGCCCGGAGCGCAAGATCCAGAAAATGATCCTCATCCTTGCTCACATGCCTGTAGGCGCCGCTTACACCATATTCCTTTACACCATAGTCCAGCGCCCGCGGAACAGTACTATATGCTCCCGCATTTACAGAAGTCATGACTATTCCCGCGATTATCAGAACTGAAAGTATTTTCATGACACTCCTCCCAAATGGGTTTTCGAACTCTGTCCTCATCAATTGTGTATGCCTGTACCGTATTTATAGTTGCATACATGAAGTATCATATAAATCCATACGGGGTCAAGTCACTGCCGATTGAACGTCGATAGATTTCGATCCGTATGAAGAAGTATATGGGGAACCTCCGAGGTGCTCCCGATGCTTTATGAGTGACTGCCCTTGACAAGGATCGAGTTCCCTTTTGCTTGGTCGAGGCATTTCCACCTGAATGGAAAACCATCCGTAGTATCTACGTACGGTATGCGCCGCTAGCTCAATCGGCAGAGCAGGTGACTCTTAATCACAAGGTTCCAGGTTCGATTCCTGGGCGGCGTACCAGATACATAGCCAATGATTCGTACAACATCTCGAGGCATGAGTCGTTCCTCCATACCTTGAGCTCGAATGTTCCGATTGACGGATATGCGATCACCGAATGTACATTTCTGCTAACGAACGGGGTTCCGATGTGCAAAGGAACATTGATCGTTGACGTGGAGCCCGGTTCCACTGCCTGGGAGGCCGGGATCAGAGGTGGTGATCGGGTTCTGTCAGTGAATGGAGAAAATGCCGTTGACGCCCTGGCTGTTGTATATCTTCTGTCCTGCGACGAATCCCTATCCATAGAATTCAATACCAAGCGATCCGGTCGAGTTACGGTCACTTCTTACGATCCCGACGAAATTCTTGCTTCAGTTGAGTTTGAATCTTTGAAAATCAAACAATGCGCAAATGACTGTATTTACTGCTTTTGCAAACAAAATCCCCCCCAGGCACGTAGCTCATTCCGCCTTCGGGATGAGGATTTCAGAATGTCGTTTCTT
>Ga0180433_10009422_pt1 | contig 11951 bp, 28 predicted proteins | sample SS_ome_8_FD_132980 | JGI IMG/M metagenome (GOLD analysis project Ga0180433, IMG submission 132980) | Hypersaline lake sediment archaeal communities from the Salton Sea, California, USA - SS_1_D_1 metaG | ecosystem: Environmental > Aquatic > Non-marine Saline and Alkaline > Hypersaline >... | reverse complement strand
CGTCTACACTTTATCCCGGGAACGGTGTTCACTTGGGAGCAATATTTAGATTCCCCCGTCCAGCCGAAAGGTTTGGGTTTGATAGGGTTCCTCTTGCAACAGCGAACTGGGTGGCGGCCAACGTGGCTTATAATCCTAAGACTTTTTTGCTTGGTTATTCGGCGCTCGGGGGCCATTATGCGCCAATTCGGTAAAGCCGACGTTTTTGGGTATAAGAATCATTAAGATGGGAGAAGACATGATAAGGCGCTATTACGTTGTGCCGGTAGTGCTCAAGGAAGCCACGGGCTACGCTGGTAACTTCAGATGCAAAATAGAGTTTCCGGAGGGTGTAGTTGGATATCTGGAAGCCTACACTAACAAGCGCAAAGCTGAGAGGGCTTGCAGGCACTGGGAGAAGCTGAATGTCGCGAAAGAAGTTAGGTTGGCAGGTCACAAGATTGAGCCCATTGTTGTGGAGAGTATAGAATGAACACTCGTCTGACAATGCAGCCGCAATTCAATCTCGAGCGCATACTGACCTATGGATTGCTCCAGTATAGCGATGACGAGTTTTTCTTAGAGCAGTTTAATGAGCTCGAGTTCGATAAGCCCTCGTTCTGGGTAGAGCCCCAGCAAATTAAGTCTGAGGATTGCGCTTTGGTAGGAGATCTGCACCATCTGCCCGGCTTTCTACCCGCGTCCAGATTCTATCCACACGTTAAGCCCATTCCTGGGCAATATAGTATCCTTAATTTTCTTAGGGCTATAGGGCTCGAGAGTGCCTGAGGTGGGAGATGACCATGGAGCGTAAACTCACAACCAAAAAACGAGCTCAAAGACGGAGGTGTGAAAAGCCACCCGTTAGTTGTCTCAGCATTCCCCGGATCTTATATTACCTACAAAAAGACGACAAATATGAAGTCCAACGATTACTAAGCGAGTACAATTGTAGAGCGGTTAGAAAGCGTACCGAAGGCCTCATCAAGTTTAATAGAATAGGCAGTTCTCATCACACCAACAACATACCGACCAACAGGGTCGTAGACTTATTCTTCGAAGCGGTCCCTAACGTTCCTGCTGCTAAGTTTGACAACGTAAAGAGACCATTGGATGTCTGGATGGTAACCTGCTATGACGTGAACACGTTCTTGGCTGGTGTGCCCAAAGATCACTCGTTTAGGGATCAAGGCGCTGACTTATATATCCGATGGTTTTCTGGGTAGCCACCCACGGAGGAAATTGCAGATGACTATGGAGGCAAGGTTCAGCTACAGAAATCAAGAATTCGCAGAGCAGGGCATACCCTACGGCTCCCAGGTTGGCTTAAGCGGAATGTCCACATCAGAGATTACCCAGTCTATGCAGGAGGCGCCATGTCCACACTTGAGCTAATAGAATTCAGCCCCAGAGAATTGTTGGTTTGCATGCTATCAACCGATAACAGCGCCCCGCTCATAAGAGAGTATAACTCCCGAGATGATTCAGGCAAAGGGTTAACGGGCCCCGTCCATACGCCTTTCCAGGCTCCTTCCCCCCCATCTCCCGGGTTCAATCGCATTCCTACAGAATTCATTGTAGACCTAGTGTGGTTCATTGTAACAGACAAGCCTGTGTGTAAGTTCCCTGAGCTTGTCCCGCCCCAAGCTTTCCGCCAATGGGCGTACACAGTCTATGACGTGAGAACTTTTCTCTGTGGGGAGCCAGAGGAGATTGACGTGGTGTTTGGTAGGGGTTTCTATCCTTTTGGGGAGTAATCCATGGATGAGTTAATCGAAGCGCTGACCATTTTACGTAAGTACGGTAACCCAGAGTGGCCCACGAGTTGTGACCACGATGTGCTTCGGGTGAATATTGACCCGGGCAAAGTGTCTGAAGAGGACAAGGAGAGACTAGACGAGCTGGGTTTTATTGAAGACGAGGAGTTTGGCGTCTTCATGTCATTCAAGTTCGGGAGCTGCTAAAGAAGGAGAGGGCATGAGTACATATAAAAGATGTGTAAATTGTGGATGCAAATACCACATGCAGGGCGTAAAGGGCAAGGGGTGTCCTATTTGTGAGATAGAGAAGCTCCGCAACGCCCTCCAGCTCATCATCAACAACGAGCGCATCAAAGCAGACGCAGAGGGCCTGATATCAACCAAGTCAATGAGCATCGCCAAGAAGGCGCTGCCGGGAGGAGCGTAATGCCAGGAACATACCAATGCTCCCTATGCCACGGGGAGTTCGAAGCCAGCATCCCAGAGATGTTTGTGTGCTATAAGTGCTCTGGGGTGGCTGAGGAGAACAAGAAACTGCGCGAGGAGAAGTGGTTGCTTGAATGCGCCCTAAAGGCGATTGTCCGAGAATCTGAGCATGGAGATGCAAGCTGGATTACCATGGAGGACATTGCAAAGAAAGCACTGCGCGGAGAGGAGGGGCAAGTAATGGGGCTGAGCGAAAGAACACTAAAGACCATGCACCTGGCCGAGCCAATAACCTGTGAAGAGTGCGGGGCGGTCAGCGTTAACGGTGGTAAGCTTGCCTGCTGGGGGTGCTACAACAAGCTCAAAGCCCAGTTGGCCAACCTACAGAAGAAAGCCAAGGCCTACATCCAAATCACCGAGCACTTGCGACCGTGTCCGGGGACGCTAGCAGAGCTCAGGGAAGCCTTAGGGAAGGATTGAGTAATGGACGAGATGGACGGGCTGAGCGCATCTGACAAACGCAAAGCAGTAATTGGGATCCTTATCCTGGCTGGAGTTGTTGGTCTAATTGGAGTAGGGGTCTTGCTTTGGGTTGATTGGCGCATAGGACTTGGGGTATTCTTGACATCATATTCGCATAATCTTGCGAAGCATTGAAAAGGCGAAGGGAACCCGATGATGGATATTCTCGAGACACTCAAAGAACTCGGCGGATACTGGAAGTACAGCGGTGGACGCTACCTCGCCAAGCTCACGTCTGGCAAGGTCAGTGACACGTTTGTTAATACGGGGGTGCTGACATGTCGGCCAAAGCCTTTGGCTAACGCTGTAGAAAGCGTACTCCACACGCAGGTTGGGTCCGAAGACATTGACACCTTCGCTGTTCGCTACTTCGACGTTCCAAATCTCTACGTCTGTGGCCCCGCAATGGGCGGTATCACACTCGCCTACGAAGTGGCGCGGCAATTGGGCGCAGAAGCCATCTTCACGGAGCCGGTGTATGCAACGTATCACGACGAGTTTGCGGGAGGGTTTGATAAGATTTTCAAGACCGGCCAGCAACTCAAACGCTTCCAAATCCCCGAAGGCGCGACGGTCCTGTTCGTCGAGGACGTGATCACTATGGGCAAGAGTACGCGGGAGATGATTGAGGCGGTGTATAGATCATTCGGACCTGTTGCCGAGGGCGCACCCATCGACGCGGCCCACAACGTCCTGCCTTATGTGTTGTGCCTTGTGAACCGCTCACAGGAACAGCGCGTGTCGTTCACCTTTCCGGCGTCCGGCCAAGCATGGCCTGAGAGGGCAGCGAAGGGTTACAAGGCAGAGGCCGGGTGTTACATTGGTCGTGACTTCCAAATCCTTTCACTGGCAAGCATCCAGGCGAGGACGTGGGATGCAATTGAGAAAGCAGACACCGAGTTGCGCTCCAGGGGTGAGCGCCCCTTACACTTTGGTTATTGTCAGGTCAGGCGAGCAACAGATCGTCTGGACGGTGATGATGTGAGGTGCAACTGCAAACTGGAAGCACTACGCCCGAAGGATAATTGGAACAAGCTGAAGGGGAGTTGACCAGGAAGATCCCGCCGCTATCCATGCCGGAAGATCTTTGGAGAAGGTAAGGAGGGGGATAAATGACGATAGACGAAATGCTCTCAGGGCGCAAAGGCTTCACCTTGATGGCCGACAAGGATGAAGACTATTGGGACGTAGAATACGACGCCATGATTGAGCTTGTGGAGGAGTACGAGAAGAAGATTGAGCGCCTGCGTAAGACTTTAGAGGCTGTAGCTGCGAGGCTAGTATTGAAGGAGACTGAACAACGAGACCAACAGAAGACATAGATGACCCATTAAGGCAAGACATACACGACAGGGACAACTATATCAACCGGTTCAAGAAGACACTTGCAGCCGAGGAGAACAGGAGGCTGAGGGAGCTGGCCACGGGCCTTGCTCACCAACTGAAGCAGCTTACAGGCCTGTACCGGCTGTATGTGAATGCCAATTACCCCATGTCGGATCTGATTGAGGAAACCCCAAAGGAGGAAGAGTGATGACTATTTGGTTGATTGCCATTCTGCCGATGTTGCTTTTGGGATTGTGGGGCAGTATATTCGAACGGCGTGAGTGGAATGGCGGCATTTGCCGTGAAAATGGCCTCCCATGGAAGTATTTCGACACTGACTCGCAAGGCGGTCGTGGATATAAGGCCGGTGATAGATACTGTTGGATTTCGTATCCAGGGATAGATACCAAGCAAGAGGGATAAAGAGATGGGCACAGAAGATGCACGCTATCCATATACCTACGCAGCTGACCACATCAGAAGAGGTGATGAAGAGATGAGCGAAATACCCTGTGATATATGTGGAGATGAGGGCGATCATCCCTCCAGAATCGTATGTGACGCGTGCCTGCAGGTTGGCAGAAAGCGCGAAACTGGCTTATGTGACACAAATGGGCGAATGATCTGCATTGGCGACAGAGTAAGGTTGCCGGTCACGTACAACAAAGAAGTGCACGGAGAATGGGCCATTTACGAGGTTGCCCTCCGCGCCACCATTCCGATTTTGCTGTATCTGAGATCGGAGAAGGGAGAAGTGCTCCCAGGGGGCTACATGGCCACGCGTCTCAGTGATTCGTACCATTCGAAGATGTTTCTATTTGCAACAGATATAACCAAACTGCGCCCAATGGACGATCTTGTAGTCGTGGAGGAACAATGACACCAAAATCGAGCCTACAGACCGGAAGGAGCGGTAATGGCGAAGAAAACCCCAGAAAAAGACGCTAGGTATAAGCGAGAGTTGGAGAAGACAGAACTGACCTACCGTGGCTTCCCCCTATCCAAGCCTAGGCTGTCAGAAGGAATTTCTCACGTATTCCAGTGCAACTGGTGTGGCTCCATACACCCCACGGAAGAAGCAGCACTGAAATGCCTGCGGTCAACCGAGCCTCATCCGTTTGAGCCGGGGGACATTGTTGTTATGTCTAGCTCTCTCCGGGAGGGCGAAGACGAGTACTGCCCGTTCGGCTGGTATGACGGTGACGAGCGCTGGATTTTCAAGAAAGGTCGTGGCTTGCATGGTGGCCCAGGCGCATTCGCGTTCTACTATGTTGTAACGGCAAACATTTACCGCATCAATGGCAACTTTCTGCTTCTGGAAAATGCCCACGATGCTGTTTTCTGCGTAGCCACCAAGGCAATGCAGTGGTGTGGTTACAGCCACGGATGGACGCATCAAGACACGCACACGAACTTCACCAAGCTCGAGGATCCGCCAAAGTTCATCGTGAAGAGCTCCAAGGACCTAATAGGCCAGATATCTGATAGGCTGCTTTGAGGAGGAGGACAGCGATGGCTAGTGGTGTATATCGTGACAAACTCGAAGTTGACCCAACGTATAGTATAACTCGCTATGGGCTCTTCGCCATGCGTACCTGGGAGCTTGTCATCCTGATGCTCTCATCGAAGAACGAGGGGGGTAATCCGTACCTGGACGAATACAATCAGCGCAACCAGCAGAGGCGTTATTACTGCCATTACACGGGATTATCCCCAATGGGTTGCCCACGAAGCAGGTTCGCCCGGTTAATGGGCCGTGATTCTCTTCCTGGCTTAAGACCGTCGGCCAGGTTTAGGTGGCCTGGACAGCCGTGTGCGATTCGCATGATGGCTGCAATGTAGAAAACTTCTTGTTTTGCCACGCGCCATGTCCTCCCGAGATTTCTGGAGACTCAAAATACTGAGTTTACAGAGCCAACAGAGCCAACGGAGCCAACAGGGCCATACTTTTTTTCCGAGATTTAAGGAGGAAACATGGGCATCATTATAGGGCTCAAACTCAACGGCGAACAGCTGCGCTTTGAGCGGTGGGTCTATGACCTATATATCCGTGGTATCTTGAGAGACCCATTCCTCCTGGCGAGGATAAGCTCCTGCGTGACATTTCGAGTACCGGGGAAATCCTTTCTGCCCTTGATCCCTGACTCAAAATGAAGTATAATAGAACCACGGTAATTTGTATTGGGACAGCGTCTTCTGGAGGATAAGGAAATGCCCATTTACGTGACAAACCCGCCGCTACCTGGTGAGGACCAGACTGGTGTCGTCAGGACCAATGACGGCAAGGACTATATCATCCCCATTGGCGTTGTGGACTTTGTCATCAGCATCAGCATGACTGACGTAGCCTACAAGACAGCCCACCTGATCGTGGGCGCCAGCCCTCAGTACCCAGATGGCGTACAACCCGCTGGCCCGGCTCCGGACCCCACGTATCCGTTCCAATTCAAAGGCTATATCCAGTACAGCACGGACTTCCCTCTCAAGGGCCAGCCGGTCAAGGGTGACACCTACCGGGTCACAAACAACGTAATTGACAACAGCACCGGCCGTACCAATACTGGCCAGTCTTTCAGCGCTGACGACCAGATCTTCTGGAACGGCACAGGCTGGCTACTGGACTTCTCGGCAGTCACGGCTGGGGGGTCAGCATCTTGGCAGACGCCAGTTGTTGCAATTGTAACAACTCCGGCAGGTGGGGAGACCATCGGCCACAGGTATTTGATTGACGTTGGTGCCACAGGGGTATTTGCTGGCAAGGACAACAACATTGCCGAGCTTACAGCTAGCGGCTGGGTATTTACTGCCCCCCTGACAAACATGTCAGTAGTTGTTTCAAGCACGGACACGGCATACACGTATGACGCCGATACCGCCCTCTGGGTCCAGAGTGCCGGGCCCCAGATCCTGTTTACGGCAGGCCGGGGCTTGGCCAAGGCAACGCCCACAAAGCTTGAAGTCGATCTTGACCCCACAGGAGGGCTGACCTTCACGGGCGCTGGAGATACTTCCCAGCTCAAGATCGATGTTGTTGACGGAGGAACGCTGTAGTATGAGTAAGACACGCCGAAGAGGGTATACCGGCTCGAAGGCAGTTGACAAGAGTTGCCGGAACCATGAAAGCTGTCCACACTGTGAAGGCAATAGAACCTACAAGAACAAGAAGCGCAAACTGAAGTCGGAGGCAGAGCTCGAAGCAGCATGGATGTAAAGACTATAAATATGCACAAGCTGAAGATCGAGCGATTGGCCAGGAAGGCCAAAGAGAGAAAGGAGCGCTATCCACACGGGATGCCCCCGCCCCAGGCTGCCATGGTCCCCGGAATTAGTGCGCTTGTACGGCCAGTAGTATACGGTGGGGATGAGATTCACGTCGGAATATGAAGGAGAAGGACGATGAGAATCTGGGCTATTCCGCTATTTGTGCTTTGTCTATTCCTGGCAGGCTGCTATAGCTGCAATGAGGTTCACCTGTATCATGTTGTTGCATTTAGGGAACCTATGCCTGGTGATGTATATGCTAGCGGTGGACGCATCAAGGCCTCTGTGGCTGGTCCGCTATATGTCGGTGGCAAGCTTATAGTTGCTACGGAATTCATGCGGAAAAGGGAGTGGATAATTATGTCTCTTCGCTCTATTGAAAAATAGGGTGTTGTAATAGGCAGAAATGGGGATACAACAGGATACAATATGTCGCAATAGGCGGAGCGGACGGTATGGGTAAGTACATAAAGTATGTTAAATTGGACACTTCCACCAAGCCAGAAGACTTGCCGGAGATAGATTTTTCGACTGAGCAAGTCGCGGACCTTTTGGGATGTCACCCAGAAACGATTCGTCGGCACACCAGAGAGGGCAAGCTGAAGAGCATAAAGGCATACAACGGCTGGAATAACCTATATTCCCGTGAGCTAGTTGCAGGCCTGATTGCGCATCGAAGCGACAGGCTATACATCACATACACGGGGGAACCGCTTCCTCACCTCAGGTATCTCATGTACTTGATGCTTGAGCGCAGAAACAACCGCACGGCAATCAAGAAGATTCACCAGCGCTATCGGCTTCCTCTTCCGCCTCGTGCGGCCTTAGACCAGCTTTGGGAAACACTCATGGAAATGGTATCTCCATCGCTCCAGAAGGTGCTAAACCGGCGGCGGGGGCCTATGGGCGAGGAGAGAGCTGCGGAGTTTGACAAATTGGTGAACGCTCTGGGCATCGCTCCCCTTTTCGATGAAATCGCGCCTATGTGCGAGAGCGTATTGCTGGACCATTCTCGAGCCCGGATTGGCATTGAGGTTTTGATAACCGGCCGGGTCTCCCTGGAGGAGATCCAGAAGTTCATTCACAAGCGCTGGTCTAAGTTCTACACCGTGGAGGAACTGGCGTATTTCCAGCTCAACTTCTATAACGTCACAGAGTTTACGTTTGTTGACTTCCGTCGATACATCAGCCTATTGAACGATGCTGAAGAGCGCTCGTACAAGATGGAGTCATGGAACAATCCGCTGGCTGCCAAGCTCAAGGTTGGGGTGCCTATCAGGGCTCAGTATGAGCAATGGAACAACCGGGCGGCAGCCGTAGCTATGAAGGTCATTGACGAGTTCATCGCCAATCCAGAAGTTGGGACCAAGGATGCATTTGCGGCTATGGACAAGCTCTCCAAGATGTTCAACGATGACCTGAAGGGCAAGGACAGGTGGGCCAAGGATGCGGATGCGGAGGCCGGTCGGCAGGCGAAGGGGGCGGAGAAGAACATAACGATTAAGCAGAAGCGCGAAGAGCCAGTTATGTTTGAAGACCTAAACCAGGAGGCGCCAAAACAGGAAGAGGAAAAGCCCAAGAAGGCGTCCAAGGCCAGTTAGGGGAATAGAGCATGAACAAGGTCGAAGAGCTATACGAGAAGATCGAGGCGGACCCGGATTTGCAAGGTATTTCTATAGCCGGGGGCAAATTCAAGGTGCGGTGCACCAAGAATGGACTGGTGACCAGCCTTGACCCTTTCATCCTTGATACCGCAGACTGGGAGACTGTTAGGAGTATTCTGGTCGGCGAGCGGGAGCCGGATGTACTGAGGCACATGACAAGAATCGTGGGGTATTACTCCATGACGAAGAACTGGAGCTCGTCTAAAATAGGCGAGCTAAAGGACAGAATCAGAGGAAATTACAGCTTTGGCGACATCAGCGATAGCACGAGCAAGGAGGGGCGCCTACGGGTTGTAGAAACATATTAGACTGGCGGTGCCATCATGCACATACTGCTAGTTGATGATGATGAAATGGTTCGGGATCTGTTCTGTATTTTTCTCGAAAGAGCGGGGATTGGATGTACGGCGGTCGGAAACGAGGAAGAGCTGGCTGCCGCTTTGGCCAGTGGAACCAAGTGCGATGGTGCAATCGTTGACCATTCAACACTTGGCTGGGTTCATAACGAGGACCAAACGCTTAAGCTAGAGATGCCGGTGATATACATTACCGGACTCTTGAGGGAAGATATTGTAAACGAGGTTGGAGTGGACGCCATTGTGATCACCAAGCCGATGGACATGAATTACCTGAAAACCATTATTCAGTCAGTATTTACGTCTGGATAGTCTGGTTGGACGGCAGCAGGCGCGATTCGTCTCCTGTCGTTTTTAGCTAGGAGCCGCCATGACGTTGAGAGAGTTTGCCAAGACAGCAGCCAAAGAGCGGCTATATAACCTTTACGTAGTTGAGCTTACGCCCGACGTGCTCAAGAAAAAGAAGTTCATGAAAGAGAACGCGGGGCACAACCCCAAGATGCCCCCGCTGTATGTAGGCATGTCTGCCAGGAAGCCAGGTGAGCGCTTCCGGCAGCACAAGAAGGGGTACAAGGCTAATCTTTTAGCTCAGAGGTATGGGAAGCGCCTGGTGCCTAAGTTGTTCCAGGACCATGGGCCTATGCCATTTGAGCAGGCGAAGCAGATGGAAGAGCAGTTGGCGAAGCGGCTGCGCAGGCAGGGGTACGCGGTATGGCAGAGATGAGAGAAGGGAGAGCGTGATGGCGCGAGAGGGCAGCCAGATGTCGATTGAGAGAATCAACGAATTAAGGGACGCGAGCGGTCGGGTTTTCTCGGCCGACCCATTGGTATCCTTCCTATACACGCTAATAAGAAACGGGTGCCCTGTGGGGGTCGTAGAGGAGGCGCTGCACGAGACAACCAGCGAAAGCACGCTCTACACGAATGGTTGGCTCGCGAAGTATGCCGAGAACGCGGCTGTTTGTCTGCGAGGCAGGGCCGGGCTATGACTGAACTCCAGAAGTTCGCCAAGGCCTACGTGGGCGGCAAGGGCCCGAAGTTCAAGGTCCTGAAGCGATTCAAAGTGCCGCTGTCCCCAGAGGAGCGAGCCCTGGTGATGGCCCGGGGGGCCACGTGGAACAACCATCCAGACCCGAAGAAGAACCCCATCCCGGCGGTCTGGAAATCCATCGTGAACGGCAAGACCTGGTATGTGACCAACACGCACCGGGCGTACAATGTGACGCCGACATTGAAGGGCACCATAAATCGTTACCATGCATATATTAAGGGGACGGCATGACTATGCGCTTTTCGGACAAAGAGATAGCTGTCTTCAGCTGTATCGTTTTCGGTATAGTTGGAGCGGCCCTGGCTGCAGTGGGTGGTCTCGTGTATTGGATATTCTGGTAAGCGTGAAGTATGGAAAGAGAAGTAAAATGAAGACATTACGTGAGTTTTCCAAAGAAGCGGCAAACCTACTTCAGCTTCGTAGAGCTACGAAAGCGTTGCGCCCACGCATACTTCGAGCGGCATTAAGGCCCGGGCTCGGCGCTACAAGGCGATATCCGGGTGGGGCTAGCATGAAGGGTTTGACTAAATCAACGCTCCAGAAGTTGATTCCGGAAAGCTCACAAAGGGAAATGCTGGAACCTTTCTTGAAGGGGGCCGGGAAGGGCGGGAGAGTATTTGCGGCTGGAGACCTCTCGAAAGAAATAAGCAAATACTTTACAGGCCTCCCAAAACTTAACCCGCGCAGCAGAGAGATGTTGAACCGTGTAGTGTTATTGCACGAAGGCGCAGAACTCAAGCGCAGTGCAGCTAAACGACTTGTACCATTCAGCTCGCACGTAAGCCCAAAGGTGCTTCTTGATGAATCTAACATATTGGCCACGCTCCCTAAAAGCCACGCAAAGGTAAGAGAGACTTTTGCCAATATGCGCAGAGGTGAATTAGAGTCGCTTCCGCTGCTGAAGCGAGTTTATGGCAAAAAGAGATTGAGTCGCCATGCGAAGCGGCGGATTGGCGACATGCTCGAGCAACAAATACCCAGCCCCTTAGAGACGGTCAAGCGTCTTGAGGCGGCAGGCCGGAGGAGCTAACCAAATGCTAACCGCAATCTGGCATACCTTAGCCGTGCTCGGGGCGATCTTGCTCGTTGTCGTAATAGACGGCGCCATCCGTCTCCTAGTCCACACCATGGGCTGGAACCGCTACATAGATCTTGGCTGGATACGCTGTCGTATATTACACAAGCAGGTTCCGGCCAAAGACTTCTTCATGTTGCCCTATGGCCTAGGTAGCCACATGAAGTACTATTGGAAGTGCGCTTGCGGGAACACATGGGATATGACGGAAGACGAAGAGAAGCGGCACAGAGGAGCCTTATCGTGAACATACCGTTCTCTTCTCCCCGCCAACAAAGCAATACGCCCAAATGGACCGACAATGACATAATATTTGTAATTTGGGTAATTATACTCTTTACAATACTTGCCTGGATTGGGTAGCCATGAGAGAATCACGCAAGCACACGGTTTACCACATCATGCGGGTGCAGACATTGTTGAACCAGGTTCGCGGCCTTCTTCTAGAGCGTGGCGAGAATCATGACCTATCGAAACTGAGCCCCCCAGAGGTTGACATCTTTGACAAGTACACCCCAAAGCTCAAAGCCT
>Ga0180433_10009421_pt1 | contig 11953 bp, 8 predicted proteins | sample SS_ome_8_FD_132980 | JGI IMG/M metagenome (GOLD analysis project Ga0180433, IMG submission 132980) | Hypersaline lake sediment archaeal communities from the Salton Sea, California, USA - SS_1_D_1 metaG | ecosystem: Environmental > Aquatic > Non-marine Saline and Alkaline > Hypersaline > Sediment... | reverse complement strand
CAGTTTGACCCTGCTTACAGTTTGTCCGACCCAGAGTTGGTAGAAGCTGCACGTCTTGGCAAATATGCGCTCAAAGATAGAAAAATCATGACGCTTCTGTGGAACAAATTTAAAAATCAAAATAAAATTGCCACCCTACTTGGCGTTAACCGCTCTTCGGTCAACCGCAGGTGCAAAGATTACAACTTGATCCCCTAGGGGATCAATCCTGAGCCTGACGAAGGGCCGTAAAAAAACCGCCCGGAAAAAGGCGGCTTTTTTATTTGCGTATGCTTAATTTGTATTTTAGAAACTAAATGGTGGCCAATCTGTAAAAAGAACAACCGAGAAAATCAATACACTCCACAATTTCTGTACCACTTGATACCATCTTGTCGACTTCAACCTCTCACCCTTTCTATACTGCAACGTGTGTTTATTTTAGGAAATAGTAAAATTAAAATTTGTCGTCTATAATAACGGCTAAGTAACCTAAAATCAATACGTAACCCATGAATTTTTTTAACGTACTAATTTCTTATTTTCGGCAGGGGTGGAATCTGCTTGGCAGTTATCCCTTTCTGTTGGTACTTATGTCTTCTTCACTTATTGTGAAGTCCTATTTTATTCTTAACCTCGGCGTACATCTACGCGACAACAAAAACAAATATATAAAACGCTCCTGTTTTTTATTGGTCATACTTTTGGCCGCGACCATGACATCAAACTTTGTCTGGGTACTAAAACTTTTGCACGTGGGCTATGACGTTAAGCTCAATTATCAGTTTTGTATGCTTTGCTTACGCCTTGCGTGGTCTTTTGCAATTGTACAGCATCACGGTCTTGCATTGTTCATAGAATCACTTGTTGAAAAAGAACGACTATTTTGCACACGACAAAAAATTTTAATGAGCATAAGTGGATTGTTTCTGGTAATATTCGTGGCACTTTCGTTTGTCTCTGTCATTTTTCCATCAACCTATAATGCGCAACTTGAAATGCAACTGATGACCGGCATTTTGCAATACTGCATGTTCCCGGTTCTTTCGTTAAGTGTGGTTGTAACACTCTTTAAACTAAAAAACAAACCGCTTCCTCGCCTTTTGCACAAACAGGCAATGGTGTTTATCAAAGCAATGATTCTGCCATATTTGTTTTGTGAGATGGTGCATGTGTATCCGATTTCAATAATTAAAAAAAAATACATCAGCAACTACTATGCATTCTATGGCGGATCAACTATTATTTTGTTGTACGCGCTATTTTACTGTACCCGCAAAATTATCGGTCTACGGTTTTTAAATATTTACTCACATGCAGGCAAACCAACAGGATTTGATTTTATAAAAGATTTTCGACTGGTGTTGGAACAGTTTAGCAGCGTGACAAATGTGCAAGAACTGCAGCACATCACGCGTACCTTTTTTTATCAAGCATTTTCTATTCCTTCAACAAAAACACATTTGTACATAACACGAGAACTCAACAAATCTGAATCTATTTTGTACAGTCACGAACCAAATCAACATCAACGCATTGTTGAAAACTATGTCAACGTCCATCTGTACACACCACACAAAAAACCTATTTTGCAATCGAATAAAATTTTGTTCGCAGACGAAATCGCGTTTAACAAATTTTATAGTAGAGACAAAGCATACCAACTTGAAATGCAATTTCTTAAAGAACTCAATGCAGACGCCTTTATTCCGATACTCAACGGCAAACAGTTAGTCGCATACATTATTGTTGATCGTCATGCACGGCTGATTGAAACAAAAGGCAAACGAGAATTTTATGGAAAAACAGAACACGACTATATGATTGTGTTTGTTGAACACCTGCGCAACATTATTAATCTTTTACACGACAAACATTTTGACAACCTCTTGCACCAAGAAAAAAGATTGGAACAGCAGGTATATGTCAAACATCAAGAAATTAATCAGTACAAAGAATCTATTCAGTCGTTTATGCATACCACACACGAAAAAACAGGAATTATTTTTTACAAAAACCGTCGATTTGCGTACGGCAACAGAAATGCTCGAGAATTGATCTCTATTGATTTAAATACGCACGAAGGACACCCGGTAACAAAAAAAATAAAAACAGTTGCACAACAGGTGCTTGAATATAAAACAACGCAAACAATTTTTGTTGACTGCCCCAACAACGAAAAACTGGTTGTCTCTGGCATCCCGAATAAAGAACAGAACAATGCAATTTTGATGGTCTATCATCCAGAAATATCCGATCTGCTTTCCAAAAAAATGGAGCTGTTGCATGACCCAACCGATTGGAGTTTTTTACTTTGCCTTGAAACAACAAAAATAGGAAAACAGATTCATCAACTGCTGCCAAGCAACGGTGAAACTATTTTAAATTTTAAAATCAAACTACTAAAACTCGCATTGAGCAAAAACGCCCTGCTGCTTGATGCGCCACCGGACGATCTCCCATCATTGGTTCAACTATTGCACGCAGCAAGTCTCAAGGAACAATTGCACACTATTGCCCTGCAGCGACAACAGTGTCATGAAGCTGCAATAAAACTGTTTGGCATTAATCCGCTGCTTGGTTTTTGTTCATCTGAAGTTCCTCTTTTAGAAAAATTAAATCATAACGGAACGTTATTTATTCAAGACGTTGACTTTTTAGATATAGAAACACAAGATCATCTTGCAGAATTTATTCGGTATGGTTTGTACCGTCGAATACAAAGCGAACGCAGAATTGAAAGTAGTGCGCGCATTATCTGTTCAACAAACAAAAATATCAGTTCTGCATTGCAAGAAGGAACTGTTTCTAAAAATCTGTTTGGGCAATTGCGTCACAACTTTTTGTCTATACCTTCGCTGACCAGTTTGCCAGAAGATGAGCTTGACGATTTAATAACCGCAATTGTTCGACAAACAATTCGACAAAATATTTTTGACACACTTTTAGAACTGAACAGTCGAGAAAAAAGAAAACTGATCGACACCTACCCAGCAAGTTTGCATGAGCTGCGCACCAAAATAAAACATCTGCTTGTTGAAAAATCGAGACGACGCAACCTTGAAACAGAGAAAGAACTGTTCAACCCTGCGCAAGCACTTGCTGACCCCGACTTGGTCGAAGCATCACGACTCGGCAAACACGCACTGCGCGACCCGCGTATTATGGAACTGCTCTGGAAAAAATTTAAAAATCAAAATAAAATCGCTCTGTTTCTTGGGGTAAACCGTTCGTCAGTAAACAGGCGCTGCAAAAAATACGGACTACTGTAATGAACAAATGAGGAGAACTGGTGAAGCTCAAAGAATTTCAGAAAAAAAAAGATGAATTTCTCGCCTACATCAACGTTGAACGCAACCTTGCACTCAACACACAACGGGCATACGCCTGCGACTTAAATCAGTTCATCGAGTTTTGGCAACAGATGAGCAAAAACGAACAACGACTTTTAAAACTAAGACAAATCATAGAGCGCTATTTAGTCAGCCTGTTTTATAAAAAAATAGATAAAGCATCTATTGCACGGAAATTTTCTTGCTTCACTTCATTTGAACGATACCTGCGCACACAAGGAATCGAACTGTCTTTGCAACTCACACGGCCACGACTTGATAAAAAACTGCCAATGTATTTAAGTGTAGAAGAAATTACGCATCTGCTTGATGGCGTAAAAGCAAAAGACTTGCCAAGCAAACGTCCCTTCCGCGACAAAGCAATTTTTGAAATTTTATACGCAACCGGCATACGCTGCTCAGAATTAATTAACATAAAATTAGAAGATATCGATTGGACAAATAAAACAATTCGTATTTTTGGGAAAGGCAGAACGGAACGGATTGTTCTGTTTGGCACACAAGCAAAAAAGCAGCTGCAACGGTACCTTAATGAAGAACGTATCGCACCCAAACATCAACAAGAGCAAATTTTTTTGAACTATCGTGATGAACCACTCACCAGTCGCTCGGTACAGCGCATTATCGAGATGTTTCGTACATTTTTAAAAGTTGGACGAAATGTTACACCACATAAAATTCGACACTCATTTGCAACACACATGCTCAACCGAGGTGTCGACCTACGTGTTGTGCAAGAACTACTTGGACACAAAGCGCTTTCGAGCACAGAAAAATACACACATATTTCTTTGCAAGAACTTTCTAAAACCTGCCAAGACTCACATCCACTAAATAACTTGATGAAAAAAAAACAAAATAAATGAGCACCCTCAAACCGATTGCCTATCACAAATTTTTTATCATGATTACTTGTGTGTGGGTATCGTTTGGTATCGTTTGTGCAAAGTTGGTTCACTTGCAAATAAAACAAGCAGATCTGTTTGCACGTAAAAGTAAAAAAAACTTTTTGCATGTCGAAACAGTCTACTCTCCTCGTGGAAACATTGTTGATGTCCATGGCAAACTGCTGGCAACCAATCGACCAACGCATAACGTCTACTGGCAAGGAACCGGAAACTACAAACTTTCACATGAACAACAAAAAAAACTGCACAATATCGGAACCATTGTTACAAAACTTTCTGGTGACAAAAAAAAATTAATCACACAGTTAAACAAAACAGAGCGGTATCAGAAAAAAAAATTAATCGCTTCCGACATACCGTTTGAACAGTTGAGTCGTTTAGAAGAACAGTTTCCACTGGACGGTAACATAACCATAGAAACATCCTTTGCACGATTTTATCCACACGACACCTGTGCAAGTCATCTGCTTGGGTACCTTGGACGACTTAAAGTAGATTTTACCGGCAAAATGGGACTCGAACATTTGTTTGAGCAAACACTCAAAGGAAAACATGGCACCATCGCGACAACCATCAATTCAGTCGGTGCAAAATTATCTGAAACACCGCTGCAAAAACCACAAACCGGTTCTGATGTGCAAACAACAATCGATTTAGAGTTACAAAAAATTATTGAGACCAGTTTTGCAAAAGACCAAACCGGAATGTGCTTATTAATGGATCCAGAAAATGGCGCTATTCTTGCCATGACTTCTCGACCAAACTTTTCTCCATCACTGTTTCTTGCGCCGATTAGTCAAAGTGATTGGCAACAGTTGCAAAACGAACATCCATTTTTAAACCGCGCATTCAATGCAAATTATCCACCTGGTTCTATTTTTAAATTAGTCGTCACCAGTGCGGCGCTTGAACATGGTGTCATCACACCAGACACGTTATGGGACTGCAAAGGATACATCACCTTTGCCGGACGCAGGTATCACTGCCATGTACGGCATGGGCATGGAAAACTAAATGTCAGTGAAGCGCTTGAACAATCGTGCAATCCGTTTTTTTATGACATCGGCACCAAAATGTCGATCGACACCTTTGCCGACTATGCACACCGATTTGGTCTTGGACAAAAAACAAACATCAGTTTTTCAGAAAAATCTGGACTGGTACCAACATCAACCTGGAAACAAGAAACATTTGGGCAACGCTGGTGGCCCGGCGAAACACTTTCTGCTGCAATTGGTCAAAGTTATTTATTGGTAACACCAATTCAAGTCGCACGTATGATTGGAGGAATCTTTACCGGCTACTTGGTACGCCCACGTATTTTGGTTGACGAACCGATAGAAAAAAAACCACTCGACGTAAAACCAGAAACACTAGACTTTTTAAAACAATCGATGAAAAAAGTGGCAACACAAGGAACAGGAAAGCGACTCAGTCGTGTGAAAAATATAGAACTGTACATAAAAACAAGTACAGCGCAAACAAGTGGACTGGATAAACGAGACAAGGGCCGACAATACCAAGAACATGGTTGGCTTGTTGGGCAGTTTTGTTACAAAGAAGAAAAACCAATTACCCTTGTTGTGTTAGTTGAACACGCCGGAAGTTCCCGAGCACCAACATTAATTGCACGGAAAATTTTAGTGCGGTACAAAAAGGTGGTTGATGCACGGGAGAGAAATATTTTAGATCAAAAAATTTAAACACACTCGGACTTTTTTGGCTTTTTTGCCATAGACTCAGAAAACTTTGGATCAACGTCAATGGCTATCTTCATTTGATCACATTCTGATTCGCTGTTAATAAATGAGCTTGCCGAGTGACTCAAAAGAGCAGCGCTAACAAAGAAACCCTCTTTGTCTTTGAAAGGTAAACTATCAACAAATATTCCTAAACCCATTGCCGCTTCTACTAACATTATTTTCTTATCGCAGGGACTCCAAAAACTAGTCAGAGACATGCCAAATAAACCACCTAGAAATACTTCGATGACCTTTTTTGATGAATCTGACAAAGGATTTTCTTGATCCAAAAGCACAGATGCTACTAGTGGAACAGCCAAACTAGAATATTTCATAAAACAATGCGCCGCTTGTTTAAACGAAACCTTTGGAATATCTCTTTGCTTCCCTCTAAGATCATTACGAATCTGTTTCCATACACTGGTGTTAAAATATTCTTTATCAAACTCTTCGTCCGACATAGCCCTACAAACACTACTCGAAAACAAAAAGGCGATACAGGCAACCGGTAAAACAATTTTTTTTAGATTCATAAAAAACTCCGTTTTGTTTTTTGAAAAACTAAAATTGGTCAGCAGGATTCTGCCTTCGGCTCGACCTTTACAGTTTGGTTCCGCTTACGCTGATTGTTATCCTCTTTTTTTGTACAAAACTTTTTTAATGAATCGAGACAGCGTTGCCACAGACAAGCACTAACAACGCCAAAAAAAATTGAGCCCAGAACGCTTGTTATCAAAACTGGGTTTACTACGTCTTCAACTTCCATATCATCAGAAAACGGGAGCGATAAAGATTCACGACCATTCTCATTCAATCGTCGATTCAAATCTCGAAATGTAAAAGCTTTACCAGTAGCCTCTTCATGCAGTTTAGCCATACCACCAAGTGTCAAGCTAGGGCTTACCATCTTCAAACAACCAATGGTCACATAAGTAGCCAATGTTGCAAGAAAACCACTTGCGAGAAAACTCTCGGATTTTGTACTAGACAACAAAGAAACCACACACACAACCGGCAAAACAATTTTTTTTAGATTCATGAAAAACTCCATTTTATAAAACTAACATTTATTTAAAAAAATCCCCGGCCTAAAAACCAGGGACTACTCTTTTAATTTTGCAAAAACAAAAAACTAAAAAAAACAAACGCTACTCAGCAGCCGTTTCTTTCTTTTCAACCTTGTAAGTCGTCGAGACTTTTTTTGCCAAAACACTAATTTTACGAGCGGCGGTGTTGCGATGAATCACATTTTTACTTTTTGCTCGTGCAAATTGTGCTTCTGCTGCTTTGAGCAATTCAACCGCTTTTTCTTTTGGCTCGCCATCTTTGAGTGCGTCTTCAACTTTTCTGACCGCACTTTTGACAGCTGTTGCACGGTTAAGATTCTTGAGTCTACGTTTGATTGTTTGCTTCGCTCTTTTTTTTGCTGATTTAATATTCGCCATAATCGGAAAACCTCAGGTAGTTACAATACTTTTTTGACCTTGCCGGCCTTCACACATTTGGTGCACACACACGCGTGCTTCACCTTACCAGATGCATCACCAACAACGGTAAAACGCATCTTATGAACATTCGGATACAACCACCGCTTGGTCCTGTTTTTTGCGTGGCTCACCAGGTTCGCCGAGCGCGGTCTTTTGCTGCATATCGCACAAATTCTAGCCATCTGCCTGAAATCCTTTGTTTACGTTTTTTCAATGCTTGAAAGATATGTCTCATTGTACCGGAAAAAAAGGATTTTTCAATCCCAAAAGCGGGTCATTTGCTAAGAAGCTCTAGAAGCCTTTTGTGGACCAACGCCCCCCCGGCAGCAAAACTTGCCGAATCCTTGCTCAGGGACGCACCTTCAAAGTCTGTTATCACCCCACCAGCCTCCTTGATGAGCAATGCTCCAGCGGCAAAATCCCACCACTGCATTCGAGAACAAAAAATCGCATCAAACCGTCCGCAAGCAGTGTATGCCAAATCGAGCGCTGCGGCACCCAAATTTCTAAACGTATACGCCTGAGGGCCGATAGTCGATACATGCTCCATGAACCGGGCATATTCGCCATCAATGCCTTTGTACGGAAACCCGACAACCAGCAGGCTATCTTCGAATGTTTCTGTGCTTGTGACGCTAATTTTTGTGTCGTTTAGCCATGCTCCCTTGCCGGTCTCTGCCCAAAACAGTTCGTCCAAAACCGGACTGTAGATCATGCCAAAGATTGGGTTGTGATTTTGTGTCAGCGCAATGGAGATGCAAAAGTGGGGCAAGCCGTGAGCAAAGTTGGTGGTACCATCGATTGGGTCTATCACCCAACAGTATTCGCTCTGGCCCGTGTTTCCAGATTCTTCTGCACAGATGGCAGCCTCGGGAAACAGTTGGTTTAATTTTTTGATAAGAAATTGCTCGGTCTGCACGTCAGCTTCGGTAAAAAAGCCAGCTTTATCTTTTGTATGATGAACCAACTCTTTTGACCTTGCAAAATAATTGAGTACAATCTCACCAGCATCTTTTATGATCCGCTCAACTTCATGTTTTACCCGTTCGACTCGGTCATCCATACTTGTCCTTTTTCTCGTTTTACTCGCCAAGAACTGCGTATTGCTGCCCGGCTCAGGGCAGGGATTTTGAATGAGGAGCTTCACACTCGATCTACCCCTAGGTCAACTTATGATCTTCCCGGGCCTCTATACCAAGCAATTCGTAAATTTCACCTGCATACAGATTTTCTTTTTCAAGTAATTTTTCTGTGAGCAGCTTCAACTTATCTTTATTTTCTTTGAGTAGCTTAGTGGTGTCTTTGTAACAAGTATCTAAAATCTTTTGTACCTCGTTATCAATTTTTTCTGCAGTTTTCTGTGAGTACACAAAATCACCACGCGATTGACTGTACACTGCGGTACCAAGATCCGACATACCATAATCACATACCATACGACGAACCATTTCTGTCGCGATACGGAAATCTGAATAGGCGCCAGTTGTTAATGTATCAAAAATCAATTCTTCCGCTGCGCGACCACCAAGTGCAGCCATAACAGACGCGATCATCTCTTGCTTAGAACGAATATATTTTTCTTTTTCTGGTAACGAGTGGGTGACGCCAAGCGCTCTGCCACGTGGAATAATGCTTACTTTATGTAGTGGATCTAAAACATCCGGCATCATCAGGTGAACCAACGCATGACCTGCTTCGTGATACGCAGTCATTTTCAGTTCTTCTGGTGAACGGACCATTGTTTTTATCTCTTTGCCAAGCATAATTTTGTCACGTGCATCCTCAAAATCTTGCATGGCAACCATTTTTCTACTCTTGCCACCTTTGGTTGCAATCAACGCAGCTTCGTTTACCAAGTTTTCTAAATCTGCACCAGAAAATCCTGGTGTGCCTCGTGCAATTTTTTCAAGATCAAGCTTTGGATCAATTTTAATTTTTTTTGCATGAACCCGCAGAATTTGTTCTCTGCTTACCAAATCAGGAAACGGAACGGGAACGCGACGGTCAAAACGACCTGGACGCAGTAACGCAGTATCCAAAACATCCGGTCTGTTTGTTGCAGCAATAACAATCACCGAAGCATCACCAGTTTGGAAACCATCCATCTCTGTCAGTAATTGGTTCAATGTTTGTTCACGTTCATCGTGTCCACCACCAAGACCGCTGCCACGATGACGACCAACTGCATCAATTTCGTCAATAAAAATAATACTTGGCGCATGCTTACGTGCTTGTTTAAACAGGTCACGTACACGGGATGCACCAACACCAACAAACACTTCTATAAAATCAGAACCACTGATACTAAAAAACGGACAGTTGGCTTCTCCGGCTACCGCTTTTGCAAGCAACGTTTTACCGTTACCCGGTTCACCAACTAACAAAATACCGCGTGGAATTTTTGCACCAAGTCGTTTGAATTTTTCTGGGCTTTTTAAAAAGTCGACAACCTCTTTTAGTTCTTCTTTTGCCTCGGTCGCACCGGCAACAGAATCAAAATTTTCTTTGATGCTCGATGGTAAAAACATTTTTGCTTTGCTTCTACCCATAGAGAAAATATTGCTACCCGGTCCACCACCGCTGCCACCTGTACCGGTTTTTTTGCGCATGATGTACCAAAACAAAAACAAACCAAACAAAATAGAAATCCATGGAAACAGATACCAAAAATCAAGACCGCTCGACTGATTTACAACCGACATCTCAACGTTATGCTTTCTTAAAAGATCCCAGTTGCGCGCATCAAACGGCACAACAGCCTGAAACCGTTTTCCATTTTTATATTTACCGATAATATCTTGTCCGGCAACACGCACCGACTCGATTTCATTCGTTTCGACTTTTTCCAAAAAGGTTGAATAATTAATTTGTTGCACATCTCTGGTCTGTTCGTTCAGATACGAGAGAAGCAAAAAAAGGCCGCCCACAACGAGTGCAATTATCAAAAAATTGCGTGGACCACCTTTAAAAGGAAGACGTTTTTTCATTTTTCTTTTCATACGATACTCACTATTTGATTAGAAATTCTTTGACCACCCCTCCTACCATGTCATTTACTAATAGAATATCCGACCAAACAGAAATTGCAAATGGCCCGACTGGCAGATGCTATCCAATCAAAAAATGTTAATCGCCCTCCTCTTCACCCTCTTCTTCCACTTCTTCAGCCTTCGACTTGAGCTTGTGAACTTCTGACCTCTCTCTCTCCAATGTCTTGATAAGCTCTTGGTTTTTTGTCAGTTTTTTTATTTTCTCTAAAAGATCGGTTGATCTATTCCAGCTCATGTCGTCGTACAAATTCTCTCGAACCTTGGCAAGCAGTTCACGAAACGCAATCACCAAATTAAAAATCTTTTTGCGTGCTAATATCTCTTTTATAATTTTCAGAACCGTAAACCCTCCCCCAAGTTTGTGCATAATACCTGTTGCCTCACGGTAAAGAGCATCAGCCTCTTCTTTCTTGTCTGCGCTCAGAGGAAGATCTCTCATTTCAGCCCTAATTGCTTTTAATCTTTTAAGTAAAAGACTTTTTTGTTTTTTATTTTTCGATCGTTCTGTTTGTGACTCTACCTCAAGCCATTTTAGGTTTTTGAAAAGTTGTTTTTTTTCTTGTGACAAACTTTCAAAAATGGTTCTAAGCTTGTCGTGTTTGATAATTTCTTCTGTCAATGAACCTGCAGGAACCAAGTAGTAATGAAGAACTTCTCGCTTGCCAGCTTCAGCCGGCTTAACACTTTTTAGTCGTAAAAGTTTTGCCAGCACAGCCTGCTCAAATGAAAGATCTTTGAAAATTTCTAACACACTCCATATTCGTATCGTTTTATCATGGGAACCAGAAGCAAGTGTTCCATCTGGCAACAACAATAAACTCTTAATCGAACCAGTATGCCCCTTCAACGCTCTTAACTCCACGCCCGTTTGCCAATTCCATATTCGTATCGTATTATCACTAGAAGCAGAAGCAAGCATTCCACCTGGCAACAACAATAAATCATTAACCCAATCAGTATGCCCCCTCAACACTTTCAACTCCTTGCCCGTTTGCAAATCCCATATTCGTATCGTTCCATCATCAAAACCTGAAGCAAGCGTTCCATTTGGCAACAACAATAAATCAAGAATAAGATCAGAATGCCCCTCCAACACTCTCACCTGTGTGCCCGTTTGATAATTCCATATTCGTATTGTTTTATCCGAAGAACAAGATGCAAGCTTTCCATCTGGCAACAACAATAAATCAAAAGCCTCACTATAATGCCCCTCCAACACTTTCAACTCCTTGCCCGTTTGCCAATCCCATATTCGTATCGTTTCATCAGAGGAACAAGAAGCAAGCGTTCCACCTGGCAACAACAATAAATCATTAACCCAATAAGAATGCCCCTCCAACACTTTCAACTCCTTGCCCGTTTGCAAATCCCATATTCGTATCGTATAATCAAAGGAACAAGATGCAAGCGTTCCATCTGGCAACAACAATAAAT
>Ga0180433_10009420_pt1 | contig 11953 bp, 9 predicted proteins | sample SS_ome_8_FD_132980 | JGI IMG/M metagenome (GOLD analysis project Ga0180433, IMG submission 132980) | Hypersaline lake sediment archaeal communities from the Salton Sea, California, USA - SS_1_D_1 metaG | ecosystem: Environmental > Aquatic > Non-marine Saline and Alkaline > Hypersaline > Sediment... | reverse complement strand
TATGCCAAGGTATCATACATTTGAAGATTGCTTTTATATTTTTGAAAATCTGGTCAGCCTACGTCCCCAGGTTTGTCAGGAGTTGCTGGAACAGTGTAATTCGATTAAAGTAAAAAGGCTTTTTTTATATATGGGGGAGACGCTGAACCACACATGGTTGAAAGACCTGGATCTGGAAAGAATTGGATTGGGAAAAGGACCCAGAATGATAGTAGAAGGCGGTGTACTGGATCCAAAGTATCAAATAACGGTACCCAAGTCATCTTTGAATTATGAAAAATAAGTATTTCAAACAGGCTGAATTGTTATTACGGGTACTGCCCTACATAGCCAAAGAAAAATCTCTTGCTCTCAAGGGAGGCACCGCTATTAATTTCTTTCACCGGGATATGCCGCGTTACTCCGTTGATATCGATTTGACCTACCTGCCGGTGAAACCGAGAGTGCAGAGTCTATCGGATATTGCCACTGTAATTAACCGATTGGGGGATTTGATCCGGACTGCGGTACCGGGATCCAGAGTCACCTTGCAGCAGGGGGGAAACAACCCGGTGAAATTGCTTGTAAGAACAGCCGATGCGGTAGTGAAGGTTGAACCCAATACCATACTCAGAGGAAGCGTTTTTCCACCGGAAATGAGAACCCTTTGCAAGTCAGCAATACGCATATTCGAAATGTCGGTAAGAATCAATACGCTCAGTGTACCGGATCTTTTCGGCGGAAAAATCTGCGCGGCTTTGGACCGCCAGCATCCCCGGGATTTGTTTGATGTACAGTATATACTTCGCAGAAAAGGGATCACAAGAAAAATAAAAGACGCCTTCCTGATCTATCTGATCAGCCATTCCCGACCCATTGTGGAGTTGTTACGGCCCAATCTCAAGGATATCCGGGCCACCTACCGCAACAATTTTGAGGGCATGACCCGGGAGGAGACCAGCCTGAAGAAGCTGCTGGATACCCGGGATCTTTTGATCGATGAGATCAATAAAGCCCTGTCCGGGAGGGATAAGGAATTTTTGTTGTCCTTCAAGTCCGGTGATCCCGATTGGGAATTGTTGTCAATTAAAAACGCCCGAAAACTTCCCGCAGTGCAGTGGAAACTGGATAACATCCGCCGGATGTCCAGGCCAAAACATCAATCCGCCCGGGTGGAGCTGGAGAAACATCTGCTCTCTGTCTGACACTTGGGATCCTCGGCGGATCGGACCGGTCAGGTGTCAGCATAATGGAACCATGGGTTTTTTTCAGGCAGGGGGGACCGTGACAATGGGGCTTGATTGAAAAACCCGCAACCCGGGACCGGACCGCTTTTTCCCCTTTTTGCCACGTTTTCACGCACCGGTCCGGATTGGGTGGGGCGTTGACTTTGCGGGCGGGGGGGGGCTACAATGATCCCCGGGCCGGCCACCGGGTTACCGGCGGACCGGGCCCGGATGACAGGAGGCGGACGGAATGATGAAAAAAGGATTTCTCACGGCGATGGCCCTGCTGGTGGTCCTGGCGGTGATGCCGGGACCCGCGGAGGCGGCGGATTTCAAAACCCCCCAGGGGAAGGTGATCCCCAAAACACACTACAACACCCAAGAAGAATTTGTCAACAAATTATCAGAAATATCTGGCAAAAGCTCAAGATATTTTGTTCCCATGCAGATATCATGCGACCCATACACACAAGAAGGACACAAAGAAGCATTTGATTTCAGAACAAAAATAGCAACAACAGATTTCACATGGTTTCCAGAACATGAAAAAACAATCACAACAAATTTAGATAATATGGTTGCTTCTTATATGCAAAAGAGAATAAAGCAAAAAATGGGGCCTGATTATATGATCATTGAAGTGATCAAAAAAGGGAATGGAAAAGCAGGAATCCTTGGCATGTACAGACCCAACGGAGAACAAATACATTTACAAGGAATAAAACAATCAATATAAACATAAATTATTTTTTTATTTTATCTGACCTCTTTACAAAACATCACACACATCAAACAATTCATCACGAGTACCAAAATAAACAGCATAAGAATCATCCTGCCGGGCGGGCCCACGGCCCGGGTGGGTTGACTTTTTTGAGATCAATACGTATCATAACAACCGCAACCACAAACGACGGGAGGATCTGAGAAATGAACGGCAGAAAAATGATGATCGCGGCCCTGGCCGCCCTGCTGCTCAGCCTGCCCCTGGCGGCCGGGTACGTGCTCAGGGGCGACGGGGAGCGGTATCCTGACAGCTACTTCTCAACAAGAATGGAAAGAGCAGATGTAATGAAAAGAATCTCAGAACACAGAGAAGGCGTGGGTTACTTTCCTCAAAACATGAGCACACTAGAAGCATTGAAAAGGATGAGTGATTTTGACAAAGACATACATCTTTTTAAAGACTTAAGAACTTATACCAAAGGCAAGATGTTCAGCCCAGAACACAGAGCAAAGATAGAAAAAGAATTTGGAACAAAAAATTACTCTGTATTTGAAATAGACTTTGTAACCGGAGTCATAGTACTATATAATGCGGAAGGAAGAGGCATGGCCCACACAAAAAGAGGTTATAGATGATGGAAGAAAGTCTGATTCCACTCTTCCTCGTGTAAAAGAAACGCGCACGCCGTTCATAGAATCAGCCTGAGGTCCCCCGAGCCCCCAAGCCCGTCCCGCCGCCGGTTGCATAAATCCCCCGCGGGGGTTATCATGAGGGATTGGATTTTGGGTGTTCTGCCGCCCGAGAGGAGAGTGTAATCAATGATCAACCGGTACATCAGAGAAATCAACCGGATCTACCGGAGCGGCCACGCCACCGAGCACAGCTAAAGGCACCGGGATCCAATCTTCGCGGGACGATTGACCGATCCCTTTAAATCGTAAAACGAAGATCTGACCCCTTTTCCTTTTCTTTTGACCCCTTCTCTGGTCTATGGGGCGTGCTGTCGGTTATCACCGCAGTTCTTCTTTGCTTTGGGTGTGCTCTGGTTCGGGATTGATTTTACGGAAGGGTGGTGTTATTCGGATGAGAGGGAGGTCCCAGCATAGTCCCATAAACCATCTGAACGATTTGGTCGTATCGTATTCCAGTTCTCCTTGTTTGATGTTGCGCAGCTCTGGCGTATATTGCCATCCGGCACGAAGGGTTATCGGTGTATTCTTCAGGCCCAGGTTCAGAGAAATCCCCGGGGTGAAAACCTGCTTAAGGGTGATTTTTTCGCTAAAGCCGGACAGAGGATCCTCTGAACCGGTCAAACGGTAACTGACCACCGCTCCAAGATCAAAGACGGTAAAATACGTACCGATAGAATGACCCGAAAGGTCTCCGAAGGTAAACTCAACACCCAGGGGAGCAGTGAAACCGGTAACCATAGCGGGGGATTTGGGGTTGGTAGCAGTACCGGTATCTCCTTCTTTTTCTTCATCGATTAATTTTTCAGTTCCGCCGTATAAACCGGGAAAGGAAGCAATTGTGATACTGAACTTGGTAGTCCTTTTTTCCAGATAACTGCCCCTGGGTAAAATTACCTGGCTGATAACGTTCTTGAGATCCCCGCTGCTCTTGGCCGCCGCAATCGCTTCGATGAAAACTCCATATTTTTTAATAATTTTGAGGATATTATTTATACTATTAGGTTCTTTATCCTGGACCTTTACGACACTGCTTTTTATTTGCTCAAGAATGTATCTCACTTCAGCCAATAAATTTAGATATTGTTTGCTGTAAATGGCCTTGCAGGTATTAAGTGTACTCTGAAAAATATTTAGAAAATGATTGTTTTGTTCACTTGGCGGTTCATTGATTATGTCGTAATAAAGGATTTTTATGGTATCCAGTGTTAACTGCATGTAGTTCAGGTAGTCATTAAATGTACCGGATTTTTTCTGGTCGATTTGATTGATCCGCTCGATGATATGGTGCACCTTGACGACCTTATTCAGAAATGATTCAACATCATTACGAATATAATCCATTAAGGAAGTGTTCTTTTCTACATCGAAAGCCTTGAAGAAGTCTTCATCCTGCAGGGTGATCAGCCGGAGAAAATAATCCTTTGTATCCTCATCTTCCAGCAGCTTGCGAAAATCCGAAAAACTGATCCATCCGCTGGGTTCTTCTTGATCAGAAGTGGAATCGGCTGGCTGCTTCTGCAGATTCAGCTGCAGGAGGTTTAATAGACGTATTGTCCCCCACACATTGGGTAATTCTCCTCTTATCGACTCGTTTTTACTGAATTCATAGTCCAGATAGTCCAGGGTGTTGACCGGATGGCTGCCGCCAATCAGTTTTTCCGCCCAGTGGTACCCGATGACGATCACAGCCAGTGTAGGGTCATCGCTTTGCGCGGATAAAGTGTCGATGTATTGAATAATACTCTGAGGCAAGGCGTCCAGGTCACTTTGAAATGCCGTCTTGATATCGTTACCCAGGTCGGTATAGGTGAAGGGATCGGAGTTGGTTACCAATTTGAAGGTATTGGGCAGAAAGGTTTCGGTATATTCCCCGAATTTGTTGCTTTTCAGGAAATCTTTGAATTTGTTCAAATACATTTCGGTAATATCCGCCTTAAACCGTTCTGCGATAATGGTACCGATCGCATCGATCAGCCGGGTCTGGAAAAGGGGGCTTGTAAACCTTCCTGATTCTGGAATATTTTCAAGGAGTACCTTATTGGGAACGGTTGTATTAAGATCATTTGGTTCAATGCCGAAAACACCATAATTTAGGTATGTTAAATTGTATTGATTTATAAATGAATCAAATAACTGAAAGTTAAATCCTATCGATTCTACCCTAATCGCATGTAGAGCATTTTTTGTAATTTCGTAGTAATTCTTGAATTGTTTGATATCAATTTCCCGTTCCCACGGTTCTAAAATAAAAATGGCACCCTGTTTAAGTTGAGGTATGAGCAGATTTTTTTCAAGTAGGTTTTCAAACTCAAGATACTTCGGGTCTTTTTTTCCTTTGAAGTTGTCAATTATTTCCTCGGGTATGTCACTTGCATCAATGTTGGATAAATATTTTATATAGGTTGCCAATTCCAGTTTGTCAATGTCCGAAAGATAACATGCATCATAGTAGGCATTTTGGGCGGTCAACCTACCACAGATAAACAATAAAATGATGATAAAAAAGACAGTGAATTTCCTTTCCATTTCTCTCTCCTAATAAAATTGAATGTATCAATGTAAATAATCCAGATAAAAAAATCAAGTGAATTAGATTAACAAAAATTAAAAAAATTAACTTTACGGTTGTTATAGGTAGTATATGGTTTTTTCAACCCGAGGCGACAGGCGTATGGATAGCCCCCTCATATTATGGATAAGCCCAACTTTAAATGTGTTCAAACTAACATAGGTATCATGTGAAAATCTCTGAAATTATAAAGTGAATTTCATGAGCACAGCCCACTGGTTTATTCAATGGGATAATAAACAGGTCGGGTCAGCTGTGATTCTGACTGGTTTTCCGATTTGCTCATATCTTGATATTATTCGAGAAAGGCATTACTATTAATATGAGGATTCAGGATTTGCCGCCCGAGAGGAGAGTGTAATCAATGATCCACCGGTACGTCAGAGAAATCAACCGGATCTACCGGAGCGGGCACGCCACCGAACACAGCTACCGCCCGGCGCTCAAAAAGTTGATCGAAAATATTGTAGCTAACAGTGATGAAACAAGAAGGGGAAATATTTTTTCCCGTAAAAAAGGGTTTATTAAATTTTCTCATTCATTATAATATAGTATTCATATTAGTTGAATCAGAGATGGAGAGGAAATGAGGATAAAGGTTGAGTTAACTGCCTTTAATAACTTATTTTTACCAAGAGGGTACAATTCGATTATTCAGGGATTGATATATTCATTTTTTAGGGACTCCAGCAGTCGATGGCTTCATGATAAGGGCTATAAATATGAAAAACGCTCATTTAAACTATTTAATTTCTCATCATTTCTAGAAAAAGGTCAATTCCATAATAAGGAGAAGAAATTTGAGTTCCCGCCATGTTTAAGTTTTTACTTTTCTTCTCCCGTGGAATGGATTGTTGAACATTTTGCTGCGAATTTTATCAAACAGGATTTTGTGTTGTTGCATGGTCAGAAATGCAGGATCAGCTCCGTTTCAGTTTTAAAAAACCCGACATTCAATTCTGAATGCATTACAATTAGGTCAGTTACTCCGATCGAAGTACATTCTACAATTGCTTCACAGAGTGGGAAAATCAAAACCATCTATCACAAACCCTTCGAAGGGAAATTTAATGAATTGATCAATGAAAACCTAAGGAAAAAGTGGGAAGCTTATTATAAAGACAAATGTCCTTACAATATAGTAATAGAGCCTCTTTTCTCGAGAAATTGGAAAGAGAAGGTATATTATTTCAGAAAACGAATCGGTCGTGAAATAAAAATGATAATAATAAAAGGATGGCTTGGTAAATTTAATCTCTATGGTTCTAGTGACTATCTTGAATTTGCGTATAGTACCGGTCTTGGATCACGAAATTCAGCTGGGTTTGGCATGTGGGAGCTAATTAATCACGAATGAAAATTTAAATTAGAAATGATAGACGCAGTTAAAATAATCGGTAGATATAATCTCAAGAAGAATGGGCATAGTCTGAATAATCCCCTGGACATATTGACAGATGATCCTGAGTCAAACCATAGAAACCCCAGATACAAAACGATATTATTTATCCAGGTAAAAAAAATCCATGATCAATACAGATATGATGGGATTGATGTAGAGCAATATACAACAAAGAAATTAGATAAATATTGCTATAAAAAAGGGGCGTCACAGGGTACTGATTTCACACCTACTGCCAGAATAACACGTATCGAAAGTGAAGGAAGTAGTAAAAGTACATTCTTGCTGAAAATCCTTGATTGGTTTAATAAATATAAGGACCTGTCTTCTGAAATAGATTTTAAGGCCATTTATGAATGTCTAGAGAATCATAAAATCGAAATTGAGAATCATCTAAAATCAAAATTCCGAAATATCAATGCAGGTGAAAGTGGCATACTTTCTTTGAAAATTGATGGAAAGTATTTAGGTGATTATAAAGTTATTCGAGACATTTTAGTTGAAGAATCAAAAAAGAAATATTATTCGAAATATGGAAGGGAATCCAGAAGTGAAAATCAACAATGCTACCTTTGCACCCGGTATAAAAATGAGGTGTTTGGTTATGTAACCACTTTCCCATTTTCAGGATTTGATAAAAGAGGATTTGTAGCAGGCGGGTTCCGACAGGAAGATGCATGGAAAGATTATCCTGTATGTTGGACTTGCGCCTTGGAGTTGGAGTCAGGAAAGAAGTATTTAAAAAATTTTCTTCGTTTCAGTTTCTATGGATTTTCCTATCTCTTGATCCCATCCTTTGTACATAAGGATTACACAGAAGAAATATTCGAAATAACAGAGGCCTGGAAAGATCCGAGGTTTAAAAAGGATGAAATCAATAGGCTGACCGAGGATGAAGACGAAATACTGGAAATTCTGAGTAGAAAAGGAAACTCTCTACATTTGACTTTTTTATTTTATGATGCACCCCGTGGGTATGATGGCTCAGAGTTCCGCGTCGTTATGGCCATCGAAGATGTCTTACCCTCTGTATTAAAAAAGATATTTGATACAAAAAAAAAGGTTGATAAAATTTCTGTTTTCCATAACTTCATGGAACCTATATACAAGAACCGGGAAAAAACTGGCGAAAGACCTTTGGAATTTAATTTCAGCTGTGTCAGACGGTTCTTTAATAAATTCAGTGAAAACAGAAGCTACGATAAATACTTCCTCGATATAGTAAATAGAGTATTTTCCATGAAGATGATAGATTTCAATTTTCTACTAAAATTTATAATGGAGAAAATCAGGAATGAATTCATAAACCAAAACTCTACAACATTGTCCGCCCTCAAAGGTTTTTTATTGTTAGTATTTGTAAATAAACTCCAAATATTACAAAAGGAGGAATACAGCATGGGTAAAGAAGTGCATTTTAGCTCAATTGATGAAGCAAATACAGAAGAATTTTTTAATAAGTTCAATGATTTCTTCAAGAGCAGTGCTTATAGAGCGGTATTTCTGCTCGGCGCACTCACCCAATTCCTACTAAACATTCAATACAGTGAGAGGGGGGCAGCGCCATTCCGAGCTAAACTGAAAGGATTAAAACTGGATGAAAGAGGGATTAAAAGACTTTTCCCAGAGGTACAAAACAAGCTTGAGGAATACAAGAAGAACTACTATAAAAAGTTAGAGGTCACTATCTCAGAACTTTTTCTTCAAGCAGGGAAAGATTGGCCAATAACCAATGATGAAATTAGCTTTTATTTTATATTAGGAATGAATTTATCTAAATATTTCAAAACAACAAATCGGGAGGAACCCAATGAATAATCATGCGATTCAAAACAGATCTGAAATCTTGTTTTTATATGATATTAAGGATGCAAATCCTAATGGTGATCCTATGGATGAGAATAAGCCCAGGATTGATGAAGAAACCAGGATTAATATTGTAACCGATGTAAGGCTGAAGCGCACAATCAGAGATTACCTAATGAATTTCCGCAAAAGGGAGATTTTTGTACGTGAGATTGTCGACAACGAGGGGAAGATTCAGGATGCAAAACAGAGGGCTGGTGATTTCCTGAAGGATATCGATGAAAAAGAATTAGCAAAGAAAGATTTTCATGAACAAAAAACTCACATCAAGGAAATGATAATAAAGAATTGTATTGACGTAAGATTGTTTGGAGCAACAATACCACTTGAACTAAATGTGAAAAAGAAAAAGGTAACCGGATCTATTGTGCTAACTGGCCCAGTTCAATTTCGCATGGGCCGATCATTACATAAAGTTGAAATAAAACATATAAAAGGTACTGGAGCGTTTGCATCAAAACCGGGAGCAACCAAGAAGACATTTAGAGAAGAAGATATTTTGCCATATTCATTGATATGTTTTTATGGAATCATCAATGAGAATACAGCAGGGCATTCAGGATTGACCGAGGAAGATGTCTCCTTATTTAACGAGGCGATTTGGAATGGAACCAAGAATTTAATTTCACGAAGCAAAGCTGGGCAGATGCCAAGATTCATTCTTAAAATTAACTACAATGAGAATAGCTACCATATTGGAGACTTGGATAAGATGATTAGTCTGGTGAGTGAGAAAGACGATATTGAACTTCGTGATGTTTCTGATTTTACAATCGATCTTTCAGAAATCAAAGAGAGTATACTTAAAAATAAAGATAAGATTAAAAGCATAGAGTTTAAAAAAGACGATAGAATAAGTATAGATATGGACGGCTTTTCAGAAGTGGTATTAAAGGATCTAGACATTCAGTGATATAGACTTTTGATATGAAAAAAATAATTTGTTTTGACATATGGGGAGTATATGCACATTTCAGGAGAATTTATACAACAACCTCTCCACTAACCTATTCAATACCCCCCAGGACTGCAATAAGCGGTATGATTGGCGCTATAATTGGCCTATCTAAAGAAAACAATGAGTATTTGAAGTACTTCAAAAAAGAAGATTCAAAAATTGCTCTAAGGATTATCTTACCGATCAGAAAGGTTAGGATACCCATTAACCTTATTAATACCAAGGAAGCGATGGGCCCTGGCATGAACATTATTAAAACCAGAACGCAGATCCGATTCGAATTCCTAAAGTCACCCAAATACCGGATTTATTTCTGGCATAAAGACAGTTGCATATATGAGAGATTAAAAAAGTATTTAATAAATCATAAATCTTACTACACCCCTTCCCTCGGCCTCAGTGAAAATATAGCAAATTTTGAGTATGTATCAGAATCAGGTATTGAAAAAAGAGATGAGAAGGGTTACAGCAGCATTCATTCGGTATTGCCTTTAGATAAGGTGAGCTTGGAAAATGGTATTGATATTTCTAAACAGGACAGAGAGTACTTCAAAGAAAGAATTCCAATTTTCATGAATTGCGAAAGGATAGTTCAAAAGTACTCGGACGTATTGTTTGAACGAAACGGTCTCAATATAAGTGTTAAACTGAATTGTCCATATTATGAAGTATCTATCCAAAAGGATTCAGATAACATTTTATTCCTTGAATAAGCTGAAATCACATCCCAATAGGTCGTTGAACGATCATTTATTGAATGTAGCAAAAGCATCAATCTCAATCTTAGAGTCAAAGGTGATCAACCTGGTTGAATTTGTTGACCGGGATATAATGAAAAGGCTCTGCTTCATTGTTGGACTGACTCATGATATAGGTAAAGGAACAAAATATTTCCAGGAGTATCTCAATGAAAAAGATGGTAAGAAAAGAGAAAGAATGAAGGCTGACCGTAGAACTAATCATGCACTGGTTTCTGCTTTATTTACCTTTTTTTTGACCAGGAGTCTTTTAGAAAATAAGGGACTATTATCAAAAAAATACTACTGCTACCTGCCTTTTATTTCTTTCGTTGTTGTCAGGCGACATCATGGAAGATTGAAGAACTTCAACAGTGAAACTTATGGAATTGATGACGTTGAATCAACAATAATTGATCAATTAAATAGCATAGATAGAAAAACCGTTGATGACTTCATTTCAGCTCATTTATTATCCGGTAGGAAAGATTTATTCAGTCAATTTTGTAAAGAAATACTGGAGGTATTTCGGGAAATTAAGCGAAGACAGAGAAAACTGATGAGGAGCATTGGCAATGATCGTAGTATCTTCTATTTTGTGTTAACCCAACTTTTATTTTCTATACTTCTGGATGCAGACCGCATGGATGCTGCAGATTTGGAGCAAATAGCCAGGGAAAATATTCAGCCAAATATTGTTGATGAGTATAAAAGACACAAGTTTACTGGAGCATATGAAAAGAGAAAAATCAACACATATCGAAGTCAAGCATATGACAATGTTATTGAGAAATTAGAAACGATCGATATTGATAATCAGAAAATTTTCTCCTTGAGTATTCCCACAGGTTTAGGGAAAACCCTGACTTCATTATCTTTTGCATTGAAACTAAGGTGCAAATTATTTGCTAAAAAAGAAATAAAGGCTCGCATTATATATTGTCTGCCATTTCTTAGTGTGATTGATCAAAATACAAAAATTTTTGACGAAGTTTTAAACAACCCTCCTTCGAACATACTTATAAAACATCATCATCTTACAGATATCTACTACTATAAAATTGATGAGTTTGAGAGTGTCAGGACCGAGAAAGACATTTTAAAGGACCAGTTATTAATCGAGGGTTGGAATTCTGAGATAGTTACAACTACTTTTATACAGTTTTTCCATTCATTATTTTCAAATAGAAACAGAATGATCAGGAAATATCATAACTTGATTAATTCGATCGTGATTCTGGACGAGATTCAATCCATTCCTCACAAATACTGGCCACTTCTTAGAAGAACCATAAAGTACCTCGCAGATTATACAAATACCTACTTCATTTTTGTAACAGCTACTCAGCCCCTGATTTTCGATGTTGAAAACCAGGAAATTTTCCCATTGGTAGACAATGTATTTACTTACTACGAAGACTTGGATCGATATTCACTCAGTTTTGAGGGAGAGGAGATTGACTTGGCAAGTTTTAAAGGTTATTTGAGGAGTTTAGTTTCAAATAATCCGACGAGTGACATTCTTATAGTATTGAATACCATAAAAACCAGCAAGGAAATATTTTTAGATATAGAGGATTACGTGTCTGATAATAAAGATCCTTCAGATATATATTACCTTTCTACGAATGTATGTCCTTACGATCGAATGAAACGAATCAATGAGATAAAAAAGCAATCGGAGAGCAGAAAAATCGTCGTATCTACACAACTTATTGAAGCGGGAGTGGACATTGATTTTGATATAGTCATTAGGGATTTCTCACCATTCGACTCCATCAATCAGGTAGCCGGTAG
>Ga0180433_10009419_pt1 | contig 11955 bp, 7 predicted proteins | sample SS_ome_8_FD_132980 | JGI IMG/M metagenome (GOLD analysis project Ga0180433, IMG submission 132980) | Hypersaline lake sediment archaeal communities from the Salton Sea, California, USA - SS_1_D_1 metaG | ecosystem: Environmental > Aquatic > Non-marine Saline and Alkaline > Hypersaline > Sediment... | reverse complement strand
TGGAGTATTCTGCGCCAAAGCCACGGCTTCATTTTCGAATGTTTCGATAACGAAATATTGCCTTGAATAGTGAAATCATCATCAGCTATTTCGACTGAAACCGGTCTTTTGAGACAGGAACTAGTTAAGAGTATTATCCTGATGACTGCCACTGAAACCAACAAACCGAGACAAGATAACCTTGGAGATGATCCAACGCTGGATCGGGGCGGCAATGATCTTGTTGAAGGATACGGCAAGGTCAATGCTGATGCTGCGATTGAGGCTGTAATCAATCTCTGGGGAGATCGCTCAGACACGTCGACAACCATTACCTTTGGAGAAAACTCCTTTGACCGGAAATGCTGGGCTACAAAGCTGGAACTCCCGGTGGATTCGGTATACGACTTCAGGTTGTATACCAATCCGAACCTTGATGCAGATCTCTACGTCTATGTCCCGGACTTCGGTATTGGTGATCCCGACATTGTCGTCAATTCAACTGGAGCCGCGCAAGGCATCAGTGAATTCATAACCGGTTTCACGAGTGATGGAACGGCGTGCTACCTCGTAGCTAAACATGTCAGTGGAGAGGGAGATGCATTGTTAATAATGGGCGATGCGCCAATGATCGCTCTTTCTGCTGCATTAAGTACTGATGAGCTCGATCTGAATTGGGATGATTGCCCCTGGGCCTCACAATTCAGAGTCCATGGAATTGAGAATCAGCCCTATTTCGAGCCATCACCTGGCAATCAGCTGGCAGTGCTGGCTCCTGGTATCACATCGTGGTCAAGCACGAACGGCATCGGCGATCCGGAGAGTAACTGGACATACATCATCGTTGCTGTTGATGCAGCCGACCAGGAGATCATGCGATCCAACTACTGTGGAGAACTCGATTTCGAGGGGAATATTCCATAGAAGTAAAATCAGACTAAGATAAGTAGCGCCGGCGACATCTTACCAGTCGTCGGCGTTATGCTGTTATCGGCGAAATCAGGAATATAAGAGGCGAAACTCATTGTTAGGCAGAGATTTGGAGCGTCTCAAGGTTACGGATCAGTTTTCGGGCCTTATCACTGTCTGATCTTAAGAAAGTTAAAACATGGTTCGCGGAGGAGCCTATTTGGTTTACAGGATCGGTAGATTCAAGCAAGCGGGATCACTATCGGGAAAGATTCTCTCGTTCACATTCGATTTTGATTCACTCCCTGCTTCGTAACCGGGATCTGTCAGGCACTATTCTAATATTAGAATAGAGCCATGAAATCGTTCCGCTATTACTATGGATGGTCATGATTGGTCGCACAGCCCACCTGTCGGGTGCGAGGCTTCTGCGTGGTCGATATCGAATTATATGCTGACGCGACGAAGTTACGCTCTCTTCGCGGCTCACGCCGCTCCAACATTCATCATTCATCAATTCTTACCCGTCCCTCCATCGTTGAATCATCACCATTTTTCTTTTTATGTCCTCCGGGTGTCTCGTCCTCGAGTCATAACGACTAAAATCCGGATTATTAATGATCATAAATCATACTCGTACTCGAAATAGTATAGCATTCGAAGGTACGCTTCCCGAGGCGTTCTAGAAAAATTCAAACTCAGGCCATTGCGGGGATTGGCCCTCCTTCACTTCGATAGAGGATCGGTTATTATTCGATTTCGATAGCGATCCCGATCCCGAATCTGATACTCACTATCCCTCTATCTCTCTTATTTATTCTCACTGACTCACTCGCTCACTTTCTCACTTTATATAGGTTGACTTCACGGGAGGTTTTCCTTCTTCTTGGTATGATGTTTTATCTAGATAGTGTGTCTATGTGAAAAATGGAGGGTCACCATGAAACTGAATGTGCGATTATTTACCGTACTACTTGTTTTTACAGTGGTATTCATGACGGCTTCCAGCCATGCAGCCCAGAGAGTTGTTCTTGCCGAAGAGTTCACAAATATCACGTGTGAAAACTGTCCGGGTGCCATGACCGGACTCCATCAGTTGAAGGAACTCATGGGAGATCTCGTTGCGGTAATCGCATACCATCATGTGAATATCGGTGGCGATCCATTCTATTTTCCAGAAGCATGGCAGCGCGCGCTGTACTACGATGTCACGGGGTATCCCGTGGTCTGGTTCGATGGCGTGATTGAGCGGCGAGACGGCAATCCCGATCCCGGGAGTCCGGTAGACTATACTGACACGTATCAGCAGCGTGCGGCGATCCCGAGCCCGGTGACCATCGATCTTTTTCTTGTTACCTACGATGGAGGTACCGGACAGGGAACGGTCAGGGCACAGATATACAATGAGACAGATGATCCGGTCCAGGGATACCTGAGATTCGTGGCCGTCGGCGAGGATACGCTTTACAACTGGGTGAACTTCGATCACCTGTACCACACGGCGCTCCAGGTATTCCCCGACGCCATGGGTGTGATGGTGACCATCAATCCCGGTGAGACCGTGACCGAGTTCCAGGATTTTCTCATTCCGGATGGATGGAGAGATCGCCAGGTGACCGTTGTGGCGTTCCTCCAGAGCGATTCCGAGGACAGGGGCGAAGTGTATCAGGCGGCGAATCTGTCAGAGGTGACCCCGGTGGAGCTGGTTTCATTTACAGGCTCGGTAGGAAAAGATGGCGTTGTTCTTTCATGGACAACGGCAACGGAATTGGAAAATGCCGGATTCAGGATCACGAGAATTCATGAAGGAAACCGGGAACTCATCACGGAAACACTTATTCCGGGCGCGGGCACTTCGGCGATTCCACACTCATACCGGTTCACTGATACCGATGTGGAGCCGGGAGCAACCTATGGATATCAGCTTTCCGATGTTTCCTTGGATGGTATCGAACGAAATCATACACCCGTCTGGGTTTCTATCCCCGCGACCTGGGGAGTTCCGACCGTGTTCCGGATTGATGCGGTTACACCGAATCCCGCATCATCAAGTGTTTCCGTAGCATATGCTCTTCCGGAAAACGGGGCACTCAGCTACGAAATATTCGATGTTTCGGGACGGCAGGTGTTCACACATTCCCTGGATAATGTCCAGGCCGGAACAGGGGTCGTGACCTGGGATCTCACTGATTCCGCGGGCCGCGGCGTAGCCGATGGGCTCTATATGATCCGCCTCACGTGCGGTGAGAATTCCGTCTCTTCGCGGTTGATCGTTACGAGATAGGGATTACAGCGGAAGGTATAGGCGGAATTTGTAGTCATGCCGCTCTGCGGCGTGCATCTTTCCCGGCCGTATTTCCGCGCAAACGGCAGAGGACGATGCGGAGATCGTCCCTCCTGTGAAGGCGGGAAAATCCTTCTTCCGGCGTAGAGTGCCGGGGCTACAGATTTTTCGGAGAGACCGAATTCATTCGGAAGGTTTATTCTTTTAAAATGTATCAAGCTCCTCGCGGAGCGCATTCCGAAATTCCCGCGTATTATACGCGGCCATGCCCTCGTGCCGAAATGCAATGCGCCCCGAACGATCGATGACCATGGTTACGGGTATGGTCGACGTTCCGTATGATTCGGGGATTGAGCCATGGGGCCTATACACCGGCACATCATAACCGCTTTTCTTCAGGTATGATTCGATTGTCTCCACGTTATTGTCCAGCGAAACAAGAACAAAGCGGAGATCAGTATCATTGAAATCGTTGTACAGTCTCACAATGTCAGGCATTTCAGCCCTGCACGGGGGACACCATGTAGCCCAGAAGTTCAGAAAGATGACGGATTCCTTATGTGAGTTCAGATCTAGACTTAAACCGCGGAGATCATGCAATTTCAGGGAATAATCGAAGGGCGTCCGTGAGTCTATCTCAATGAATGTCCCCGGCTTGAATACACCCGTACCAAGAAAGAGCCGCTGAAAAAAAGTCGCTGTTCCCTCATGGGTCTGAAGAGCGATAAAAAGCACTACGAGACTCACCACCAGTATCCATCTGATTACTCTTCGGGCTCGCAATTTCGTCATCTGATAAGAAGGGAGCCGAGTATCCCGGCTATGTAGAGGATACCGAAGAGCAGGTTGTGTTGGGCCGTGGCTCCATCCAACGCAATGAAATCCAGGGGAGTACGCGGGGCATGCCGGGAGCATGCACGACGCCATAATGTCAGAGCATTCGGTACGGAGAGTAATACCGCCAGGGCTGAATAGGGGAGCGGCGAGAGAGAACCCGTGCCGGTACGTGGTCCGAATACACAGAGGGCTACGAGTACATATGGAAGGATGAGGAGGAACCCATAGTAGACCAGTGATCCTTTGTCACCAAGTATCGCCGCAATAGTGCGAATTCCCACACGCGTATCCGACGCCGCATCGCGCCAATTATTGGCGTGGAGAATAGCGATAACGAGAAGCCCGATGGGAATGGCCCACAGAACCGGAAGCCATGAAAAGGAGTTTGTCTGAACAATCCAGGCTCCCGTTGCTCCGAGTATGCCGAAATCCAGGAATACCGCCCAGTCACCAAGCGCACGGTATTTGAGTTCGAGGGGAGGGATAGTATAGAAGATTCCAATGATAAGGCCTAGTATCCCAATGATGAGAAGCGGCAAACCTACCTGAGTCACGAGATAGATCCCGATGAGCGATCCTATAATCAGGAAGAGAGCTCCACCACGGAGTACGGTGGCCTGTGAGAGAAGACCACGTACGACGGCACCGCTTACGGGCGTAGGTTCCGTATCCAGTCCCTTCTTAAAATCCGTCACATCACTGAGCATATTCGCGCCGGAATGCAGGAGGACCATTGCGATAAGGGAAAGAATGAAATGAAAGATGTGCAACTCGGCATTGCCCAGGACGACGGCTGCAACAGACCCAAAGATAACCGGCATGGCCGAAGCCGGAAGTGCAAAGGGGCGTATGGCGATGAGCCAGACTTTCAGAGGAGAAGGGTGTTCAGACACCATGGTGTCCTTTCATGTTATACGTGATGTTTTCTCGCATCAGCGGTTCCTTTCGTAAATCGCATCATGATGTCGTCTTCTGTTTCATAGTCGAGATCGTCCGGCGGAGTCTTATCAGGCGGGTGCTCCCGCTCCCATGCAATGGTTTGCACCAGCCCTTTCGACAGGGAAACCGGTTCATGGTAGCCCAGTTCCTCACGAATTCGCTCTGAAGAAACGATGATATCCTGATCGGGCGTTTCCCGATCGCGGATTGGTTCGGGGAAGTATTGGCGAGGAATCGTCTGTATCTCGCCGCTCCAACCCGCCGCATCTCCGATGGCCCGAATCCATGTCTTCAAATCCGGCGTATCGGGATTACCGATATTGTAAATCCTTCCCGCGGCTCGCTCATGGAATGTGGCCAGCACGATGGCTTCCGCGATGTTTTCCACGTAACCAGTGGTCCATCGCCATCGGGACGCTTTTTCCTCGAGTACGATATGAGGTCTGTTATCATCCATCTTCTTCAGGTACTGATACAGCCGGTGCTGATAATCTCCCGGACCGTAGACCATGGGAAGGCGAAGGACGGTTGCCGAGACATCATCATCGGACATATACGTTTCTTCAACAATGATCTTGTCATAGTCGGTGAGTCGTCCTCCCTGATTCCGATAGGGAAACCTCGTGGTCCGAAGGGTGGAATCCTCGGTGATGGGCACATCAGCGGGTTCACCCTGTTCCACGCCGATGAGCCGCCCCCAGGCGTGGTATACATCCTGACTGCTTATAACCACGACCCGTGGATGACGCTGTTTGATAACTGACAGGAGTAACTCCGCGTCCTGCCCGGTGACAGGAATCATGTCTATAACGATATCGGGTGAAAACGCCTGAATGTCCTTCCGGAAGGATACGATATCTGCACGGTCTCCGTGAATCGTTTCGATGTCGTGGATGAAGGTGGAGGGCGTTTTACCCCGGTTGAACAGGAGAATCCGGTGGCCCAGAGTCCTTAACCGACGGACCACGTAGGGCCCGATGAATCGGGTTCCGCCAATGATGAAAATATTTTTCGGTTCCGCTTCACTCATGGGATATTTCCGCTGTTCACCGGAGAATGAGCAATGGAGTCGACTTCATTTGAGAGTTCTGTTCGAGAACACAGAGATAGTAGCCCGAAGGAATACGCGTGAGATCCAGAGTTCTCCGGAACGCACCCGTATTGAGATATCCCGAAAACATCGACTCGGCATGATGTCCCGCAATATCATAGATTTTCATGGTGACAGTGCCGGATTCGGGGATGGAAAAGGCCACCTGAGCGGTGGACGAGGCGGGATACGGATACAATTCATCGATGGATAGGGCGAGTTGATTCGGACCGGGGGAGCTGTCACCTGAAACCCCGTTTCTGAAACACACATCCATGCTGTCCAGAGTGACATTTTCAAACTCGTCGAATGCCGCAACGTAGATACGGTACACACCATCGGTGAAGGATGCAGTGTCAAATGCGAGTTCCTTTTCCTCGAGGACGGCAAGAGAATCGCCGTTATTATTCGTCAGAATATGGTAGAAATTCCGTTCCATGCTCATCCAGCTCGATGCGTTGAGAACAGCATCACGCTTGTAGAGAAGAGTCGCATACGGTCCGTAATGGTCACTATCGTAAAAATCGTAGGTATGATTGAGTATCTGCCCAAGTGTTCTATGGAGGACGATATCTCCTGTTTCAACATTCTCGATCCAGTAATACAGGCGGTATGCGGGTTGCTGCCACGGTGAATCGCCCACATAGTCGACGATTTTAACGATTATATCCACGGAACCGTAGAGGCTGTCGGGATCGAGGTAGGTACTGGTTTCATTGAGACAGAACCCGTATCGCGAATCGTCGAATACCGGTTCGAAGACCGGTGCGACGGGATCGGTATCTGGTTGAAGTGCAAGGAGGGGATTGAACAAGATTCCCCATTCATCATCATCATACTGCCACGTGAGTCCGGAATCGCGAATCATCACAAAGTGAATATGGCCCCAGTCCTGAGACCAGTATATGATGTCTCCCAGGTAATCATGGACTTCCACGGTGTCCCCCACATCCACGGCAATACTCTCGGGGACGAGATGCGCATACAGCCACCCCTCGGATGGTTCCGCGGTTTGTTCGGGTGCAACCGCCAGCCGCCAGTATATATCGCCGCCCAGAGTGAGCACGCATTTCACGATCCCAGCCTGAACCGCATAGGTGGGTTCATCGATGGGGGTAATAATATCGAGACCCTGATGGAGATATGAAAAGTCGTTGCCCCAGCCCATATGCTGTTCGTAGTAATTCCAGACAGTATGCATACTGTCGAAAGGCTCGAAGGGCCAGGGTATGGGTTCATAGTCAAATCGTGTCGCGGCCGGGCGCGTTGCGGTTCGGTGTGGATAGCTCTTCACGTCACCGGAATGCTCACGAACGAGTTTTCCGGACGTATCATAGGACATGACGAAACCTCGTGTTTCGTTTGTCGTCCGGGATTGTACACCGGTATGAATCGTCGATCCCTGGATTCGCAGATCTCGATAGGTCTTCCCTTCCGGTGCGGAGACCTCACCCAGTTTCTCACCACTTGTCAGGCGGTATGAAATCAGGTGTGACCGGTATATAGCGGCCAGGAGGCCAGAGGATTGATCGAGAACGATCTTCCTGATATAAGGACTGACCGGTTCTATTGTATACAGGCGATCTGGGCCTCTGAACACATCGATTCCTCGTTCAGAACCCAGGGCGAGAAATTGCTCATCTTCCGAAATAGCGAATCGTGTTGCCGGTGGATACGATGATGATTGATCATTCACGGGATCAATCAGCAGAAAGGATTCATCAGTCCCCACGCCGAAAAGAGTACCCGCGGAAGAGAATCCGAAGAGGGATGCCGCGGTGAATTCACGGGACTGGAGATGAGTACCGGTTCCATCATAGAAGTGAATAGTCAGTTTTCTCTGGAAATGGCGGGAATGATCAAAAAAAGCCACTATGCCCCGATTCGAGATGCTGACATCGGATCCCGGTACCGACGACATTGTCCATACCGGACTACCCGCGTCATACAACGTGAAGTCGGATAGTTCCCTCATTTCATCGCTCACCGCATCTATGGAAAACGATGCGGAGTATCGACCGTTCGGTGAAATTCTCCGACCGGCTTCAGATCGATAGAACGGGGCAAAGAGCCCGTTCGATAATACGTTGAGATCCTTTGTTGAAGCCGCGTAAGTCGATATTACGTGTGTCGACGCGAGTATTGTGAACGTGATTATTGTTACAGCCATGCATTTAGAGTACCGCGATTGGTTCATTACCCCTCCTGTCTATTGCTCGTGTAGACCTTCCTATAGACCAGTATAGATATCATACACAGTTACTATTCTTACGCCTCAATTTCCTTTTTTCGAGATCAATCGGGCGCGTAGATGATCGATATTCGCGATATCAACAACTCCGTTCATGTTCCGGTTCCAGTGTTCATAAGAAAGCCGAATTTCATGGTCTCCCGGATATAGGAAGAGGAGAATATTACTCGAATATCCCCATTCGTCCCATGCATCGGTTCCGCGTTGCGGCATAACCACGATCCCCGAGTCAGTATCGTCAACGATCAGTGTCCGCAGAGCGCATTTATTGTCCGTATTAATGGGTCCGGAGCCGTTGGCATACCGGATATCGATCCGGTACCACCCTGGTTCATGGATATGAATGGAAAAGGGTATGGCAGGTGACTCCTGCCTGGAGACCAGGTATCCCAAACCGGTGAATCCGGTGAAGCGCGTTTCGAACGTTTTATCGTGAATATCGGGTTGTGAAACGATACTCACCGGAATGGACGTACCTATCGGCTCGCTTAAAAATGATAAAAATCCATGGGCGTCCACTGCCGCCACCTGATACTCGGTATACTGGCCTTCCTGCTGAATCTCCAATAGGGATTTATCCGTTGCTTTCAATCGTACCCCATTTCGGAGAATGTCGTAGCTTACAGCTTCTTGAATCGGTATCCATTCAAGCATATTCTCAGTACATGAAACCCATGGTGTTTCAATCGTCGTGTGATTATCCACGAGGGATATCGCCCCCGGTATCGAATTGTTCGCCATTTGGATATCAATTGTGTGTCGCCCCGCAAGTGAAGCCGGCACCGTGGCGGTTTCCAATACCGTACCGTCAAGCCGAATCGTTTCAACAATATTCCCGAATCCCGTTAAAGTGATATCAAGAATAGAATCCCGGTATTTTAGATTACGTAGCGTCCTCTGACCATTATAGGCTTCCGATATGCAGGGATGGAGTTCGAGCCGATCTTCGAAAAGCCGGATACCCATGAGTATTCTGAGAGGCATGGCGAGGGTGCCGGCAACGCTCCACAACTGGCGATCGGAGTTGATTTCTGTTCCGGTGTAATCGCCGGTATCAGCAACCATGTTCTCTTTATTCGTGAGGAAGAGACCGGCCGCGCGAAAGAGTGAAGCCATGCCGTACTCCACGGCGGTACCGTTCCCGGTCTCAGCGGCCGACCACGTCCAGAATGCCTGGACAAAGGGCCATATACCGTTGTTATGATACGGAGGAATGCCGGGAATCTGAGGATAGATGCACGGTGTTCCAAAGGGGAGAACAGGACCATTCTCAATGATCGATCGAGCCCGGTCTGGAGATGCGATTCCAAAGAGAATTGTCAGTGCTTCTCCCAGAGTCTCCATGCGGGGGGAGAGAGCAGGGTATATCCGCCCATAACGGAATTGCCCGTAATAACCACGGGAATCAACCCATAGTTCGTTGTTAATACCACGGCTTATGGCGTCTGCGGTGGTACCATAGTGAGTATCGTTGTGTCCAAGAAGCATGGCCATGGTTTCAAGAATGCGATACGTTTGATAATGCACCGCATTTGTTCCGAGGCATTGGGATTGATAGATGTCAACGGGTGCCATCCACCTGGGATATGTCTGTTCGCGCCAATCAAGGAAGGACGATTCCCCGAAGACCAAGCCGGTGCTTTCGTCGAAAATCGTAACACTGTCAGCTTGAACAGATCGGCGAATGACATCGAATGCATATTCAAGCCAATCTTTGTCACCGGTGGACTTGTAGACTTCCCATGCGGCGAGAGCCCAGGTCATACGATCCGTGGATACCGGCCAGGAACCACCTGTTCCCGTATCCTGGATGATACGACCGTCTTTCACCTTGGCTTTGAGGCTGTTCATGGAACCTTCTGGATCTATGAGCGCCAGGGAGAGGAGGATACTGTAGGAGATGTCCCGTGTCCACACGCCGGTCCACTCCTTGCCCGCCATGAACGTACCGTCGGGTCGGATGTTCAGTATCAACTCTTCCAGGGAAAGATTGTACAATGCATCTACAAGTAGTTCCTGGGATGTATATGACGGGTACTCCGAAAGGTCTTGCGTCCGTTCCCAGTAAGCATTCCCCGATTCATCGATTGGCCGGCCGAGTAGGCCGCCGAAGTGGATGGTTTGTTCGTAGATACCATCGCCGTCTGTGTCATTGAGTCGCAGATCGGGTCTTTCGGGGAGAGAGTTAAAATCCCACGAAAGAGGCGGCGTTCCGCCGGCGATGAATACGCCGTCGAAATTATTCGCCTCTATCCTGCTGCCATCATAGCATTCGAAATACCCGAGTTCTCGGAATGAGGAGAGAACGTGGTTCATGTCCACTCGAAAAACGATGTCTATTTCTTCGCCCGGGTGGAGGAATCGTTCTTCTACATCAGGAAGATCATTCGAGTATGGATCATCCGCGCCGAAAACAATGACAGGTGATTTAACGAGCCCGGCTCCCGGGTCTACAATGATCCGGTGATCTTGGTACGGTGGACGCTCATTGTCCTTCCCATTCAAGCTGAACTTGAATGTAATGACGCGTGGGACCTGAAATTTTACTATTCCTGCATAGTCAGAAACAATGCGATCGCGGGACTGAACTGCCGCCCTGAATTCACCCTGTCGTACGTCGGAATCCGTGACAGTGAAGGATGGTGACCGGTAGAGAACGCGATTCATTGTGGATGCCGCTTTCCCCTGAAAGACGATAACGAAGATGATCGTGCCGAAAAAAAGAAGCGTTCTTATCTTACTTTTCGACGTTCTTTCCTCATCAACAATCCCATCTGACATACAATATTATCCGGTGAAGTAGAGCCAGACGGCGCAGACCGCGAGACCGAGGATTATACTCAGAAGGATATCCGTTCTCCTCCATTCATGGTCTTTCTTCGTGGTTTCGGATTCGGACGTTCGATCGGTGGTTTGAAACGTCAATCCACGTAGTTTTTCACCCACGGGGATGCGAGATACAAGGCTGACCGCAACGAGTACGGTGCTGCAGACCAGGAAAAGGAAAATGGCGAAATGGAGAAAATTGATATTCGCATATTCATAGAAAAATCCGTCTAGCGAGTCCTTGTTCAGTTCCATGATCAGTCTTCCCATACCGAGCACGAATCCCGTGATGAGTGATGCGATAGCCCCGGTTGCATTGACGCGTTTCGAAAAAATGCCGATTAAGAAAACGGCGGCTATGGGAGGTGAGATATAGGACTGTACACTTTGGATATATTTATACAGAACGCCGGAAATATGCTTCATCAAGGGAATCCAGAGGAGCCCGAGAACAACGAGAATGGCTGTTGCGATCTGGCCGACGATGACCAGACGACGTTCTCCTGCCTGGGGATGGATCTTCCGATAGATATCCCAGGTGATCAGGGTTGAACAGGAGTTAAAAACCGACGAAAGCGAACTCATGAGTGCGGCGAGGAGTCCTGCGACGACAACACCACGGAGTCCCAGGGGAAGGAGGGTTCCCACGAGTACGGGGAGTGCCTGATCGTACTGTTCCAGTTCGAGGCGACCGGATTGAGAGAGCGCGTAGGCGATAACTCCGGGGATGACAAAGATGAAAACGGGCAGGAGCTTGAGGAATCCACCGAAAATCGTACCTCGTCGTGCCTGGTTCTCGTTGTGGGCTGATAAGACCCGCTGTACAATGAACTGGTCGGT
>Ga0180433_10009418_pt1 | contig 11955 bp, 20 predicted proteins | sample SS_ome_8_FD_132980 | JGI IMG/M metagenome (GOLD analysis project Ga0180433, IMG submission 132980) | Hypersaline lake sediment archaeal communities from the Salton Sea, California, USA - SS_1_D_1 metaG | ecosystem: Environmental > Aquatic > Non-marine Saline and Alkaline > Hypersaline >... | reverse complement strand
TGGCCTGATAAAGAGAGGGTGATAGTAGAAGGCGCCAATATGATTAAGCGCCATTCCCGTGCCCGTCGAGCTGCTCGCCAGGCTGGTATAATTGAGCTTGAAGCTCCAATTCATATATCCAACGTAATGTTGGTATGTAGTAAATGTAACAAACCTACGCGAGTGGGTTTCCAATTCTTAGCAGATGGCAAAAGGGTCCGAGTTTGTAAATCATGTCAAGAGGTGATTGACTAAGGAAGTTGATTATGAAAGCTCGCCTGGAGGAAAAATATTTATCTGAATTAGCTCCTCAGCTCAAAGCTAGATTAGGCTATGACAATATAATGGAATTGCCTAAGTTGAGAAAGATTGTGCTTAGCATTGGCTTGGGCGAAGCAACGCAGGAGCCTAAGGCTCTTGAAGCAGCGGAGAAGGACCTGACTACAATTTCGGGACAACATCCGGTGACGACAAGGGCAAAAAAGTCTATCTCCGCCTTCAAACTACGGTCTGGTATGCCTATTGGGATGATGGTGACTCTGCGAGGTAAGCGGATGTACGATTTCTTCGATAAGCTGGTCAATGTTGTTTTACCGAGGTTTCGAGATTTTCGCGGAGTATCACGAGATTCATTCGATGGTCGAGGAAACTACAATCTAGGTATGAAGGAGCAGATAGTTTTCCCTGAGATTGATTACGATAAGGTAGAAAAAATTCGCGGTCTCGAGGTAACCATTGTTACTACAGCCACAAACGATGATGAAGCCAGGACTTTATTGGAATTAATGGGCATGCCTTTTAGGAGAACTTAATATGGCTAAGCTATCTAAGATTGTTCAATCAAAACGACAACCAAAATATAAGGTGCAACAACGTAATCGTTGTCAATTATGCGGCAGGCCGCGTGCCTATATGCGTAAATTTGGCTTGTGTCGAATTTGTTTCCGGGAGCTTGCTGTAACTGGTGTAATTCCCGGAATAAGGAAGTCAAGCTGGTAGAGAAAAATGACAATTATTGATCCTATCGCTGATATGTTAACCAGGATACGCAACGCTATCATGGCAAGCCACGAGAGTGTGCTTGTGCCCTCCTCTAAAATGAAGCTTTCTATCGTCAAAATACTTAGTGAGCAGGGTTTTATTGACCGTTATGAAGTGCTTAAAGGTAAACCGCAACCGATGATAAAAATCTACCTCAAGTACAAAGATGACCAGCCCGCAATCTTGGGTTTGGAAAGGGTGAGTAAGCCGAGCTTAAGAGTCTATGTGGAGAAGCATGAAATCCCTCGGGTCTATGGGGGCTTGGGTATAGCTATTCTATCCACATCTAAAGGTATTATGACTGGACAGGAGGCATGGCGAGAGGGTCTTGGTGGTGAAATTCTATGCTATGTGTGGTAAATTGATTCAGGAGCAGTGAATTATGTCTCGTATTGGATCGCTTCCCATTAATATACCTCAAAGTACCGAGGTAAATATTAAGGGAAGCGAAGTTATGGTAAAGGGAAGTAAGGGAGAACTCCGGCGACGGTTTCACCCTGACATTTCTATCACTTTAAAAGATGAGTACTTGATTATAACCCGCCCCAGTGATAGTAAAGTTCATCGTTCTTTACATGGGCTCACTCGTAGTCTTCTGGCAAATATGGTTACCGGGGTAAGTGAAGGTTTCGAAAAAGTGTTGGAAATAAATGGCGTGGGCTACAGAGCGCAAAAGACTGGCGATAAGCTTTTACTTCAAGTGGGCTATGCCAATACTGTTGAATTCCCCCCCCCTCCTGGAATTAGTATTAGTGTTGAAGGGACAAATCGTATTCGCGTCACTGGTATTGACAAAGAAGTAGTCGGAGAGACAGCTGCTAAAATTCGGTCGATACGCCCTTCTGATTCATATAAAGGGAAAGGCATTAAATACTCTGGTGAAAAGCTACGTCTTAAACCAGGCAAAGCGGGTAAGATAGGTAAAAAATAGTGACTACAATGAATGAAATAGATTCAAAGACAATAAGAAGGATACGACACAGAAGGGTGAGGCAAAAAGTAACGGGAACAATATCACGTCCTCGATTATGTGTCTTTCGTAGCCTGAATCATGTTCATGCCCAGCTTATTGATGATTCTACGGGCAAGACTCTGGTGTCGATGAGCACTCTTGACTCTCAAATAAGAAACAAAACTAATGGAATTGTGAAAATCAAGAAAGCTGAGGAAGTAGGAACTTTACTTGCGGAGAGAGCATTAGATAAAGGATTCAAGCACGTGGTTTTTGATCGTGGTGGCTATAAATATCATGGCAGGGTGAAGGCTTTAGCTGAGGCTGCCAGGAAAGCTGGATTGGAATTTTGAGAGTTAGATTATGAAAGCAGTTACTAAATTAAGAGAGAAGAAGGCCAAAATCGATGCCTCGGAACTGAGTCTTGAAGAGAAACTATTAGGCATTGACCGTGTAACTAAAGTAGTCAAAGGTGGTAGACACCTTAGATTCAGAGCATTGGTGGTAGTTGGTGATGGCCAAGGGCATGTGGGATTTGGTCTGGCTAAGGCATCAGCAGTTCCGGAAGCAGTCCGCAAGGCAGGTTCTATGGCGAGAAAGGGACTGATTAAGGTTCCCATTAAGGAAAATACCATTCCTCATGAAATTCTGGCGAAATTCGGTGCATCTAAAATCTTACTGAAGCCGGCAGCGCCTGGTACAGGCTTAATTGTTAGCAATACTGCTCGAGCAGTGCTTGAATTGGCAGGTATAAAGGATGTCCTCGGCAAATCATTAGGTGGGCCAAGCAAAATAAACGTAGCTAAGGCTACGATACTTGCCCTGGCTAACTTGAGGAAAAGTGAAGAAGCACCGCTTGACGAAGCACTCACAGATGTTAGTGTTAAAAAAGCTCAAGAAGAGAAGGTAGATGAAACAGAATGAATTACGGCCTCCCAAGGGTGCTAAGCATAAGAGCAAGTTCGTAGGTCGAGGAGATGGTAGCGGACATGGCACCTATTCAGGACGAGGTTGCAAGGGTCAGAAGTCTCGCGCCGGTGGTGGCGTGCGCCCTGGTTTTGAAGGCGGCCAGTTACCTCTAATAAAACGATTACCACGGAAAAGGGGTTTCACTAACGTTTTTAAAACTAAATATAATGTTGTCAATGTAGGAAGGCTAGCTATTTTCCCCCCGGGAAGTGAGGTAACTCTTCAGGAATTGTTTCGAGCGGGATTGATCAATACCACGGACCATCCGACTAAGATTCTCGGCACTGGTGATATCCGACATCCTTTACTAGTTAGCGCTAACAAATTCTCTTCGTCGGCGGAGAAAAAAATCCTCGCTGCTGGAGGGAAGGTGAAGCAGGCTTAGAATGCAGCGCAAAGCGACTAGGCCACGTCTCGTCCAGGCAATGATGGATGTATTGGCGTTGCCTGATTTGCGGCGGAAAATTCTTTTCACAATCGGTATTCTCATCGTTTTTCGTTTTCTGGCTCATGTTCCCTTGCCTGGCGTGGACATTGAAGCGTTGCAGGCATTATTCGAACGAAACATTCTCTTCGGCATGTTTGACCTTTTTAGTGGTGGTGCAATGACGCGTTTCAGTGTGGCTACACTGGGCGTTTATCCTTACATAACTGCGTCTATAATTATGCAATTACTGGTTCCCGTAATCCCCCGTCTTCAGGCCATATCCCAAGAGGGAGAACTTGGTCAGCAGCGAATCAATCGGATTACTCATATTGCAGCAATACCTTTAGCTGGTCTTCAGGGCTATGCTGTGATTGCTTTATTACGTTCTCAGGGAGTTACTATTGGGGCACTAGATCAATTAACAACGGCTACCGTAATAATAACAATGATAGCTGGTACGATGTTCTTGATTTGGCTAGGCGAGTTGATTACCGAGCGTGGCATAGGGAATGGAATATCGATAATAATATTTGGTGGTATCGTAGCTGGCGTGCCTGATATAGTGGGTCGCGGTATTGTTGACGCTCAAGCCGGAAATCCTGGAGGATTGATAGCCTACGTAATTCTAGCTTTAGCTATGTTGGTGCTTATAGTTGTATTTGTTGAAGCTCATCGCCGTATTCCGGTGCAATATGCTCGGAGCACTTTTCGCAGTGGTCGAATGTACCGACAATCAGGTTCTACGTATATACCACTTCGGGTCAATACCGCTGGGATGATACCTCTTATTTTTGCCATAGCTCTTATGCAACTTCCTAGCACCGTAGCTTCGTATTTCATGAGCCCGGAGGGCGCAAACCCGAATTTCTGGAATACAATATATAATCTGTTTCAGGCTAATACTGCGCTCTACAACGTATTGTATTTTGCCTTAGTAATTGGTTTCGCTTTTTTCTACACTATGGTCATATTCGAACAAATGAACCTGCCTCAAACTTTGCAGCAGCAAAGTGGCTTCATCCCCGGAGTTCGACCGGGTAAGGCGACAGCTGATTACTTGAATGGAGTTATCAGGCGTATTACTTTCGGTGGCGCTCTCTTTCTGGCCGTAGTGGCGATTATGCCTTTCATTGCTCAGAGAATCACCGGCGTTACGGCATTGGTAATCCAGAGCACTGCTTTGCTTATAGCCGTTGGTGTGGCTCTGGATACCATGAAACAATTAGAAGCTCAACTAACCATGCGCCGCTACGAGGGTTTCCTAAAATAATGTATGTCATCATGCTGGGTGCTCCGGGGGCAGGGAAGGGAACTCAGGCGGATATTCTCTCTCAAGAGATGAATTTACCTCATATAGCCTCAGGAGATTTATTTCGGCAGGCATTGGAGAAAAAGACCGAGATCGGTCTCTTAGCGAAAAGTCATATGGATAAGGGAGAATTAGTTCCTGATGAGGTAACCATAAAGATGATTCTGGAAAGAATTAACCAACCAGACTGTACATCCGGCTGTCTGCTCGACGGCTTTCCCAGGACCTTACACCAAGCTGAAGTTCTAGATAAAGCCTTTATGGAGCAAGGAAAAATCATAGATAAAGCGATATACATAGAAGTGCCCAACAAAGAGTTAATAAAACGCCTAAGCGGAAGGCGGCTTTGCCGGGTTTGCCAGACACCATATCATATGATGAGTTCACCACCTAAAATGCCGGGCAAATGTGATAGATGCGGTGGAGAATTGTATCAACGTTCTGATGACCAAGAGAAAACAGTAAAGGAGCGACTTAATATTTTCTTTGCTCAAACTGTTCCCATACTTGACTATTATAAAGAACAAAATAAGTTAATTAAGATCAATGGTAACCGGGGAATACAGGAAGTGGCTGGAGCAATAATCTCTGCCCTCAAGACACCGACATCACCCTGAGCAAAGCAAAGAATCCCTGAGATTTATCAATTGATTTACTTCTTCAGAATAACACTAGGAGTAAGCGGCGATAAGATAAATGGTGATTATCAAATCTGACGAGGAAATAGCTATCATGAGAAAGTGTGGCAAAATTCTGGCCGCTATTTTAGATAAACTAAGAATAGAAGTAAAACCAGGAATAAAGACTAGCCATTTGGACACAATTATGGCTGAACAATCAAGCAAGAGGGGAGTTATCCCTTCTTTTAAGAACTATCGAGGATTTCCTGCAAATTTATGTGTTTCTGTGAATGATGAAATAGTCCACGGTATTCCTGGTGAGCGAGTAATACAAGAAGGAGACCTCGTCTCTTTAGATGTGGGGGTAAAACTTGATGGCTTTCATACTGATGCCGCTATAACTGTTGGCGTTGGGCGGATAAGTAAGGAGGCTGAGGAACTTATAGCAGTCACAGAAGGTAGTCTAAAGTCAGGCATCGCTCAAGCAATAAATGGGGCATGGATAGAAGATATCTCGTCTGCCGTCCAACGCTATGTTGAATCAAGAGGATTTTCTGTGGTTAGAGAGTATACCGGACATGGAGTAGGTCAGGACCTGCATGAAGAACCTCCTATACCTAATTTTGTGATTGGTAAAGGTATTAGAATCCGTAAAGGTATGACTCTGGCTGTTGAGCCTATGGTTAATATAGGAGATTGGCACACCAAATTGGCGGCTAATCAATGGACAGTACTAACAGCCGATGGGAGTCTTTCAGCACATTTTGAACATACCATAGCCATAACTGATATTGGCGCTGAGATACTTGTTTAGGTATTATATAAGGGATGACTAAAAAAGAGCGGATAGAAGTTGAAGGCAAAGTGATTACAGTCTTACCTAATACCATGTTTCGCGTTGAATTAGCTAATGGGCATCAGGTATTAGCCCATATCTCGGGTAAGATGAGAAAGCACTATATTAAAATCTTGCCTGGGGATAGAGTTCTGGTAGAACTTTCCCCTTACGATTTGAGCCGGGGCAGGGTTACCTATCGACTTAAATAGTTTGACAGGTTAGCTAAGAAAGTTTATCATAGTAGGGTTTGTTTGAATGGTGATTAGAAATGAAAGTAAGAGCTTCGGTTAAGCCGATGTGCAAAAAGTGCAAAGTTATCAGGCGTGAAGGCGTGGTTAGGGTTATCTGTGAGAACCCAAAGCACAAACAGAGACAGGGGTGATAAATAATGGCGCGTATTGCTGGTATAGATCTTCCTAAAGAGAAACCAATTTGGGTTGCTCTGCAAAGAATTTATGGCATTGGTGCTTCATCAAGCCAGCATATTTTGGCTACCACTGGCATCGATCCTGGCATTAGAGTCAAGGAACTTAGTGAAGAGCAGGTTGGGCAGATACGAGAAGTTCTTGATAAGCAATATAAATTAGAAGGTGACCTCAGGCGGGAGGTTCAATCTAATATAAAGCGGCTGATTGAAATCAGTTGCCAGAGGGGCACCAGACACCGCATGAGGTTGCCAGCCCATGGGCAGAGAACACGCACAAACGCACGAACTAAAAGAGGGCCCAGGAAAACAGTGGCCGGTCGGGGGCAGAGACGTGGTGTAGGTAAGAAATAGGGAGTTTGTTTTAAAAATGCCAAAAAAGAAAAGAACTCGCAAGATTCATAAAAAAGTTAACGAGGGAAAAGCTTACATCCAGTCTACTTTCAATAACACAACCGTCACCATTACTGATATGGAAGGTAACGTTATCGCCTGGGGTAGTTCTGGTACTGCCGGGTTCAAGGGTTCCAGGAAAGGGACACCTTACGCTGCCCAAATAGCTGCCAGAGATGCAGCGCATCGCGCAATGACTGATGGCTTGCGCAGGGTGGATGTATATATTAAGGGCCCTGGTAGTGGACGAGAAGCAGCTATTCGTGCCCTACAGGCCTCCGGAATTACTGTTACAGCTATCAGAGATGTAACTCCGATCCCCCATAATGGCTGTCGTCCACGAGGGAGGCGAAGAGTATAAAATGGCTCGCTATACAGGCCCAGTTTGTCGTCTATGTCGTCGTTTTGGGGACAAACTGATGCTCAAAGGTAGTAAGTGCACTACACCTCAATGTCCTTTGGAAAAAAGGAATACTCCTCCCGGTGGACATCCTACAAATCGGAGGCGCAGAGGGATTTCCGATCGCGGAATCCAATTACGAGAAAAGCAAAAGGTTCGCGTTAGCTATGGTGTTCTGGAGCGACAGTTTCGAAGGTTTTTTGCCAAGGCTAAAAAAGAAACCAGTGCTACTGGAGAAAATCTTCTCGTATTGCTGGAATTGAGATTGGATAATGTAGTGTATCGTTTGGGCTTTGCTGACTCACGTGCCCAAGCCAGGCAAATAGTACGGCACGGCCATATAAATGTTAATGATCGCAAAACAGATATTCCTTCCCGTCTGGTGAAGTCGGGAGACGTAATAAAATGGCGAGAAGTTAGTAAAAAAACAGAATATTATAAAAGAGTAGCTGAAGAAATTGAGGAAAAGATTATCCCTAATTGGTTAAGCTTAGACGAAGAAAACATGACAGGGAAAGTATTAAATTTGCCCAGTAAAGACGAAATTCAAGCTGGATTTGATGAGAAAGCAGTTGTCGAATATTACTCGAGGTGAGCTATGCTCGAATTGTCTATTCCCACTGTAACTTGTATTGAAAGTACTGGTAATTACGGTCGTTTTCTCGCTGAACCACTAGAGCCAGGTTTCGGTATAACTTTGGGTAATGCTTTGCGGCGCGTGCTCCTCAGTTCTTTACCCGGTGCTGCAGTAACCTGGGTTAAGATCGAAGGAATTCAGCATGAATTCTCTCCTATTCCTTATGTAAAAGAAGATGCTATGGAGTTCTTACTAAATATTAAACAACTTAGACTATGTCCTCTTTCTCGTCAGCCCGGACAGTTGTTCTTGGAAGTAGAGAAAGAAGGCAAGGTTTGTGCAGGTGATATTAAACCATCAGCCGACTTTCGCATTGCCAATCCAGAACTTCATTTAATTTCGTTAGACTCCCCCCAAGCTAAACTTTATGTCGAACTCAATGTGGATTTGGGTAGAGGTTATATGCTGGCTAAATCGGCTGATGGTTTACCTGTTGGAGCACTACCGGTGGATGCCATCTTTACCCCAGTGCGGGAAGTCAATTTTTCTGTTGAATCAGTCAGACCTGGTCAGGAAGGAAGTCCAGAAAAGCTCATTCTGGAGATTTGGACTGATGCGACGATTTTTCCCTGGGAAGCATTAAGTCAAAGTGCTATCATCTTAATTAATCAATTTTCTGCCTTCAGAGATCTTGAAGTTCCTATGGCTAAAACTTTGTCTCCTTTACCGGAGCAATACGATACTCCTCTGGAAGAACTAAATTTATCAACTCGCTCCTATAATAGTTTAAGGAGAGCTGGTATTTTCACTCTGGGACAGTTAATAGAGAAAAGCAGGGAGGGTTTGCCACCGCTACCTGGTTTGGGGGCAAAGTCCAGGGCTGAAGTAGAAGAGTTGTTGAAAAACATGGGCGCTCCTGTTTCTGAGAAGACAAAGGAATGAGACACAAGGTAGCAGGACGAAACTTAAGCAGGCCGACAGAGCATAGGTTGGCGTTATATCGAAATCAAGTTACGTCGCTTTTGGCTCATGAAAAGATAACCACCACTGAGGCTAAAGCTAGAGAGGTTCGCATATTAGCGGAAAAGATGATTACTTTGGGTAAGGATGGTAGTCTTGCCTCAAGGCGGGAAGCTTTGACTTTTATTACTGATAAAAAAGTAGTTGATAAGCTATTTGCTGAAATTGCTCCGGTCTATACTGACCGTAATGGTGGTTATACGAGGTTGCTGAAGCTGGGACCCCGCCCTGGTGATAACGCACCTATGGTTCAAATTGAATTGGTTAAGTAAGTTTGTTTTGCTTATCGAGTATGACGGCACCCGATATCATGGTTTTCAATGGCAAGCTGGTTTGCCCACTATTCAAAGTGAGCTTGAAAAGGCTATAAGCCAATTCTGTGGGCAAAGCAGCCGGGTTATGGCAGCTAGCAGAACTGATGCTGGTGTGCATGCCAAGGGACAGGTAGTTTGTTTCTCGGTCAAGTCCACATTGGATACTATGACGCTGGTTAGAGCAATGAATTATTATTTGCCAAAAGATATCGCGGTTAAAGCAGCTTACAGGGCTAGCGATGATTTTAATGTACGGCGCGATGCTCTGAGCCGGGAGTACCGCTATTATATTGTTAATAGCGATACTCGATCACCGCTTAGTCAAAGTTACGCCTTGTTTGTACCCAAAATGCTGGACATGCAGTCGATGAATGAGGCTTGCCAGCTTATCCAGGGTGAGCATGATTTTTCCTCGTTTGCTAGTTCTTTGGACGACAACAAGAGCACTGTACGTAATGTTTATGAAGCGGGAATTGAGAAGAAAGAAGAATTCACCGTTTTCCGTATCGTAGCTAATTCATTTTTGCCTCACCAGGTACGAAGCACCGTGGGTCTCTTAATAAGGCTGGGTTTGCGTAAGATGGGTATAGAAGATTTTCATGATATAATGGAGGCAGAGAGTTTGGGTTTAGCGGGTCCTGTTTCCCCCGCTTGTGGCCTATGCCTTGAAAAGGTTAATTATCCTGAACCCTTGGGAAGTTGAAGATGAAAACTTATAGTCCGAAAGCGAAAGATATCGAGCGAGAGTGGTGGGTGATTGATGCCGCGGATAAAACGCTAGGGAAAATAGCGACAAAGGCGGCTAGTTTACTTATGGGCAAGCATAAACCTATTTTTGCACCTCATATTGATACCGGTGACTATGTAGTTGTAATCAATGCTACTAGAGTGAAGGTGACGGGGAAGAAAGCCGAACAGAAGATTTACTATAGGCATTCTGGGTATCCCGGTGGCTTAAAAAGCCGTAGTTTTAAAGAAATTTTTTGTAAGGACCCTAGCCGGGTGATTGAGCTTGCAGTTAAAGGAATGTTGCCTCATAATAATCTGGGCAGAGCTATGTTTAAGAAACTGAAGGTCTATCCTGGGAATGAGCATCCTCACCAAGCCCAGGTTTCCTCTCGTCACCCTGAGCGAAGCACTGGGAGTGACCAAGATTGAAGAAAGAGAAATATTACCAAAGGAAAGGTGATAACTTATGAGCGAGGAAAGTTACGTTTGGGGAACGGGTAAGCGCAAATGCGCTATAGCCCAAGTCAGGCTTCTACCCGGCAAGGGGGAAATAATTATCAATGATAAGCCCTATCAAGAAGCTTTCCCTCGCGCTGAACATCGCCATATGATTGAACGTCCATTAATGGCTACAGATAATATGGGCAAATTTTGTATCATGGTGAAAGTGAATGGTGGTGGACTGAGTGGTCAGGCTGGTGCCATTCGCCATGGTATTGCTCGAGCTCTTGTCAAGGAGAACGAGCTGTTTAAGCCCGTATTACGTAAAGAAGGTTTGCTTACGCGGGATGCTAGAGTCAAAGAACGTAAGAAATACGGACTCAAGCGAGCGCGCAAGGCACCACAATATACAAAGCGCTAACCGAGCTCCGACTTGTTGCTTGGCAGCGTGAGCTGTTCAATTTTCGTTAATCTCAAACATTGTGGGCATCGTTCTATTGCTTCAAACAAGAGTAACAGCTATAATGTTTATCTACTGGGGATTAGTCTAGCGGTAGGACGACTGACTCTGGATCAGTTAGGCCAGGTTCGAATCCTGGATCCCCAGCCAAGATAGGAAATTAAATCACCTCGAATCATATTTCAATCGATGAAAAATAGAGATGAGGGAGAAGGCATACTGATGGATTATCAATGGATGACGGCACCCTGCGGATTAGATTGTTTTAACTGTTTGATGTATCTGGCGAATGAGAATAAGGAACTGAGAGCCAAAATAGCTGAAAATAGGGGCATTCCCTTTGAACAAGCAGTATGTAAAGGCTGTCGTGAAGAAGGGGGGCAACCGGATTTTCTCGGCTGGACTGAACCATGCAATGTTTATAAATGCATCACGAAAAGAAAGCTGGACTTCTGTTATCAGTGTTCTGACTTTCCATGTGACCATCTTCAACCGTATGCGGATAGGGCATCTGAAGTTCCTCACAATACCAAAATGTTTAATCTGGGTTTAATCAAGAAAATGGGCTTGGAATCGTGGGCAAAGATAAAAGCCAGAGACGTTAAGCATAAATATTTTAAAGAAAAATTCAGACTGTAACAGAGTGTACGTGATTTCAGCTATGAAACCACACAGGAATTGTCCTGAAAAGTCCCCCTAAATGAATCTGAGCCCTGTAGTGCCGGTTGTATTTCTGTTGTATAATAGTTATCGTTGTGGCGATAAAAAGCCCGACTTCCTAAGTAGCTGGCGCATTTGTCTAGAGGCCTGGGGCACCTCCCTCTCAAGGATAAATCAGCTTCAGAGTTCACGAAAAATAGTGAACTAATATTTATTGCCATCTCTGGACTTGCTTTCCTTTGTCCCGACAGAATCATTGAGTTAATCTCTCCTAACAAGGTCTCCCAGTAGTCAAGGATTTGTATCCCGGCTCCCCTTCTCACGATAGTAGTGTGCTGCTGATGAGCGTCAATATACCCAACTTGAATTTTTGCGTTAACTGGTACTTTCGGGTGATTGTGA
>Ga0180433_10009417_pt1 | contig 11956 bp, 13 predicted proteins | sample SS_ome_8_FD_132980 | JGI IMG/M metagenome (GOLD analysis project Ga0180433, IMG submission 132980) | Hypersaline lake sediment archaeal communities from the Salton Sea, California, USA - SS_1_D_1 metaG | ecosystem: Environmental > Aquatic > Non-marine Saline and Alkaline > Hypersaline >... | reverse complement strand
CCTTTCCCTCTTAGGTGTGTACATATTTAACCTTGGGCCTGAAAGGATTCACGGTCAAAACCGGCACAGCAGCATGCTTGATCACATGATCCGCCACGCTGCCCATCAGGGTTCGCTCCAGACCCTTTCTCCCGTGGGTGCCCATGATGATGACATCGATGCCCTGATCATCGGCATATTTCAGAATCTCCTCCGCAGGATTGCCCATGACCACCCTGGTTTCGTAATTGGAGAAAGCCCTTAAGTTCTTCTCGCAAAACGCCTCCATCTTCTTTTCTCCCGCACGGGCAACTTCAGCCACGGTATTCATCAAGAGATCCGGCGAAACATCAATGCTTCTCAAATAGGATATATCGCGCGCTACAAACAGCAGATAAAGTTTTGCGTTGAAGGTTTCGGCCATTTGCAGGGCATTTGGAAAAACCTTCTCGGAATATTCTGAAAAGTCTATAGGAAAAAGTATGTTCTTGAATCCTTTCATGGGAACCTCCTTTTCCGATACGGACAGCAATCGTTGATCTGGTCTGGTCTGTGGATTTTGCCATTGTACACATGCGCCTATGTAAATTTTCGTGAAGGGCGATTGTATGACATCTCAAAACGCATGATTTGCCCCATCCGTGAGCAAGCGGTTTTACAGAATCGGCTTATTTCACCTTATGAGGATTGATGGTTAACACGGGAACCGCAGATTTCTTCACCACGTTTTCAGCCACGCTCCCAAAGAGGACGTGCTCCAATCCCTTCCGCCCATGGGTGCCCATGACTACCAGATCGATATCTTCTGACCCGATGGCCTTCAAAATGTCAGCAGCCGGATCTCCGGAAACGATCCTTCTCTGAAAGTTGGGACACCTTTGCAACTGTTCCTCGCAAACCCGGTCCATGGCCTTTTCAGCCCCTTCCAATGCCTGCTTTTGAAACACATCCATTGAGGGATGGGGGATGAAATCCTTGCCCCATTTTTGCAGGTCCTGTACCACGTGGAGCACATAAATCATGCTGTTGTATTTCTCAGAAAACAGCAGCACATAGGGCAGCGCCTTTGAAGAGTTCTCCGTGAAATCACAGGGGAAAAGAATCTTCTTGACCTCCATCATGGCTGTTCACCTCCTTTTTTGTTTAGGCGGATGAACCATATTGCCTATATGAGTCAAGCCGCAAGCCAATTGAGCCATGTATCACAGATGCCTGGCCTTCTGAGCCCGGGGGGGATAGATGTAAGATCGTTCATTTGACCTTGACCTCAATCTGCTTCTTCTTGGCTTCCTCTGCCTTTGGAAGGGTTACCTTCAAGACGCCTTTGTCAAAAGTCGCCTCAACCCTATCTGCCTGTATGGTAACAGGCAGTCTGAAGGAACGCTGGAAGGACCCACAATACCTCTCGCAATGATAGTAGTGCTCGTCCTTCTCCTCCTCTTCCTTTTTCTTCTCACCTTTGATGGTGATAAGGTCGCCCGAGACGCTCACGTTAATATCTTTCGCCTCCAAACCAGGCAATTCTGCCTTGATGAGAACGTTGTCTTTGGTTTCCGTAACGTCAACGGAAGGCAACCATTCTTCTGTGAACATCCTGCCAAAAGGCGTTTCACCCAGAAAACGATTCCACAGTCTATCCATTTCATTCCGAAACGAACCGACTTCTCCAAACGGCTTCCAAGGAACTAATTCCATATACAACCTCCTCTCTTCTACGCCCCCCCCGGGCCACAATTGAACAGGCCATTAGATATTGACGGCGTTTTGTCACGATAAAAAATACCCACCTATGCCTCTCTTTCCTTGATAAGTCTTTCGATTCCTCTTTTGATCCATGCAAGCCGTTCCGCCCTCTCGGCCCGGAAGGCTTCGGGGTGCCTAACGGATTCTCTGCAGAGCCTTTGATGTTCTCTTAAGCTCCTGACTCCGGCCTTGTTCTTGAAATCCTTAGGCGGATAGTATTTGCCTCCTTTTCTGACAACAGACTCACTTGTTTTGCCACGTGGCATTATTTGTCCCCTTTTAGACATCGATCTGTAGGATTGGAAATACACTTTTGTGAACCGTCCCTACGACTTCCTCAAGGTGACGTCTAGCCTTTTGTCTCAGACTATCCGGCACAAAGTGAGGCTGGTCTTGGAGGGAAGCAAGACTGTCTCCCCAGAACATTCCCCCGAAAAGAGCAGCATCTTCCTCTTTAGGTCCAAGGTCATTCATCACGGCCCACGCCAGCGTCCAAGTGCGCGCTAAATTCTCCAGGACGTAGCCGCCACAGCCAAGAGCCACCAATCCTGGCGCGACCCGCAGAATCATTCGCACGGCTCGGCTGATGGACCTGTTTGTCAATTGCAGGTGCGATAAAGGATCTGAAAACAGGGTGTCTACGCCAATGGCAGCAAGGACCATATCCGGTTGGAATTTTTCTGCCACAGGGACAAATACATTTTCAAAGGCCCATTGGAACTCTTCATCCGAGGTGTTTTCTGCAAGTGGCACATTGATGGTGTAACCTCTGCCGTGGCCCTGTCCGATTTCGTCTTGAAATCCGGTCTTGAAAGGAAAGAGGGTGTGGCCACCTTCATGGAAGGAAATGCACATCACTCTGCTATGCCTGTAAAAGGCCTGTTGGACCTGATCGGGGTGATGGGCGTCGATGTCAACGAAGAGGATGCGCTTTTTCCGCTGCAGCCATTTCTTAATGGCCAACACGATGTCGTTGAGATAGCAGAAACCCGCCGCGAAGTCCTTGCCCGCATGGTGAAATCCCCCAGTCGGGCCAAAGACGATATCCGCCTCACCTCGCTCCACAAGGTCTGCCCCCAAGAGTGTACTTCCTACGGCTAATGCGTGATAGTCATACACGCCTGGGTAGACCGGGCATTCGGTAGTGCCTATTCCATAGTGTAGCCATTCTTCCTTGAAATGCCCATTATTGGCTTCTTTAAGCACAGCGAGGTATTCTTCAGTGTGGAAAGCCATAAGGGCTTCCAAAGTTGCGGGCTCCGGGGTAAAGATGCTTATCCATTCGTGATCAAGAAGCCCCAGTCTCTTAGCCAGCTGGTAAGTCACTTCACTCCTTTCAAAGAGCCACGGATATCCCTTGTAAGCCTCAAGCCCGGAAAATTTTTCATTATATAGGAAGGCTGAGCGCAAGGGTTGCTCCCCCGTTTCATTTGCCGCTTTGTTTTCTGACCCGTGAAGGTTTCACTCGCAATTCCATGTCGCGGCATGCATCGATGCCATGGCAGAATTCAAATCCCACCTTCTTGAAAACCTTAAACCCCCGAGTATTGGCGGTACGCACCGTCAGCATCGCCTTTTTGCATTGGGCCTCTTGTGCCACCGACTTCATCGCTTCTGAAAGGGCCGTCCCTATACCGGCATTGCGAAATCCCCTACGGACAAAAACTGAATACTCAGGGCATAACGGCGCCCTGCAGAGAGCCAGGGCGGCATGGCCGACAACCCGACGTCTGTATACTGCCAGCACGTTAAATAGTTTGAAAACCATGTAGGTGACCCAACTGAGACGCACCTTTTCGTCCGGCGGCGGCAAGCCACAATCGAGGCCCTTGGGTTCGAAGCTCTCGTACATCTCTCGTAGAGCATCGAAGTCCAGCCGATCATAAGGCCGAATCTGTGTGACCCGCCCACGCTTATCCTCGATGCGTGTGGTCAGAGAGGCGCCCGGCGAACTGTTGGCTGTACCATCCGTCAACTGACTTGTTCCTTCGACCGGTCAGTCCATATCAAGGCCGATCTGTTTGTAAAGCCGCGAAAAGTCGAATTTCTGGTTCACAAGATCTAAACCATGGTCTATCTTTCTTGAGTCTGCGAGGCTAAAGGTTCCCACCATCCCTTCCACATTCTTTGCGACAGTGTAGGTGTCATCGCTAACTACCAAAATAGGCACGCCTTTTTCTTCCGCTCTCCCGATGATAATGTCGTTGGGATACATTCCCCCCGACAGTATCAGACATCTTGCCTTGTTTTCGATGGCCGCCATCTGGATATCTGACCGGTCGCCCCCCACGATCACCCCTGCACCCTTCCTGCTCAGTAAATAGCCGACAAATTTATCGACCCCCATGCCGCCCACCAGGAAGCTCTCTAATAAAACTTCCAATTGCTTCCTCCCGCAGACCACGTCGGCTCCTAAATGCTCGGCCAGCTCTTGAGCCACAATAGATTCCAACAAAGTATCCGTTGGCAGCAAGCCAAAGACATTGATCCCTTTGCTCATCAGGAAAGGCACGACGAATTTTTCAATCTCTTCATAATGGAGCGGTTTTACCTTGTTGAAGACCACCCCCATCATCGATTTGCCCATAATCTCTTTTAGTTCAATCAGCAGGTCAACGCAGAAGTCGCACTCATATCTCTCCACAAATAGAGCGCGAGCCGTCAACAACCTGATGAGGCGCCTGCTTGAAAGATCGAAAGAGCTTCCATCACTGAAGTTGTTATCACAACTCACAATGACCACGTCTTTTTCATCTGAGACTTTTTCAAACGCCCCGGTGACCTTTTCCAGTAACCCTGTGACGCCTTCTTTATAGTTTTGCATCACCAAATCCTGCGTGACCACCACCGGACATGTCAACTCCACAGGGTCTTCTAATCCAAAGTACCTGTGGATAAGTAAGGCGCGGCTGTCAACAATCGTATCACCTACCTTCGCAGGAAAATGCCCGAGAGCTTTAAAATACCCCAGTTTCAACCCGTCCCTTATCATACGGTTCATCAACCCCATTGTGAGCAAGTCCTTGCCGGTACGCCTCTCAATCGAGGTTATGTATAAAGCAGTCACTGAATTCACCCTTGTCACCCCGCTTTGCCAAACAACTCTCATCCAAAGCCTTCGCTGGTCCTCGCTGCGAAACCTGGAGCATGCCCTTGCGTCGACTCCCGCCGGGCGTTTTACCTAATGCCCAAGCAGCGATAAGCTGGAGCGCTAGCTATGGCATTTCCTCAGTCTCTGCGACATCCGCTGCGGCTATAACCGACGATCAACATGGCCTGGGCCTCCACACTCCGGCGTGTAGCAGGTGACATTGAGAAAATCACACTTTTCACCACACTCAGGACAAACGGCAGGCGGTGTTGCCGCTGTGACAAGAAATCCGCACTTGGCGCACTTCCAGTAAGTCAAGTTACATTGGGGGCAGATATCCCCCACAAACTTCCCATCCGCCGTGTAGCCACAGTGCGCACATACCCATTTTTCTTGCTTCTGTGCCATCTTCTTTACCTCCTTTGCCTTATGGATTCGTGACCTAACCCTTGCCAAAACCTAAACTTATGAAATCCATGGACTCGACAGACCCTCAAATTTGCGCTTCAGGGAACAATGCACAGGGTCTGATCTTCGAGTGCGTGTACTAGCCTTCTGGGAATTTGTCCGGGGAAAAACGCCCCCCTTTCACCTCGTCTGCCGACGATCACCGTACCGTACTGTCCAGCTTTCGCTTCGCCGTATATCGCCGTAGAAATGTCACTGCTCCTTCTGCAAGTGACAGTACTGAGCTGGCTGCTCTTTAGCCCCGCCTTCTTAAACCGTTCATAGGCCTTTTCATAAAAGCCGTCCATACGACGCTTGTCCTCGCGATGCATCACTAATTGGAGGTAGCCCTTGCTTCTTTCGACGTCAACGGAGTAGTAATGCCTAAGATAAGGTATCACATGGAACAAGGTGATGTGGATATCTGTATTTGCCCCGACCATATGAATGAGGTGATCCACGGCGCGAAGGGAATTCTCAGATCCATCAACAGTCACCATGATCTTCGTGGCAGCGCTTTCTCCGGCGACTACCCAAATGGGAATCTGAACTCCATAATCGACAATTTTGGCCAGAACGGCGCCAATAGAAAAATCCCAGCTGGGCGTCATCTCCCTGCGCGCTATAACGATGGCATGGCGCCCGTGCTTTTCGGCCCAGTCGAGGATGTCCTTGGCTGCTCCCACTTGCATCGGCTCGCTCAACGCTTCAATGCGGCTTTCGAGCATCCCCTCTTGTATCATCACTTCTTTTAAGTTTTGTACAATCCTTTCACCTGTTTCCCTGTTTGCACGAACAAGGTCGGCAATTTCAGCCTTGGCCTTACGGTCGCTTTTGGCCGCTTCGCCTAAGAGTTCCGGCATCCCTGGCTGGACATTGAACAGCGTATAGGTTTGGTCTGTGGCTGCCGCCAACAGCTTAGCCACGTATCTGGCGGCATGCTGCGAATAAACGCGGTCACCAACTGCTATCAGGACTTTCGTTTTCATGGTGAGCCTCCTCGCTGCAAGCACTTCGTTGGTCCTTCTGGCACAACATGGCTTATCATGACTGACTGGATCAGGCTTACCCTCTTTTATGCAACCGCCTTATTCCCTCCTGTGCTCACACCGACCTGGGGGAGATCAGGGAAATCACCCAGGCCCCCGCAATCACCTGTTGGAGCTCATACGCATGAGTTACCAGCACACAAATGGGTCATTTCTTAACGAGACTCTCAGCTACCCTTCCACATATGACATGCTTTATGCCTCTTCGACCTTGGGTTCCCATAGCGAGCAATCTAGTCGTATGAGAACCCATGCAAACAGGCCTATGGCATCTGCTGCGTTGGACTCCTCACAGGAAGTATGATGTTACAAACCGTTCCATCTCCCAACGTGCTTTCAAGACTGATCAGGCCATCATGATCCTCTATGATCTTTCGGGAGACGGCCAGACCCAGTCCTGTTCCTTTTGCTTTCGTAGTGAAGAAAGGATCAAAGACACTGTTCAGCTCCTCAGGCGTGATTCCTTGTCCTGTGTCGATGATGCAAAGTTTTACACGATCTTCCAGGAACTGGGTCGTAACAGATAGATGTCCGCCCTCTGGCATGGCCTCCATGGCGTTCTTCATGACATTGATGAGCACCTGTCTCATCTGTTTTGGATCAACAGATATCTCGGGAACCTGAGGGTCTAGGAACGTCTGAAAAACAACGTGCCGAGCCCTGAGTTCTTCGTGCAAAAAGCCCGAAATTTCCTCTACGACACTATTGACACTCGTCATGATCTTTTTTGGTTGCGACGGCTTCGTGATGTCTGTCAGTTCTGAAAGGAATTCTTCCAGTCTGGCAACTTCTTTGATGATGATTTCGAGTTTTTCCTTGTTCTTTCCATTTTGACTTATCTTGCGCAGCACCTGTTGAGCGAAACCTCCAATCAGCATGAGTGGATTCTTGATTTCATGGGAAATATAAGATACCCCCTGGCCGATGGTTGCCAATCTTTCAGATTCCAGGACTTTCCTTTCCAGCTTCTTTCTCTCACTTAAATCCCGGAAGAAACCCACGGTGCCTACAGGTTCTTCGTCTTCATAGATGATGCTTGCTGAGAGCCAGACAAATATTTCTTTCCCGTCCTTGTTCAAGATTGTGGTTTCATAGTCAGCCAGCTTGCCTCGTCCGCCATAGGCATGCCCGTAGAGGTCCTCTTCGATCTTGTTCCCACGACCGACAGGATACAGGTCGACGACGTCCATCTTACGGATGACTTCCTCGCTGCCATACCCAAAGATTTTTTCAGCCCCTTCGTTGAATATCACTATATTTCCTGCTTTATCCGTCGCTATGATGCCGTCGATAGAACCCTTAATAAGGTTCTTCTGGAAGCCGTAGGTTCTTCTGAGCTTTTCGCTGTAAGCCTTTAGATTGCCGGTCATATGGGAGAAGGCATCTGCCAGTTGGATGACCTCGTCCGAACCATGCATCTTGTAAACCTCGCATCTGCGGCACTGTTCGATCTTTTCCGGAAACTTTCCCCTGGCCCCCCCCGTGAAAAGTGTGCCGTCAATGTACCAGCAGAAGGCGTCATCCTTCCCGTAAGCAGGACAGCCCGTTTTTTCGCAGTTGAGGATCTCCCAACATTTGACGGCCTTCCCAAAATCAACTCTGGCATCCAGGTTTCCACGGCTGACCTGGTTGGCTAGTCCTGTGAGTTGGAGAATCGGCCGAGTAACGGACCGAGACACCCACTTTATGAGGAAAAAAGCAACGATTGAGATAGACACGATGCCCAAAAGGATCTGTCGATTCCGCAGTGAAGCTATCCTGGTTTCCACAGGGCTCCATGGAATCCCTACACTCAGGAGGCCTAAGACTTCCTTTTCTTTTCCGTGACACTTAAAGCAGGCTCTTTTATTTAGAACCGGTTCGACATAATGGAGAATCCGTTTTCCGTTATCCTCCTGAAGCTCTTTAACCGTTGCCCGGGTGTGGAAGGCCTCTTTGGGAATTTCGGACCCCGCAAACATCCCTATGTTGTCGGGATTGCCGCTGTATCTGATGACCTGCATTGGATCGTGAAGATTCACAAACTCCAGATCAGTCATTGAAGCAAGGCTTTCCAGGGTGGCCTGAACGACTTCCATTTCACCATCAAGCATGGGGTATTCGATGCTTTTCCGCACCATCTGGCTAAATCCCAATGCCTTAGTCTCCTCCCTGGACAGATGAAACTTTACACGGCCGACCATGTCCCAATAGGTAAATACACCCATGACGGTGACAAGGGTTACGCATACCCCGAGAATGACTTTTGATCTTAAGCTCCGTGAAACTTCTGTGCGTAAGCGAACCCAGAATGACATATGAGCCACCTCGTCCGCCACGATGTTGGTTCATTCTTCATCGGGCATGATGGGCTTGTAGTAACATTGCCGAAGGCTTTGTTGCATCTCTCGAAATGCCTCAGTCAGCTTACCGACTTCATCCTTTGATCTGCTGGCCGGTATTTCCTCGGTGACGTCTCCCTTGGCTATAGCTCTTGCAGCCTTAGTCAGCGTTTCTAGAGGCACAGTGAGCATTCGATGCAGCAGGCCTATGATTAACGCAATAATGAATGCCAGGCAGATCAAAAACTCCACGACCATTTTGTTTCGATACTGCCTGATCTTTTGGCTTATGGGTTCCCAGACGAACCCCACGCTCAGAACCCCTAGAATCCTTTTCTCCACTCCGTGACACTTGTGGCAGGTTTTCTCATTCGCTACCGGCATGGCATAACGAAATATATCTTCGCCTTCCCGAACCTCCAATCCTTTGACCAATGATCGCGTTCTCAAGGCCTCCTTGGTGATCTCTGATCGGCAAACCCTGCCGATTGATTTTCGCCTACCACTGTATTTGATCAGGCCGTCTAGATCACACAGATGGGCCACATCTAAGTCCCTTAAGGCGTTCACCCTTTCCAGGATTTCCTGAACATCTCCCATTTCGCCGTCAAGCATTGGATATTCTATGCTCTTCATGACCGTATCGCTGATATCAAGGGCCTTGTTCTTCTGCTCATTCAAAAATGCCTTCTCATGATAGGTGATATCCATGTAAGCATAGAGGCCCATTGTCACAATCAGAACCAGGGCTATTGCTAGTATTAACTTGGACCTCAGGCTGTAGAAGGGCGCCCAACTCATGGCTTCACAACTCCCTGTGTCCATGCTGGGTGTGGCATTGAGTACAAATATTTCGTGGAATTTGTAACGTTTCCTTTTTCTTGGCCCTCGTCGCCGCCTTTATATGCAAACTTGCTGGGCCGTGACACACCTCGCATTGGACATTGGTCAGATGTGGTGTTTTTTCTATGCTTACAAAGCCCCCGGGCTCACCATATCCAGTGGTATGGCAGGGAAGACATTGTTGATCGTGTTCTTTCGCCCGCATTTCCAATATCCGGAAGTTCCTGGAGCGCTTGAATCCTCGATATGCTTCTACAAGCGACGCATGACAGGCCTTGCATTTCTCCCAACCCACGTAGACTGCCTGTTCTCCCTTGTCGTCCGGAACGCTACCGGCCGTTGGAAACCCCACATCACCTAGATACATGACCAGGCCTGCTGACAGCAAAATGACATATACGTGAATCCGCTTTTTCATTTTCTTCTCCTTTTACTATCTGCGCAGCCCTGTTTTGCCTTAACGGTCATCGCCAAGCGAACCCGCCGGCGCTACACATTGAAGCCGCCTTAGCTCCTTCATTACTCCATTGATCTGAGACCGCTGTGCAGTCCGAATATGGCTTTATGACCATTGAGCCATGGGTTGGCACTCTCCAGCGCACACTTGCCATCGTGTCCAATGGCTGCACATATCTTATGCAACCACCCAAAGAGCCGGATTGCCGCGTTTAAAATCAATAGAATAATAATGTCTCGGAAATGGCGCAGCGTGAAACATCGCGAACCTTCTTGCCGAAGCAAGGTCCGGCGCCGACATTCTTTCTTGAGACTTGGCCGACCGGGCTGTCATATGGTATGGATCTCCAATGTCATTCATGATCAGTGTCTTTTTCTCAACACGATACGATAAAAAGCTTTGTCATCCTGGGAGCTGACCAGCTCATAACGCGGCGCCTCCAAAACATGGAAAAGGTCCTTTCGGGTTTGAAGGTCACTTCCCAGTATTTCCAGTGCCTCGCCTGGATTTAGCCTCCTGAAGGCTTGCGTCACCTTCAGAAGCGTAATGGGAGCAATCATTCCGCGAAGATCGAGTTGATGAGAAATGTCCTGTGCCAACTTAGCTATTTCCTGATCCGTTTTTATCAATTACTAGGGCAAAACCCCTGCCAACTTTTGGGATATATCGTTCCCCTTGCCAACGCGTTGTTGACGGTCACTGAACCCATGCACCCAAGAAATGGAATAACCGGTCCCTTCTATCTCTCGACGGGCATGCACCCGGCTGAAAGAAAAGCATTTTTTAGGAACACAAAGGCGAGGTGAGACGGAATAAGGATTGTTTCACCATAGAATCCTATCCTTTTTCTGATGGGCGAGGGCGAGGAAGTATGGTCGCCAGTCAGCGACTACCCGATTTTCCTTGCCAAAAAACTGTTAACTTGTTAAAAAAGTAGCTAAACACATGTTAAATTTTAACGGCTGACCCCATGCTTGAGCAAGAACTGAATGCATACTGGAAGACAGTCGTGGATACGATCCAAGACGGTTTGATGGTGTTAGACGACGAAGGGACGATCATTAGTGTGAACAAGGCGCTTGAAACGATAACAAGGTACAGCCGAAATGAATTGATTGGGAAGCCATGTACTATTCTGCAGTGTGACATTTGTCAGATCGCCAGGGGGAAAAAAGGAAAGGATTGGTGCCTCTTATTCCGAACTGGGAGTTTCAACATGCGAAAAGGCACCCTGATCCGCAAAGACGGCACCCTGGCTCATATTATCAAAAACGCATCACTTCTTCTTGACGCCAAAGATCATGTGCTGGGGGCCGTGGAAACGATTACGGATATTACTGAAATTGTTGAGAAAGACACACAGATCGAAGTCTTCCGACGTGAGCTAAAGTCCGAAGATGGTTTCCAGGGAATCATTGGGAACTCTGCCAGGATGCAGAGCGTATTCGAGCTGGTCAGCAATGCCGCCCTGTCTGATGCACCCGTTCTCATTCTTGGTGAAAGCGGTACGGGAAAAGACCTGGTGGCCCAGGCCATTCACGCCATAAGTCAGCGCAGACGAAACCCATTTGTTAAGGTCACTTGTGCGGCATTGACAGAATCTCTCTTGGAGAGCGAGCTCTTTGGACATGTTAAAGGGGCGTATACAGGGGCTTATCGAAGCAGGAAAGGACGGTTTCAGGCGGCCGAAGGCGGCAGTATCTTTCTAGACGAAATTGGCGACCTTCCCCTGTCAACCCAAGTCAAGCTGCTTCGCGTTCTCGAAGAAGGCGTCGTTGAACGCGTGGGAGATAACACGTCTATCCATGTTGATGTGCGCGTTATCTCGGCAACAAATAAGGACCTGAAAGAGCTTGTCAATCGGGGCGCTTTCAGGGATGATCTGTTCTACAGGGTCAATGTCATCCCGTTTTTTTTGCCGCCCCTGAGGGAAAGGCCTGAGGACATACCCCTTCTGGCGGAATCTTTTTTCCGAAAAATCAGGTTAAAAAGTGGAAGCATGCTTCCACTTTTTAACCTGATTTTT
>Ga0180433_10009416_pt1 | contig 11959 bp, 10 predicted proteins | sample SS_ome_8_FD_132980 | JGI IMG/M metagenome (GOLD analysis project Ga0180433, IMG submission 132980) | Hypersaline lake sediment archaeal communities from the Salton Sea, California, USA - SS_1_D_1 metaG | ecosystem: Environmental > Aquatic > Non-marine Saline and Alkaline > Hypersaline >... | reverse complement strand
TATACTCATTGCTTTTATCGTTATATCTATTGTCTGGCTCACGTCCCACGCAGCTACATATTTCGTGGCCACCGGAGGGGACGATATGGGATCAGGTACGATTGATGATCCATGGAGGACTATCCAAAAAGCCGCCGATTCCGTACAAGCGGGAGATTCCGTACTGGTGAGGTCCGGCAACTATACCGAGGATGTATTCCTCTCACGGTCCGGCTCGCCTTCTCATGGTTCTATCGTTTTCTTGAATTTTGGAGACGAGTATGTGTCCCTTGATCCGGGTTCCTTTCATGGATGGAATACCAGCTATATCAAGATAGAAGGCTTCCACATTCTCAGTACAACAGGTGAGAAGCCGGGTATCGAGTTCCACGGTACGGGCGGATTCGTTGAGATCATCGGCAATGAGATAACCGGCGTGAATGCGGTGAATACGGCAGCGCTGCGGATAGGGGGATGGATGCATGATTTCATCATCCATGGTAATCATGTTCATCATAACTATACAGGGAACCAGGAAGGTATCCGTGTCCATGGACATACCAGGGATTTTGCTGTTACGAACAATACGGTGAATCACAATGTAAACATCGGCATAGATATCGTCGGGTGGTCGCAGTTCGGGAAACCGAAACGTGGTCTCGTGAGTGGAAACCTGTCTGATTCCAACACGACCCTGGCAGACTGGGCGGCGGGTATCTACCTCGATGGGCCGGATTCGATCACCGTGGAATACAACGTGTCAACGGGGAACAGATTCGGGTTCCAGCTCGGATGCGAACCCGATGCCGACAGCTCAAAGGGCAATATCATGCGCTATAATATAGCGTACGGTAATACACGGTATGGTCTGAGCCTCGGGGGATATACCGGAGGTACGGTACACCACTGTCAGATATACAACAACGTTTTTCACGAGAACGGATGTGAAATCAATTTTTCAACAAATGCCGGCCATGACAATCTTTTCGTGAACAACGTCCTTCTCAATCCCTCGGGACAGTCCATCAACTATCTCGGTACTCCGAACAACACTGTCGTCGATTACAACTGCTATTATACGGGGTATGGTGATATACCCGGCATTCACTCCATCTTTTCGAATCCTCGATTTGAGGATTCCGATAACCACGACTATCATCTACGAGTCGGGAGTCCGTGTATAGATGCGGGGGATCCCGCAACCGCTCCGGGATTGGACTTTGATGGAAATCGTGTTCCACAGGATGGAGACGGCGACGGAGCAGTCACAATTGATATGGGGGCATACGAGTATATGCCCGCTATTGGGGTGTTCGACACGGGAAAGCAGAATCCGTCTGTCAGCCCACATATTGAGTCCAGTACGCCCAATCCGTTCCATCGGAGAGCCAATATTCGATTTGAGTTAACTCGGTCTTCCCGAATAATATTGATCATTTACGATATACGTGGGCATCGGATACGCATTCTTGCACAGGGCGAACAATCAGCGGGTTGTCATTCAGCGATCTGGGATGGTTACAACCAAAAAGGTCATAGAGCACCCTCTGGCGTCTATCTGTGCAGACTCAAAACTGAGGAAGGCTATATGGATCAACACCCCTTGATTCTTGCAGAATAGATCAGCGCTTTTCTTCAGATCTCATATCTACCATCCGGGCGATAATCCTTGCCCAATTGCTCTTCCTACGGTTTCTTTTCACTGGAATCATCAGGGGCGTCTATCAGGACGGGGCGTCGAACAGAAGAAAAATCATTCCAATGCGTCCGCGGCTACTCAGAAAATCCTGGGGTTACAACAAAACGTTGTTACATGGAATGCAATCTGAGCTCTCAATGATGAACTGTCTATCGACTTTCGTCATCACAGGTCTGCCACTCACGGATGGAGCATGCGCTTATGAGAACATTTTACGCTCCCGCGGAAAGAACGGACAAGAAAACGCTTCAGGCGGAAATTGATATCGTCAGTCATAATCCCGTCATGTCAGGTTTGCTTCATTCAATCAGTGGCCTGCTGGCCATATTGGATGAAAACCGCCAAATCATAGCATTCAATGATTCATTCCTTAAGACATTTGGAATCAATGATCCCGCAAAAGCACTTGGGTTACGACCCGGAGAGGCAGTTCGATGCCTTCACGCGTTTGATGAACCAGGAGGCTGCGGTACCACTGAGTACTGCTCAACATGTGGAGCCGCTATAGCCATCGTGTCCAGCCTAGGTCGGGATCAACCGGTCGAACGATTATGCGCATTGACCGCCGAGCGGCAAGACAAGAATATCGATTTGTCATTGCTTGTACGCGCGCAGCCCATCCGAATTGGTTCGGCAAAATTCATCCTTCTGTTTCTTCAGGATATTACAAAAGAACAACAGAGAGCCGCGCTCGAAAGAACCTTTTTCCATGACATCAACAATATGATAGGAACGCTTCTCGGGGCGAGTGAGATGCTCATTCAAAAGAACACGTCAGATATCGCGAACGTGATTCATCAGGCATCCATGCGGTTGCGGAAAGAAACCGATATTCAATGGTTTCTAACTCAGAGTGACTCGGGAGAATACAAGCCATCATGGTTCGAGCACTCCACTCACCAGATAGTTGCCGAGCTCAGATCCTTTTTCGCGGGGCATTCCGCCGCCTATGGAAAGACTCTGGAATATATGGAGCCGATACCGAATATTATATGTACAACAGACCTATCCCTTATGGTACGGATACTGTCTAACATGATCATCAATGCACTGGAAGCCTCGTCCGAAAACGAATCCGTTAAAGTATGGATAGAGCATGAGAATGATTATGTATCTTTTCAGGTATGGAACGCTCTGGCAATACCGAAAGATGTTCAAAAAAGAATATTCCAGTGCAATTTCAGCACAAAGGATCAACCGGGGCGCGGCTTTGGAACATACTCCATGAAACTTCTCGGAGAACGAATCCTCGGAGGAAAAGTATCATTCTCTTCCTCAGAGAATCAGGGGACTACGTTCGTGTTCATGTGTCCAATACGAAACAAAGACCATTCATAACGATTCAAAAAACCGACCACGGAAAATGATTAAAACCAAAGGTCTCATTTTACGACGTATACCTGAAGAAGATAGTGATCGATTTTTGGTGATGTTCACCGATCACCGTGTCATGGCATCATTTGATGGTCTTCTATTTGACAGGACGAAGATGGAAGCGTGGATTCGCCGAAACCTCATTTACCATAACAGATACGGATACGGCCTTTTCCATTATCCTGAAAAAGAAGGGAATCCTGATAGGCGATTGCGGACTCGAACACATAGAAGTCGACGGCAAGGCTGAGATCGAACTCGGATACGACATTCGAAGCGACTATTGGGGAAAGGTGTATGCCACCGAGGTTTGGAATACCGTTCGGGAATATGCATTCGCGGATATTGATCTCAAACGTCTGATAAGCCTCATAGGCCAACAAACGCGGCCTCAATACGGGTTACTGAAAAAATGGACATGATCAAAGAACACGGCATAGAAAGATCAGGACATCTCTAACCCGCATACCTCAATACCTTTCTGCTGCAATCATGGAACTGCATGCGCTATCGGCGCTATACTCCCTTCCGTCTTCGTCCGTCTGACGGACTACGCCGTGGTTTTACCTCCTCAAAGAAAGCCTCGCACCCATGACCTTTGGTGGGTGACTAAGCCACAGCACCTATTTAATGAGGTGCTGGATCAAGCCCACAAGCCAGCTTGTGGGAGGCTTCACAAGCATTTCCGTGCTTTCGCCACCAAACCTGGTGAGAAATGCGGGTTAGAGCTTCCAATGATTTGCTTGTAGCGCCCGCGATAAAACGGGATGTTCCGGACTGGAATGTATACGCTTATACAAATATTTCCGATACCTTCCGACAAAATAACGACTCTCATAACTGAGTCACAAACGTATCTTTGTTTATTAATGCAAGCTCGATAGAATATCGTTTGCCCACCTCAGGGATGAATTCCATCTGCGGGCAAGGATCGACCGCGTGCCTTTAAGACGGTACGGTCCTACGTGAGAGTATTCCGATTCCGGAATCGGAAAGAAATCGATTTATATCCTCTACAACGGCGTTGATATGGGTGTCATCGTTAAGATAATGCACACTTCTTGATAGAATATTACGTTCATTAAAACGTCGTATTGCGGGAGTATAATTCAGAGTATACACCCACGATAGCTGCATCAGCAGGAAATCCGCCAGGGACCGCACATTACCTATTGAAACTCTTCTCTGCATGCGGATCTCATCTATTAGGGATACTGACAATGAACCCTGCAGATCGATACCGGGCAGCATCGAAGGCAATTCACGAAACCCATCACGTTCCAATGCATTCAGCACTATTTCAAAGATATCCAACTTGTCCGCGTCTCTTACGAGACAGAGAAACGATCTATGTACGTCACTCAAATCATCGGGAATCATCCGACGGTTATGATATCGGATTCCGCATAAGATTGAATCACGATCGACGGATTGACATTGCGATAGCCAACCCGACTTCTCCGTAACAATCACTCCGCGTTCTCCATGGTCTACAGATACGCTGTCTGAAAACGTACCGAACTCCTTGTATTGTGAAAACCTACCTACATCGTGTAAAAGCCCCAGCGCTTCGGCTGTGTTCTGTTTTGAGATGGACCATCCGAGTTCAACACTTAATGCGCGTGCCTCTTGTGCAACTCGTCGACAATGCTTAGTTTTCAATTCAAGTGGAGAAGGCAGCTCTCCTTCAATACAAAAGCTCTCTACGTATCGTTCGAATACCATCTTAATCTTCGATAACTGTATCCCGACCACTCGCCAGACTCTCTTTCTCTTCCAATTCCGTGTCGCCGTCTACCCCAAGACTTTATCTATCGGGAGCGTGAGAAGCCGACACGATTCGTCGCGCTGATCGCAACATTCGCAATTCAAGTAAGCAAAATAGACTTCCTACTCACGTAACTATATACCGTTCAGACAGGTATCAAAAGACCAATGTGCCCGTTCAGCGGCACGGGCAAAATATATCAAGCGATTATGAAATGTATACTCCGTATATCCGAAAGATGAGACTATTTCTGACAAATACTGAAACATGTCATTATTTGCACACCGTTAACGGATGCCGTGTAATACTTTGATGCACAATGATCCGAATGTTAATGCCCAGGGAGTACGATCTCATGTTACACATCTATGTTGATGCCGATGCCTGTCCGGTAAAGAATGAGATATTTCGCGTTGCAAGCCGGTATGGCCTTGATGTCACGTTAGTGGCTAACTCGTGGATGCGTATACCACACGGATCTCGTATTACCCTCAAGGTTGTGGGAGAAGGATTCGACTCGGCAGATGACTGGATTGTCGAACATGTTCTCAACGATGATATCGTTATCACCGGCGATGTACCCCTGGCGAGTCGCTGTTTGAAAAGAGGGGCTTCGGTAATCGGGACAACGGGTAAACCGTTTACCGAGGAAAATATCGGAGACGCCGTTGCAATAAGAGACCTGCTGGCGGAACTCCGTGGAACGGGAGAGTTCACCGCGGGACCTTCACCATTCAACAAGCGCGATCGTTCTCGGTTTCTTCATCAGCTGGATGAAACGATCCAGAAAATCCGTCGCAAGACAGGTAGTAGTTAGTACGCTATGCAGAAACCAAAGAGATTACCGTTTCTCTCGATATTGCCGGGTGACGCCGACAATGCTTGAGAGTATAGATCTTTCCCGAAAAATCCCCAAGACCGAGTACAAAGCCGTCAAGGATGATCTCGAACTGAAATTGGCCGAACTCCAGCGCAGAGCTAAAGAACTTCGTATACCGGTCATAATCGTGTTTGAGGGTTGGGATGCAGCGGGTAAGGGAACGCTGATAAACGATCTCATCCTCCCTCTGGATCCCCGGGGATTTTCAGTGTACTCAACGTTAGCTCCCAATCAGGAAGAATCGTTACGTCCATTTCTCTGGCGATTCTGGAATCAGACACCGGAACATGGCAGAATAACCATATTCGATCGTAGCTGGTACCGTATGGTGCTAACCGAACGGGTGTCCGGTTCAGTCAAACGGAAGGACCTCCCCGGCGTTTTCAATGACATTCGTTCCTTTGAACGGCAGTTGGCTGATGACGGCACGATCATCATTAAATTCTTCCTTCACATATCCGCCGACGAGCAGAAAAAGCGATTTAACAGACTGCGGAAAAACCCTTCCACCACGTGGCGGGTCACGGATGACGACCTTAAGAGACTGAAACAATACGACGAGTATCTCATTGCCACGGATGAGATGCTGGCGGAGACAGACTCCGGATTTGCGCCATGGACCGTTATAGAAGCCCATGACAGGCGATTTGCATCATTAAAGATATTCAATGCCGTCATATCAGCCTTCGAACGGAGCATTCGTGCCGCGGGAAATAAGCAACCGAAAACAGCTGAACGCCCCGAAGACCCCGGTATTGATATACCTGCCAATCTGAACCCCTCCATACTCGATAGTGTGGATCTTTCCAAAAGTTACGATCGCGACGAATACCGTTCGAAACTGAAGCGTATGCAGAATCGGGTTCGCGAACTTGAACATGAGATCTATGTTCAACGAATCCCGGTCATCATCATATATCAGGGTTGGGACGCCGCGGGTAAAGGCGGAAATATTAAACGCCTCACACAAAATCTAGATCCGAGAGGATATGAGGTAATTCCCATCTCCGCTCCCAACGATATCGAGAAGGCGCATCATTATCTCTGGCGATTCTGGACGAAGATCCCAAAGGCGGGTCATATCAGTATCTTCGATCGCTCCTGGTATGGAAGAGTCCTCGTCGAGCGTGTTGAAGGCTTTTGCACTGAAACTGAATGGAAGCGGGCCTACCGAGAGATCAACGAGATGGAAAAACATCTCACAAACTTTGGAACGATCGTGTTCAAGTTTTGGATTCATATAGACAAGGACGAGCAGCTGGCCCGGTTCAAGGCCAGGGAACAGATCGAATACAAGCGGTGGAAGATGACTGAAGAGGATTGGCGAAATCGGGAAAAATGGGATCTGTATAAACTCGCCGTGGAAGAGATGTTGTTTCGAACCAGTACGCCATACGCACCCTGGACTATTGTGGAATCCAACTGTAAATGGTATGCTCGAATCAAGGTATTGAAAACGGTTATTCGAACAATCGAAGCTCGTATATAGAGAAGCCTCCCACACGCACGCTTGAGGACCTGGTCGCGCACCCCACTCGGCTGGTACGGGGCTTCTTTGCAGGAGGTAAAACCACGGCGTAGTCCTGAGAAGAGGCAGTTCCTGAGTTTCATCGAAGGGCCAACGGAGGAAGACGGGTGAACGCTTGCATGCTGCTTCGTTTTATTTGGAAAACCTATATAGAGGAGAATTAGCATGACATTTCTTTATCTGAACTCGGATTGTATGGGACATGGCGATCCGGATCTCGGAAGAAAACTGATGAAATCCTTTCTCCGGGAATTGGCCACATCCGATATTCAGGTGGATCTTATCGGCTGCGTAAATTCGGGTATCAACCTTACAACCAAGGATAGCCCTGTCCTCGAAAGCCTTCAGAAACTCGCGAATCGAGGAGCGATGATAGCAACATGCGGGACGTGTCTTGATTTTCACGGAAAACGGGAAGACGTTGTCATCGGCACCATTGGTACCATGGATCAAACCGTTCAGGTGATGGCGCAGGCGGATAAGATAATAAAACCAACGTAACATATGTTCTGAATGATTTTTAACATACACCGGATAATCCAGCTCTGAAGATGATTGCATGTCGTATCGTATAGTCTACAAACCATCCCGTCTCTATCTCAGGGACCTCATACACCTTGAGACACAGTGCTTTCCCGATGAGCAAATGGATAAAATGGCCTTTTCCGGCATAATGGACAATGAATTCTGGGTTTCGTTGAGCGGAAGCCGCGTGAACGGGTATGGATATCTGAAAATCACGCCTGAACTGGCCTGGATCGTTCGAGTCGGGGTTGCCAATAAGCAAAGAAACAAAGGCATCGGGGCACGATTGATGGACGCGATGCTGAAACGCTGCGAAGAGCTCGAGCGGAACAACATCATACTCTATGTCCGGCAGGACAATCCCGCGGCCCTTCACCTGTACCGGAAATTCGATTTCGACGTTGCTGAGGAATCATACCAGTACATCATTGAAAAAGATTGGTTTGACGGGCATCGTGATTGTATAAACGAACAAGAGCTTACGGTATCGCCGGTAGTGGATGTTCCGGAACAGATGATGCCGGTGTTTTCAGATCAGTGGTCAAATCTGTCTGATCTCCATGATCCTCCCAAAACCCATGTTTTCGTTTTTCTTCACGAAACCATCGGTTCAATCGGATACTGTCGACTCAACCCCGAATTCCCCGGTTGTTTCCCTTTCGAGTTGGACACACCAATGTCCATGCTTTCATCCGCTTTGAGAGCACTCGAACCGTATCTGTCGAGAAATCATACGAAACTCAAACTCACATTCGCCGATCCCATGGTTGCTAAAGCGTGTGAAACTCTTGGTTTTGAGCTCAACTACCGGCTTTACAAGATGAGCAGGACATCACCGGATATCCTTTGTCGGGATCCATGAGACCGGATCTCGTTGATACGTATCTCGGTATACTTGGAGTTCATCGAGAACCGCCGAGTTACCATGGATTGAGGAGACTCGTTCACGCTCAGGTCTACCATATTCCGTTTGAAAACATCTCTAAACTTCACTACATGAAGTACCATGGTCTTCGTTCTCTACCCGACATTGACGTTTTTCTGGATGGTCTGGAGAAGTGCCGGTTTGGTGGCACCTGTTATTCAGCCAACTATCACTTTTACGAACTTCTAGTGACTCTGGGCTATCGTGCAAGGCTCTGCGGCGCTGACATGTTGAATCCCGATGTCCATCTGGTGAGTATGGTAGAGATTGACGGGCGTGATTACCTGGTGGATGTCGGATATGCCGCTCCATTTACGGAGCCGCTTCCCCGCGATCTGGATGTCGATCATATCATACGTCTGGGGAGTGATCGGTATGTGCTCAAACCACAGGATTCCAAAGGACGGTCTCGTATAGAGTTATACCGGGGAGGGCAGTTGAAACACACCTATACGGCGAAACCGACACCGCGAACCATTGAGGAATTCAGCTCCATTGTTGCCGATTCATTCAAGGATACGTCGACCTTCATGAACGCAATTCTCCTCGCTCGATTCAGTACAGATACGGCTACCATTATTCATAATTTCACCCTTATCGAGTATCGTGGATTCCGAATGACCAAAAGGACCATGGAGGATACCGAGGCTCTGGCAACAGCCATCAACGATATTTTCGGTATTCCCTATGAGATTTCCCAGGACATACTGAATGATCTCCATCAATTTGGTGATGCCTGGTCATGACGTTCATATATATCGACGGAACAATCGAATGACAGCTCGTATTCCTCTCCCCGGAAGGCAGCAGAGACATGACAACTATTGAGTTTACCAGGGAACAGAAACACGTAATAGTCAGTAAAATCAAACGGTACTTCAGGGAAGAGCTGGATCAGGACATCGGCACGTTCGAAGCGGAATTTCTCTTTGAATTTTTCCTGAAGGAGCTTGGAGTTCATTTTTACAATCGGGGCCTTCATGACGCACAGGCAATCCTTCAGAAAAGACTGGATTCGGTCATCGATGCGATTTTCGAATTGGAGCAATCAATTGAAGCAACCACATGATGAGCAGAGCGCTGTCAGTATTCAGTCGTAATAGCTTTCAGCCTCTCGACCCGTTCGATGTGACTCAGGGACTTCGTTTTGCTCAAGGGCTTCGTCATTCAGCCATTAGCTCAGAAACGGAGAAAATCCTCCTCTGTCCTCCTTTTCAAAAGGAAGTAAGAGAAAGACGGCTTCGCATGCTCAGGACTACGTCGTGGTTTTACCTCCTCAAAGAAAGCCCCGCACCCATGGCGTTGGGTGCGCAATCAAGCCCACAAGTGTGCTTTTAGGAGGCTTTAGACGCATTTCCGTGCTTTCGAACATAATCTGGTGAGAAATGTGGGTTAACCGGAATAGCCTATGAATGTAATAAACCCTGGAAAATACTGATCCGGAGTACTTTATTCCGCATAAGGTTATCATGCAAAATCCTTCGATAAGGAGGGCAGACCATGCCGGGGAAGAAGATTTCAGCCGAGAAAAAGAAAAAGCTGAAAACCCTCGTAAAACTCATGAACAAACAGAATGAACGGTTGTTTCCTCCCTTTCCACCGCTCATCGATATGCTGAATCTCGTACTGGATGATAGCCAACTGGATTTTCTTCTGCTCATGGGTACTCGACCATTCACACATGATGAAGCCGCTTCCAAGTGCGCCCTGCCCACGGATGATTTCGAACGCATATTCCTGAATTTGTGCGAAAAGGGATTTATCCTCATGAGACGAACCGAAGATGGCGCTGAGCAGTACGTTCTGAATGCTATTCTGGTGGGGTGGATCGAAGCTCAGGTTCCGTATCTGCGCGGCCGACCTGAGGAGAAGGAATTCGCGCAGAAGTTCTATGGCGAATACATAACATATATGAAGAAATTCGCTGGTCCCGCCTTGAGAAAACTTCAGAATACGGTTATGCGTAAAGTTGCCAAACCACATCAGAGTGTCGGCATAGTGGAGGATTCGGTACGACGGGGGAAACGGACATTATTAAAAGTAAATCAACCTCTTTCCAGGGAAGATTCGAAGATCTACCCCACACGCACGATAAACGAACTCATCGAAGAGTATGGAAATAAAAACCAGATCGCACAGCTTCCATGCATGTGCAGGCATTCATATAAAATTCTGGATGAACCCTGTCGTTTCGACATTCCTGAAAATGGCGGATGTCTCATTTTCGGTCCGATCTCGGAATCATATGTGAAACATGGGCATGCTCACTATATCTCCAAGGAAGAGGCGTTTAAAGTCATTCGTGAAGTCCGGGACAAGGGTGCGATTCATTCTGTATTCCATGAGCGGGACGACACTGACCTTCCGGAAGTCGGTATATGCAACTGTTGCTGGGACTGCTGTGGTCTTTTACGAAGTTACAATTACGGTGCGAATACCCTTACATATGATTGTTATTTTTCGGCATATATCAGAGACGATTCCCAATGCACAGGATGCGGGCAATGCGAGAAGTATTGTCCCACCACCGCCGCACGCATCGTTGACGGGAAAGTCACCATCCATGAGAAACGATGTATAGGTTGTGGTCAATGCGTCCATCAATGTCCGGGAGACAACGTTCTAGAGCTTAAATCCAACGTAAGAACAGTCTTTCTTCCCATACTTTCTGAGAACGAGATACGGATACATGCATAATGAAATCGTCCAGCACATGAAAGTGTGATGTGTGCTGTTTATAGGCTATCCCTATTACTATGATTGATGATGAAATAGTAAAAAAACGGATAGTAACCTGAAGGATGACAGTGTGACAGAGCCGGTAAAAAACCTGCGGTCATTGTTCATTTTGGACCGCTACCATCAATCACTTGAGAGTAATCAGCAGAACGTCTCGCGGGTATGGAGTATATAGGGGATGAGTTCTCCGATAACGTGTTTGATTATATCGATATTTTTACTGTGATGTTTTTTCGTGCAGGAATTTCGGTGTTACCGTGTCTGATCAAAGGTTGCCGGAGGAAGGGCGATATATTTTCAAATCCATTATCCCTTTGATTGGATGTAAAAGAAGACGGGAGGTGAAATGTCCAAGTTTTCACTGGATGTTTTACAACGATGTGTATTTCCTTATGTGAAGTCCGACGATTCCGATATACTGCTGGGTTCGGCATTTGGAGAGGATGTCGCCCTGACCAGAGTCGGTGAGGATATCCTTGCCTCGCATGTCGATCCAATTGTAGGCGCGATCGGTAATATCGGGTGGCTTGCGGTCCACGTTG
>Ga0180433_10009415_pt1 | contig 11960 bp, 7 predicted proteins | sample SS_ome_8_FD_132980 | JGI IMG/M metagenome (GOLD analysis project Ga0180433, IMG submission 132980) | Hypersaline lake sediment archaeal communities from the Salton Sea, California, USA - SS_1_D_1 metaG | ecosystem: Environmental > Aquatic > Non-marine Saline and Alkaline > Hypersaline > Sediment... | reverse complement strand
GTGAACGACCTACCGTCGTATCATCGGCGTCGGTGTGATAGCCCCGTTCTGCCCTCCACTATACACAATTACCGTATCACCACGGCCACGAAGCTGTCAACAAGCACGCTGGAGTGGGGTCGCCGAACGAAAGGACACCGGATCATCCCGTCGGCATACGTGCAGCCGCTCTCGGGACAGTATGGAAATGGGCGGTATTGAACACCCGCCGCGGAGAGGAATGCCTGTGACGGGGCGGTCGCCATGGCGGCCGTTCCTACAAGCCCGACCCGTTCTTCGACTATGGCGGACTCGATACGGGGGCAATTCCAGGGAAGGAGGTCAGCCCGACGCGCTCTTTGGCTGGGATTTATACACGATAAGCGGTTTCTGGCCCTGGGTGACCACTTCCTCCGTGATCACACACTCTCTCACAGCTTTCTCGGAAGGCAAATCGTACATCACGTCGAGCATGATATCCTCGAAGATAGCACGCAACCCGCGTGCGCCGGTATCCTTCGCAAGCGCCTTTTCCGCCACCGCTATCAACGCCTCTTCCTTGAACCTGAGTTGCGCCCCTTCCAATTCAAACAGCTTCGTGTACTGCTGGACAAGGGCGTTTTTCGGCTCCTTCATGATACGCAGCAAGTCCTCACGGGTAAGCTCGTGGAGCGTGGCTGCCACCGGAACCCGGCCGACAAATTCGGGTATCATGCCGTATTTTATGAGGTCTTCAGGCTGGACCTGGGCCAGTACCTCCCCGAGCCTCCTATCTCGTCGAGATTTGATCTCAGCGCCGAACCCCATGGAAGTATTTCTCGTCCGTTTCTCGATGATCTTATCCAGTCCTACAAATGCGCCGCCGCAGATGAAGAGTATGTTCGTGGTATCCACCTGGATGTACTCCTGTTGTGGATGTTTCCGCCCGCCTTGGGGCGGCACGTTCGCCACGGTACCCTCGAGTATTTTCAGGAGAGCTTGTTGCACACCCTCGCCCGAGACGTCGCGTGTGATCGAGACGTTCTCGCTCTTCTTCGCGATCTTATCCACCTCGTCGATATAGACGATCCCCATCTCCGCCTGAGCCGGGTCATAATCCGCAAACTGTAACAGTTTCAGTATGATATTCTCCACGTCCTCGCCGACATACCCGGCCTCAGTCAACGTTGTCGCATCGGCAACCGCAAACGGCACATCAAGGATCTTCGCGAGAATCTGTGCCAGCAGCGTCTTGCCGCACCCTGAAGGGCCTACGAGCAAAACGTTCGATTTCTCCAGTTCGACCCCGTCTATTTCCGCGCCGATGGAAATGCGTTTGTAGTGATTGTGCACCGCAACCGAAAGGATGCGTTTCGCTCGCTCCTGACCTATAACGTACTGATCAAGTATTTCCTTTATCTCTGCCGGGGTCGGGATGTCGGCCTCCGGCGCCGATGTCGACTTGAACCTGTCCTCCGCTATAATCTGGCTGCACAACTCGACGCACTGGTCGCAAATGCTCACGTCGTGTCCTGCGATAAGTTTGGTCACCTCGTCATGGCGTTTCCCGCAAAATGAGCATGACGCGATGCCGGTTGTTTCCCGTTCTTCTGACACGTTATCTCACCTCTGCGCCGCGGCGTTCGTTTCTTGCCTTCAATCCCGTTTCGACGCCATCACCTCATCAATTATACCATATTCTTTTGCTTCCTGCGCGGACATATAGAAATCCCGCTCGGTATCTTGCTTGATTCTGTCAAGATCCTGGCCGGTGTGTTTCGTCAATATCTCGTTGATGGTATCTCGAATGCGCAGGATCTCGCGGGCCTGTATATCAATGTCCGCCGCCTGACCGGCGATACCCGCAATCGGCTGGTGAATAAGTATCCGGGAATAGGGCAACGCGAACCGTTTTCCCTCCGCACCTGCCGCAAGGAGTAACGCCGCCACACTTGCCGCCTGGCCTAGACAAATCGTGGACACCGGCGCCTTGATGAACTGGACCGTATCATATATTGCCAGACCGGCTGTCACGAGCCCGCCCGGACTGTTTATGTACAGATGAATGTCTTTATCCGGATCCTCGTACTCTAAGAACAAAAGCTGTGCTATCGCGACGTTTGCCACGTGATCGTCAACCGGCATTCCGAGAAAAATGATCCGGTCTTTCAGCAACCTGGAGTATATGTCGTATGCCCGTTCGCCGCGGCTCGATTGTTCGACAATCATCGGTATAAGAGCCATACCTGCTTCGTCCTTTCGCTCGCCGGAGTCGAGTGAGTATCCAACCCGCTCCGTCACGGATTGCCAGCGTCGTCTCCGGCCGCCGATACATCCGGTTCGCTCGCCTCGACCTCGTCGACTTTGGTCTCCCTGATCCGCGCAGCCTCGAGTATCAGGCGTCGCGCCTTTCTCCTCAGCATCCTCGTACGGTAGCGTTCACGCAAATCGGGAACGTTGAAGTACTCCTCGACCGTTTCAGCCTTGACCCCTGTCTCTTTCAGATCCGCTTTCTCCCGCTCGATTTCCTCGTCAGTAACTATCAGTCCCTCCCGTTTCGCGATTTCCAGCTCGGCGCACGCTATCTTCAGTTCGAGCTCCGCGTCCTCCATACATTCTTTTCGCAACTCCTCATCCCTCGCCTCAATATCCGCCGGCGGGACGCCGGCACTAATAAGCTCTCTCACCTTGTCCTCATAACCGGCTTCGGCGATATGGTCGATCGCGGACTTCGGTAATTCGAACGACGACGCATCCACGATCGCTTTCAACGCCTCCCACCTGACATTACCTTCGGCGCGCTCTCGCTGCCTCTCTTCGAGTTGGTCCCTGATTCGCTTCCGGAACTCTTCGAGCGTATCGCAGTCTCCCGCCTCCTTTGCAAACTCATCGTCGAGCGCCGGTAACACACGCTCTTTGACCTCGTTCACCTTCACGTGGAACAACGCTTCCCTGCCGGCGAGGTCCGATCGTTCGTGGTCCTCCGGAAACGTCACCTTGATGTCGGTCTCGCTCTCAGGAACAAGCCTACGGAGCGCGTCGCTGAACTCCTGAAAGTAACCGCGCTGTCCGAGAACCAGCGTCACGCTCTCGCCCGTCCCACCTTGAAACGGCTCGCCGTCTATCGTTCCCTCGTAATCAATAACCAGCAAATCGCCATCAGCCGCAGGCTTCGCATCACGCGGGACATATACGGCATGCGCCTGCCTCGTGTTCTCCAGTACCTGCTCAACGTGAGCGTCCGTCACCTCCGGAACGTGCCGCTCCAGCACCAGACCCTTATACTCGCCAAGCTCAACCACACGGGGCGATATCTCAATTACCGCGCGGTACTTCAGCGATTCGTTCTCCTCGAATTTGGTATCTTGAATCTCGGGATCGGTAATAGCGGACAGTCCCTCGGATTTGAGCGCCTCCTCATACGACTGCGCTACCGTGCTGTCAATAGCTTCTTGACGCACGCGCTTTCCGAAGCGTTTCTCGAGCACCTTGCGCGGAACTTTGCCGGGACGGAAACCGGGAACATCCGCCATCCGACGAGTTTCCTCGAAGAGCTTCTCTATTTCTGCGTTGACCTGGTCGGCGGGGACCTCGACGTCTAGAACCCGGACGCAGTCCTCTTTCGCCTCAACTGTCACTTTCACGTTTTCCATCTTCGCGCCTATCTTCGGTGGTGGGCGAGGCGGGACTTGAACCCGCACACCTTTTCGGTACTAGATCCTAAATCTAGCGCGTCTGCCCGTTCCGCCACCCGCCCCGACACAAATTCCTCTGCTCGCCTGCACGGTGGTAATCACGCTCATTCGCGTCGAGAAATGCTAACTTGCCACTCACGTAGTACCGCCAACAGACGATCCTGTCTGACCCACTGGCCCCTTGTACTACAGTGCACTGTAACAGAGGATAAACAACTGGATTACGATTGTCAAGTCGTTTTGCGCGAGTTGGTGGGATCGGACAGGTAATCGTGATGACACGCCTGGGTTGATGGGCATTGGCCCGCCGTCATACACGCAGAAGGCGCTCGCGATACCATGTCCGCTATGCCGAACGCACAGAGGCCACCTGAGGATAGCCCGTGAGATTACCGTCACAGCGAGTTTTCGACGAGGCGCTCGGCGCACCTTTTCCCGCGAGAGCTCTCTAATAATCAAGCACAATACCGCCGCCCGTAAATCCAGCGCCGTACGTCGCCAGGAGTATCGTATCGTCGGTAGATACTTTTCCGTTCCTCACGGCATTGTCAAGAGAGATCGGTAACTCGGCCGAAATGGTATTCCCATAGTGCTCGTAATCCCGATGTATCTTCCCGGAGGGTAGGCCGCAAATCTTGACCGTCTCCTCGAATATCGGTCCGCTCGCCTGGTGTATGAATGCGTAATCTATGTCGCCCGTTGCACACCCCGACTTCGCGAACAGGGTAGCCAGGGAATCCGGCAAGTATTTTTTCAAGGCTCCAAAAATCGTCTCCCTGTCCCCCATGTAGAACCTGCCGTCATAATCCGGCGGCACCCCGGCAGGACGGATCGAATGACCGTGAGGCATCACGATTACATCGTGATACTCTCCCCCGGTCCAGAAATACGTGGCCTTAACCTGCTCTTTATCCGACGGAGCGACCAACGCACCGCCCGCGCCGTCGCCGAAGATGCACCGGTGGAATGGATTCTCCACGCCGATCCGCCCTATCTTAGTTCCCGCCAGGACAAGTACCAGTCTATCCTCGGCCCGATCGACGCGATGGAACGCGTAATCGAGTCCCGCTAACCAGCCCACACACGATGCCCTGATGTCTATCGCCGGACACGTTGCACCAAGCTTGTACTGCACGACGCTCGCCGTCGACGGTTCAAAGAAATCGCCCGGAGTCGAGCTGACGAAGATTCTGTCGAGCTTGCCGGGTTTCACGCCGGCAGCGTCCAACGTGCTCCTGGCTGCCTCCACGATGAGGTCCGAGCAGGACTGATCTTCCCGCGCCTCTCTTCGTTCAACAGCGCCTATCACCTGCACAACTTTCTCCGGAGCCAGCGTCGCCGGTGCGCCGTTGAACACTTCGGCCCGTCGTATGATCTCCTCGTTTGTCAGGGTTTTCTCAGGCAGGTATGAGCCTGTGGCAATGAGTCTGGTCTTAAACATTCTCCGCTCCCGTTTTTCTGCTTCTCAGAAATACAACGACGGTACGCTGCCGGACCTCGTGGCGCACTTCAGTGCCCAAACCGGACCCTAGACGTAACTTGTTTCCCCCAATCCCCAGCGGTGTATCACATTGACAACACCGCACTGAATTTCCGTCGTGATCCTGGTACTGCCGGCATACACCTGTTCGAGGAGCGCTTGCACTACCGCGATTCCTCGGTTGCCGCGGTTCAATTCAACGCATTGTACCCAATTCCTTGGATTTGCGCTAGGGCGTCGTTTGCTCGGCGGAACATACGGCTGGATCGCGAACCGACCCACGCGCAGACATGCAGCTCGCACGCGTTCAAGCCCGACTTCTCGACCCACCGGCGCGTGCCGGCCTTCTCGTTCCTGGCAGATCTCGGTTGTCTATGCAAGCGCTAATTTTCCCATCCTGACCATCCGCGACCACTCACGATCATGCGGACACTCGTCTCGATAACGCTAGAGTCAATGCCGCGCCGAAAAGGAACACTATCAAGACACAGCAACCACTCATCGTTGATGCAGGTACACCTATCTCCGCCGTGTTGCTCCATACCTCCGCCGTGTTCGGGACGGACGGATCAATCGGGTTCCAGCCAAACCAGAACTCGAACTTGTTAAGGAAGGTGTCCCCGTCATAATCGTTGTCGCCGTCGCGTACACCGTCAGGCAGGTCCCGCTGGGATTCGTCCCCGTTCACCGTGTCGCCGGTGCTGTCTGCGTTCAGCGGCTGGAACGGGTTCTGACTGCCGGGAAAGTGCACATTGAGATCCCGTACCTCGTCGCGATCAAACAGCCCGTCGTCGTCGCTATCCGGATCATGCGGATTGGTACCGATGAGCACCTCGTACCCGTCGCTCAATCCGTCGTTGTCCATATCTGGGTCGTTCGGGTCGGTGCCATATACGTACTCGTCGTAGTTGTTCAGCCCATCGCTATCGTCGTCCATACCTGCATCGTCAAACAGCGGATCAAGAAGGTTGTCCACCTCCCATTTGTCCGGCATCCCATCGTCGTCGGAATCCGGGTTGTTCGGGTCGGTATTGTGAATGTAAAACTCATCGGCGTCGCTCAATCCGTCGTTGTCCGTATCCGGCTTGTTCGGATCGGTGCCGATGAAAACCTCCTCGCCGTCGCTCAATGCGTCACCGTCGCTGTCCGCGTTGGTCGGATCGGTACCGATGAGGACCTCATAACCGTCGTTCAGAAAGTCACCGTCCGTGTCCGAGTTGTTCGGATCGGTGCCGTGAGTGGATACCTCGCCACCATCGGTCAGTCCGTCACCATCCGTGTCAGGGTTGGTGGGATCCGTGCCGGTGTTGGTCGGGCTGACGTACTCGCCGGTACCCGTCTCCACGGCATCCGACAACCCATCACCGTCCGTGTCCGAGTTGGTCGGATCGGTGCCGGTGGATACCTCGGCACCGTCGGTCAAGCCATCACCGTCTGTGTCCGGGTTGGTGGGATCCGTGCCGGTGTTCGTCGGGCCAGCGTAAACGCCTGTGGCGGTCTCCACCCCGTCCGACAACCCGTCGTCATCCGTGTCCGGGTTAGCGGGATCCGTCCCGGTATCCGTCTCGTCCACATACGTGCCGGTGTTCGTTTCCACCCAATCTGGTAACCCATCACTGTCACTATCGAACACAATTGCCAACCGCCACTTTTGGGTGCTCTCCCCGAGACGAACACCGAATGCGCTGTATCCTACCACCCTCCAGTACCAGACGCCCTCACTTATCTCGTGGGGAACCGATTCAATCTCTTGTCCGGACGGGGTCAGCGGCAACGGCGCGTCCGAATGTGGCGGAAGCTCCACCCGATGAGCCCAGTCGGCCGCCTCCGGATCGTTCGGATTGTCAATGTCCGCCGCCGCCAACGAAATGATGTAGTAAGCTGAAACCCCGTTACTCTTCCATGTGAACTGAACTGCGACCGGAACTTCTACAGTGACAAGAACTTCGCCGTTCACTGGAGCGACGAGATCGAAATCGTTCTGTGCCTCTGCTGTCGCAGCCATACCCGTCATCACCAATCCTACCAACAGGCCGAAAAGCTGTCGGCCCGACAGCTTGGTCTTCTTGGATGTACGCCTCATCAGATTCCCGTCCTTACGCTCTCTCCAGCACCACCAAAACACCATGCTGCGCCCGTCAAAATGCCACCTGCATTCCCATAGTCGGCACCCAGTCCGCGCGCACCCCGTCGTCGTTTATGCGTCGCATCACGTTGGCGTACACAACAAGGTTGCCTTTCGGCGGAGCACTTTCCGTAGCGCCCCATTGCAACGCCACCCATTTACAGCCGACAGACACGTTATGTATCGATTCACCGAAATCTTCGTCATCGTCAAAATGGAACTTGTGGAAACCGGTGAAGCTAACCGCCGCCGTCAGCCGGTTGGTAGGAACAAACTCGACGCCTGCCGCATACTCCAATCTGGAAAGTTCGTCGCTACGACGCCCGGCATCCGCAAAGGAGTAACCCACGTTGAGATGCGGCACGAATCCCAGAAAACCCTTGGACAAGACAATGAACGGTTTGTATGTCTCGTAACCGGTACCGAGAACCTTGTCTTCGTCGCCCGTCTCCGTCTTGTAGTCAAAGGCAAGCGCAATGTCCGTCACGCGCGTTTCCGCAACCAACAGCTTGCTGCGAACAAGTATGTCGCCTAAACCTTCGTAGCTGTGATGCCTGCGCCATGAAAAACCGATCGGTTCTTCCCAGTCAGGGTTCGTGATTTCCAGATTCGTCCGGTTGTCAAAATCCACCGTCACCCAAGGGACAACCACCGCAACGTCCAGATTATTCGTTACACCATACGCGATCGCCGCAGCGGTCAGGGTCGCTTCGACATCTAGATCCAGGTCGGCCGTCCACGTCGTGCCCGGCGGTTCGGTCAATCCCGTAAACCTCAAATTGTCCAACTGATGCCCGTCGAGCTCCTGATAGTCGAGATAGGTGAACGACGCGCTCACACTGAGCATACCTCTGCCCTGGGTCGTCGCGCGCTCCGCGAACAGGACGGGACCCATTCCCGGCGGGCCGATAGGCATCCGTTCATATTCGCCCGGCTCGACCTCCACCCTGCGAAACGCGAAGGGCGGCACGACCGAGCTTACCGGAAAGTTCTCGGTCAAGGCGCTCGTGAAACTCTGCGGAAGCCGCAGAAAAGCCTCTCCTCCCACCAGAATTGTCTCCTGGTCGGACTGTGGTATGCCAAAGAAATTTTCGATCAGATCGTCGCCTTTCACAGTCTGCACCCATCCCAGCGCCAGCGCAATGAGCAGCAGAGATCGAAGAGCATTCTTCGCCATAGGATTCCTCCTTTCGCTTCCTGGTGCCATGGACTTTCCAGCCACTCAGAAGCTCAATCCATAGTGCATAAACCGTTCCTCCACCAGTTCACGGAAGTAAACTACCGCCATTGCCAATCAGCTTGTGAGCCTTCATCCCTTGCTATTGAGATCCGTCTGATTCTCTGTGCTCAAATTCCAACTCTTATAATTATCCGACGGCGCTGCCTCCCACCATCTGCCGAAGTTCCTCAAGCAGAGTTTCAATCTGCTCAATATCGCCGTCAGAGATGCGGAACGGCTGGCGTTCCGCATGAGACGTCACAAGAACACGCAATTCATCGAATTTCTCCGCGAAGCTTTCCGGTACGTCGGAGACTTCGCCGAGACTGTTCAAAGGACCGGACTTGCACCTATCAAGCCAGAATTTCAACGCCTGATCCGAACCACCGGCCTGCTGGAGCCGCTCTTTCACACGGGCAATATGCGTTTCGACCTCGCCGAGATGGCGCGCGGCTTCGCGCCGCCAGGCAGTATCCCTCTCGACGCTGTCTTGCATGGCCTCTTCGGCGGCGACCTCCACAACGTCCATTGCTTCCGTAGCTGCCCGGAACAACCTGAGCAGCTCAGGTACGGCTTCCACAGCCGGCAAATCCACGCCATCGGCAGCGGCAAGCGCACTATCTAAATCGCCGCGCTCGATACCCTCTGATACGTTCGGGGGCAGGGTGTCGAGGAGCGAAGCCCTTTTCGCTACCAGCACCTGGAACATGTCGCCAACCAATTCCTCGCACTCTTCACAAATCCGATTGCCTTCCGACTGCGCCTCGCTGAATCTGCCGGTCGCAGTCATGCTCTGGACGCCTTCGAATCGCCGTCGAAGACGCTCTAAACGCGCCTGCATTGCCGCCGGGTAGTCTCCAGGAAGCCCGTTCCCGACCGCCGACAGCAGGGATGCCGCGATGTCGAGAGCTTCAATAGCAGATTCTCGCGCTTCCCTGTTAGACGCAGCGTGCGCCACAACATCGGCAATCTGTCTCTGGATATCCGCCGCGCGGTCAATTGCCGACCCGAATTCGCCCCGCTCGAACAGTCTCACCATATCGCTCCTAGACGATGCAAGAGCCTCCAAATCCGACTCAAGCAATTGTACGTTCCAGCGCTCAAGATTTTCGAGCGATCCAAGCTGTTCCTCTGCCGATTTAACCGCTTCTTGGCACGCCGTCCTATCCTTCCGGTATTCAGCAAGACCCCGCTCGAACTCCTTTTCTGCCAGGACGACACCGTCAAGCGCCTCGACCAATTGTCCTGCTCCAGCCAGATCATCCGCCTTTTTCAGAGTCTGTCTTGCACCTGCAACATACCTTGCAGCGTCGTCGCCGAGCGTCTTCATAGTCGTTTCGATCCTTGACGCTTGTCGCTTCCCGCTATACACGGCGCGTTTCGCTTCCGCGACCGTTCCCCGCAAAGAGCTGAGCGTCGTCTCGTCAAGCTCAAATGATGCCGTATCGTCGGCCGAATATGACAGGTCGGTATCAAGCGCAAGACCTGCCTGCAACAAGTCGCGTGCCTCGGGCAGATCGTTTTCGATCACGCACATGATAGCGGCTCGCTTATATGCGTCCACGCGCGTCGTCGTGCGCAGCGACCGATCCTCAGCCAGCCGTTTCATGTCTGCAATCGACGGTGCTGCGGGCGGTGGCGGCTCCTCCACGATCTCCGGCAGCGCCACATCTGGAACCAACGGCTCCTGTTCCACAGGCTCCGTTTCGGCAGCAACAGGTTCCGCTTCGAGAGGCACCGGTACTGGTTCGGCAGCAGTCGGTACCGGCTCCGGAGCGACCGGTGCCGTTAGGACCTCGAGAGGCTCTCCTGGAGCATCGCTACCGTCGGTGGCCACCAGAGCAGAACCGGAACTAACTGTAGCCGACTTCGGCACGACCCTCAACATCACCCCGGCCGCAAGCAGCAGACAAAAGAGAATCACGGCGCTTACGACGGCAGGTCGGACAAGGGTGGTACCGGCGCCGTCAACACGAACCACCACAACCGAAATGTCGTCTTTGCCTCCGTGCTCGTTTGCAGCACGCACGAGATCGTCACACAACCGATCCGGTGACACGCCTGACCGTGAGACAATCTCCGCGAACTCGGAATCGGGAACCACGCCGTGAAGGCCGTCGCTGCACAGAAGCAGCACATCGTCACCACGAACCTTCACCCCAAAAATGTCCACCTCCACCTGATCTGCCTGGCCTAACGTATCCAAGAGCCAGCGGCGTCCCTGTTCCGTATGCGCCTGTTCCCCCGGAGCGGATCGCTCGGAGGTCAACTGCCGCAACGCCCCCTTGCGATAAAGGTAAACCCGGCTGTCACCAACATGTGCAACGATAGCCCTCGAGCCGCTCCACGCGACCAGGGACAGCGTCGCACCCATTCCCGATAGCCCCTCATCCTCTGTCGACAGCCAAAACACCCGCGCGTTGGCCTCGCGCACAGCTTGAAGAATGGACGATTTATCCAGCGGGCCGTTTTCCTCGCAGCTCTCCAGATATGCGGTGATGGTCTGCGTCGAGACGGCGCTCGCCGTTGCTCCCGCTCTACCCCCGCCCATGCCGTCAGCGACAAGCGCGAAGGAGCGTTCCGAATCGAAGAAGATCGAGTCTTCGTTTGCCTCGCGTCCCGCGCCGGTATCAGTTTTTCCAGAGACGGTGAATTCCATGATGCCCCTTACGTGAGCAACGCCTTCAACATATCACGTGCTCACTGAACAGGCGGGGTCCAGCCACTCTCTCGGTTCCGACGAACTTCATTGTACCGCTGGTAGGAACAACCGTCAAGTCATTCTCCTTTTGAGGCATCGCCGATGTTTGGCAAGGGAGAGTGAGGACTACAGGGCTGGCCGGGAGAAGCGCGCGGGCTCGCTCGCACGTCGCTTGCCCATCTTATGCCACATATTCGTGCAACTAGCGGACGAGAACCACAACCAACAGGGTCCCCTGATCGCCGGATAACCGATGTAGCGCTGGCATCTTGCTGGCTGTCTGGCGGGCGTCTCTCCCGCGATAGCGAAGGCGGGGACGCCTTCACGCCTGCCGCCGAGACGGCGGCGCTACCTTAGACCCATAGGGTGAGTGCGGTCACTGTTAGGCAAGCTAAGTTATGAAGCGGCATTGCGACACAATAAGGTTCTGCTTATCCGGCGATTCGGAAGGGTCAGGAGCGCTTGACAATGGTCCATAATAGGCTATAATGACCTGTGGAAACGGGCAGCTTGAGGAAGCGCGTCCGTAACTGAAAAACGCGTGTGCCGGCCGCCGCATAGCCACAGGACGGATACGGTCTATATAGAGGCGGCAAAGCTGGCGCTTCACGAAGAGGTGCACAATACCGTCCCTGACAATTCCCACAAACACCTAATCTGCGCGCGTGAGATAAGCTAAGATCGACAAGGCGTTACCTGCTGAGAGCCGGTGCACCGATCATCGGGCAAGGACATACGATCGTGATTCAAAATGGCGTTCCTGATGCACAAAGCGTAACGTG
>Ga0180433_10009414_pt1 | contig 11961 bp, 12 predicted proteins | sample SS_ome_8_FD_132980 | JGI IMG/M metagenome (GOLD analysis project Ga0180433, IMG submission 132980) | Hypersaline lake sediment archaeal communities from the Salton Sea, California, USA - SS_1_D_1 metaG | ecosystem: Environmental > Aquatic > Non-marine Saline and Alkaline > Hypersaline >... | reverse complement strand
CGCGTACATCGACGCCGAGTACGACGAGAAGTAGGCCGTACGCCTTGAGGAGGCCGCGTGGCCAAGCAGGACTACTACGAGATTCTCGGCGTCGCTCGCGACGCGAGTGACGCGGAGATCAAGCGAGCCTATCGACAGAAAGCGAAGGAGCTCCACCCGGATCGCAACCCCAAGGATCGGAGCCGCGCCGAGTCGGAGTTCAAGCGGGTCGCCGAGGCCTACGAGGTCCTGTCCGATCCGCAGAAGCGGGCTCAGTATGATCGCTACGGCCACGCCGGCCCCGATCAGGGGTTCACGTTCGGGGACATGGACTTCCGCCGCGCCCGCGAGGCGTACCGCGAGTTCGGATTCGGCGGGTTCGACGACATCTTCGACCTGTTCTTCCGACAGGGGGGAATGCAGGGACAACCGCAGCGGCAGCGTTCGCGACGGGGGGAGTCGATTGAGTACAAGCTCCGCGTCACGCTGGAAGATGCCGCCCACGGGACGAAGATGACCGTCACCGTGCCTCGGCTGGTCGAATGCAGCGTCTGCTCCGGAAGCGGGATGGAGCCGGGGACGTCGAAGCGAGCTTGTCCCACCTGCAAAGGGCGCGGGCAAATCGAGTACCGTCAGCAGAGCCTTCTCGGCAGCTTCATCAACGTGCGAACCTGCCCGGAATGTAGCGGGACCGGCGAGCTGATCGAGCAACCGTGCCACCGGTGCCGGGGCGAAGGAAGGGTCAAGGAGAAGAGCAAGATCTCGATCACCGTCCCGCCCGGCGTGGACAGCGGGTCGAGGCTTCGCCTCCGCGGTCAGGGAAACGCCGGCATGGACGGTGGCCCGAACGGGGACCTGTTCATCGTGATCGAGCTGATCCCGCACCCGACGTTCCAACGCGAGGGGAGGGACATCCGGTCGACCGTGACCATCTCGTACCCCCAGGCCGCACTCGGAGCGAAGGTCAACGTGGAAACGCTGTGGGGCGAGGAGACCGTGAATATCCCTGCGGGGACGCAACCCGGCGAGGTGTTCCGGCTTCGGGGGAAGGGGATCGCCAACATCCACCGGGGAGGAGGAAAGGGCGATCATCTCGTCGAGGTGAAGGTCGACGTCCCCAGCAAGCTGACGACCAAGCAGCGTCGGACCCTCGAGGCGTACGCCGAATCCCTCGTCGAGTAGCCGGTGGGCTAGAGGTCCCCGGATTCTACGAGATCGGACAGGATCCGCCGCATCCTCGCCAGCGCTCGCTTTCGATGGCTGATCCGGTTCTTCTCGACCAGCGACATCTCCGCCAGCGTGCGGTCGAATCCATCGGGGACGAACAGCGGATCGTAGCCGAATCCGCCGTCGCCGGCCGGGGCTTCGGCGATGACGCCGCGAAGGACCCCGCTCGTCACGAACGTCTGACCGTCGGGCAGTCGAAGGGCAGCCACCGCGATGAACCGGGCTCGACGCTCGGACATCCCGCGCAGCCTCTCCAAGAGCAGCGCGTTGTTCCGATCGTAATCCACCGGCTCGCCCGAGAACCGCGCCGACCGGAGACCGGGCGCCCCGTCGAGCGACGCAACCTCGAGTCCCGCGTCTTCGGCGAGCACCGGGAGCCCGGTCTCGAGACAGACCGAGCGCGCTTTCAGCAGGGCGTTGTCGAGGAACGTCTCTCCCGTCTCTTCGACATCGGAGAACGGAAAATCGGTGAACGCAAGCAAGTCCAAGCCTTCGATCCCCGCCAGAAGCTCGGTGGCTTCCTCGATCTTCCCCTCGTTCTTCGTTCCGAGGAGGAGCCGCGTCATCCGCTCCGGCTCTTGATCGGCTGAAGGCTGAGCGAGTCGGCGAAGTGACAGGTCGCGAAGTGCAGTCCGCCGAGGTCTCGGTACTCCGGCGCCTCCGTCTTGCAGATGTCCTTCGCGTAGCGACACCGGGGATGGAAGTAGCATCCTGAAGGAGGAGCGACGGGGCTCGGGACGTCGCCTTCTAGGAGGATCCGCTCGACGCTCCAGGAGGGGTCCGGAACCGGGACCGCCGACATCAGCGCCTCGGTGTACGGATGCTTGGGGTGGGTGAACAGCTCCTCGGTCCGGGCCAGTTCGGCGATCTTCCCGAGATACATCACCGCGACGCGGGTGCTGATATGCCGCACGACCGACAGATCGTGCGCGATGAACAGGTAGGTCAAACCGAATTCGCCCTGCAGGTCCTCAAGGAGGTTGATGACCTGAGCCTGAATGGACACGTCGAGCGCGGACACCGGTTCGTCACAGATGATCAGCTGCGGATCGAGAGCCAATGCGCGGGCGACCCCGATGCGCTGACGCTGCCCGCCGGAGAACTCGTGCGGGTACCGCTTCATGTGATCCGGCTTCAGCCCGACGGCTGCGAGAAGCGCCTTGACCCGATCCTCGCGCTCGGAGCCTCTCGACATCCCGTGCACGAGAAGAGGTTCGCCGACGATCGCCCCGACCGTCATCCGCGGGTTCAACGAAGAATACGGATCCTGGAAGATGATCTGCATCTCCCGGCGGAGTGCCTTCAGCTCCTTCCGGGAGACCTTGGCCACATCGATCTCCACGGCCTCCTCGCCGGGGGGGGCCAGCTTCTCGCTGCGGAAGATGATGTCCCCCGCCGTCGGCTCGATCAGGCGCAGGATGGTCCGGCCCGCGGTCGTCTTACCGCAGCCGCTCTCTCCGACCAGACCGAGCGTCTCCCCCTCAGGGATGAACATGTCGACGTCGTCGACCGCCTTCACGTGCGCCACGGTCCGCCGGAAGATCCCCTTGCGAACGGGGAAGTACTTCACCAGCCCCTTGACTTCTAGAAGGATGTTATCGGAAGGCAAACGCGATCACCTCTCTGTCATTCGTAGAGCCAACAGGCCGCGGTGTGGCCCGGCGCCACTTCCTTCAATTCCGGCATCGTCGTCTTGCAGATCTCCATCGCGTGAGGACACCTCGGCTCGAACCCGCAACCCGGCGGAACCTCGAACGGGTCGGGCACGACGCCCTTGATCGGCTCGAGCCGATCCTTCCGAGACGCCAACGACGGGATCGAGTTCAGCAGCCCTTGCGTATACGGGTGCTTCGGGTTGTGGAACACCTCGCCGACGGTCGAGCCTTCCACGATCCGCCCGAGGTACATGACCACTACATCGTCCGCCATCGCCGCGATCACGCCGAGGTCGTGCGTGATGAACTGGATCGACGCCTGGAACTCGCTGCGCAGGTTGTTCATCAGCTCCAGCACCTGAGCCTGAATCGTCACGTCCAACGCGGTCGTCGGCTCATCGGCGATGAGGAGGGATGGATTGCAGGACAGAGCCATGGCGATCATCGCACGCTGCCGCATGCCGCCCGAGAGCTGGTGCGGGTACTCATCGACGCGTTGCTCCGGGAGCGGGATTCCCACCTCGCGAAGCATATCGATCGCCTTCTTCTTCGCCTTGGCCTTGTCGAGCTTCTGGTGGAGGATGATCGCTTCCATGATCTGGTTGCCGATCGTGTAGACGGGATTCAGGGACGTCATCGGCTCCTGGAAGATCATCGCGATCTCGTTGCCGCGGATCGATCGCATTTCCCGGCCCTTGGGATCGAACTTCGTCAAATCCATGACCTTGCTGTCCCGATGGAAGAGGATTTCCCCCTCTTCGATCTTCCCCGGCGGAATCTGGACCAACCCCATGATCGACAGCGCCGTCACGGACTTGCCACACCCGCTCTCCCCGACGACGCCCAGCGTCTTCTCCCGTTCGATCACGTAGTCGACCCCGTCGACCGCTCGGACGACCCCGTCCTCCGTGTAGAAGTACGTCTTCAGACCTCTGACCTCGATTAGTGGCACCGGTCCTCCCTCCTCGTCGTAACGCTAAAGGATCGATAGTACGAAGCCGAGCAGCATGAACGCAACGGCCAGCGCGACCGTGAGCGTACGTTTGGGGTCGGAGACCTCGTCGCGCCCGAACACGGTGCTCGACATCCCGGATCCAAACGCTCCGCCCAATCCGGAGTGCTCACTCATCTGGAGAAGGATCAATCCCATCAGCGCTAGGCAGTCGAAGAAAAACAGAACCTCGAGGATGACTCGCCACATGACTCTCTGGTCCTTTCTCAATCCCACTGGGGTCTCTGGAATCGGCCGATTATAGCACAAAGGGTTTGGCACCTCAACAGCCCATCGCTCGCGGCCTTGCGTGGGTTCCGCGGTTCCCGTATCCTGTCCAGAGCGCAGCTCGAAAGGCGGGTGGCTTCGAACCGTGCGCAAGTTCGTCTTCATCACGGGAGGGGTGCTTTCCGGCCTCGGAAAGGGGGTCGTCTCCGCTTCGATCGGCCTCCTCTTCAAGCTCCAGGGGTACCGCGTCAGTCTCCAGAAGATCGATCCGTACATCAACGTCGACGCCGGCACGATGAACCCGTACGAACACGGGGAGGTGTTCGTCACCCACGACGGAAGGGAGACCGACCTCGACATCGGCCGGTACGAGCGATTCCTCGACGAGCGGCTGTCCGCCTCCAACTACGTGACCACCGGCCAAGTCTACTGGAACGTCATCCGCAAGGAGCGCGCGGGGAAGTATCTCGGGCAGACGGTCCAGGTCATCCCCCATATCTCCGATGAGATCAAGCGGCTGATCCGGCTGCCCCTGGACGAGAGCGACGCGGAGATCGGCGTGATCGAGATCGGCGGAACGGTGGGAGACATCGAGTCCCTTCCGTTCCTGGAGGCCCTTCGTCAGCTGAAGGACGAGCTGCCGCGAGAGGACACCGTCTTCGTCCACGTGACCCTCCTCCCGCGTTTGACCACGTCCGACGAGCTCAAGACCAAGCCGACCCAGCACAGCGTGAAGGAGCTCCGAGCGATCGGCATCCAGCCGGATGTCATCGTCGCGCGTTGCGACGTTTCCCTGCCCGAGGCCGTCAAGCGGAAGATCGCCCTGTTCTGCGACGTGCCGATCCCCAACGTGATCGAGAACCCCGACCTCCCGACCATCTACCACGCTCCCCTGCGACTGGATGAATACGGTCTGGAGCGTTGCGTCTCGGACGGGTTGGGCCTGGACCACCGGCCACCCGTCGACCTGTCGGAGTGGATTTCTCGGGTCCGACGGATCGAGAACCCCGGCTCGCGGGTCCGAATCGGGATCGTCGGGAAGTACGTGGAGCTGCGCGATTCCTACATCAGCATTCGGGAGGCACTCCTCCATGCCGGTGCGGCGGAGGACATCGGCATGGACCTCGAGTGGATCTCCTCGGACGACCTCGCAGGGAGCGGGGCGGAATCGCGCCTCGCGGCCGTCGACGGTATCCTGATTCCCGGGGGATTCGGCGACCGGGGAATCCAAGGGAAGATCGAGGCGGTCGAGTACGCGCGGACGCAGCGCGTCCCCTACTTCGGGCTCTGCCTCGGGCTTCAGTGTGCGACGATTGAGTACGCGCGAAACGTCGCCGGGCTCGACAAGGCGAACAGCTCGGAATTCGATCCCCAGACGCCCCACCCGGTCATCAGCCTGCTCGAGGAGCAGATCGACGTCGCCCTCAAGGGGGGGACGATGCGGCTCGGTGTCTACGAAACCGTCCTTCGCGAGGACTCGGTCGCCGCCGCCTGCTACGGAATGAGCCGGATCGAGGAGCGGCACCGTCACCGGTACGAGTTCAACCCCGCGTATCGAAGCCGGTTGGAGGCGGCGGGCCTGCGAATCGCCGGGACGTCCCAGGATGATCAACTGGTCGAGGTGATCGAACTGCCCGATCACCCGTGGTTCGTGGGGGTTCAGTTCCATCCCGAGTTCACGTCCCGATTCCTGTCTCCGCATCCCCTGTTCCGAGGATTCGTGCGATCATGCCGCGAACGAAGATCCTTCTTGCACTCGTCGCGGTAGCGATCGTGTTGGCGCTGGTCCTCCTTCCGCGCGGGCGGGGTCCGGTCGACGATGCCACGGTCGCGGAGGCGATCACGTTCTACGGCTACACGGAGGAGGGGACCCCGTTGTGGGAGATTCACGCGGAGAGCGGCCGGATCGACGGCGCCGAGCAGCGGCTTCACGGAGTCTCGGTCGACTTCTACGACGAGGAGGGGGGCGCCCTCCGTGTTCGAGGAGTTGAGCTTCACCGGACGGCCGGCGTGAGCCGGCTGTCCGGAGGGGTCCGAATCGAGCGGGGCGACGACCTCCTTCTCGAGACGGAGGCTGTGAGCTGGGACGAGGCCCGGGATCGGCTCGAGGCCGGGGCGATCGATCTGACCACGCCGGAACTGCGCGTCACCGCGGCGCGGTTTGAATACGAACTGGAGACCGCGGCAGCATCGTTCGTCGGTGGCGTCGATGCGTCGGCCGAGCTGGATACGCGATGGACCATCGAAGCCGACCGCGCGGAAGAGCGCGACGGCGTGGTGACGTTCCGCGGTGGGGTCGCCGCCGAATCCGAAGACGGCGAGTCGTTCCGCTGTGAGCGCCTGGAGGTCGAGTCCAAAAGCGAGACCGTCCGTCTGACGGGCAGCGTCATCGGCGATTGGGCGTCGGGGCATCTGAGCGCCGATTCCGTTCGATTCGACAACGACGGGCTCTACGCCGCCGGAGACGTCACTGCCCGGCTCGATCTGGGAGAGTCGAGGGGGGATTCCGATGGCACTTAGCGCAGAAGCCTTGGTCAAGATCTACCAGCGCCGTCCGGTCGTCGATCGGTTGTCGCTCCGGGCGGAGCCTGGCCGAATCGTCGGCTTGCTCGGTCCGAACGGCGCCGGCAAGACGACGACGTTCCACATGATGATCGGGTTCATCGCCGCCGACGCCGGGAGAGTCCTGCTCGACGACGCGGACATCACCAGCCTCCCGTTCTTCCGGCGTGCGCGCCTCGGCATCGGGTACCTCCCCCAGGAGCCGTCCGTGTTCACCCGGGCGACGGTCGTCGAGAACCTCGACCTGACGCTGGAGCGGTCCCCGTCCCCCCAGGCACGAGCGCGACTTCGCGAGCGGCTGCTGGCGGAATTCGGCCTCGACGGGCTGCGGAGCCAGGAGGCCCGTACGCTCTCCTCGGGCGAGCGGCGACGATTGGAGATCGCCCGCACATTGGCGACAGCACCGCGCTTCGTCTTGCTGGACGAGCCGTTCTCGGGGATCGATCCGATCTCGATCGCGGATCTCCAGCGGGAGATCGTCTCACTGAAGGAGCGAGGGATCGGCGTCGTCGTCACCGATCACAACGTGCGCGATACCCTGTCGATCACCGACCACGCGTACCTGATCGACAAGGGTCAGCAGATTGCCGCCGGCACGCCCGAGGAGATCCTCGCGGATCCTACGGCGCGGAAGGTCTACCTGGGAGAAGGATTCAACCCCTAGCTTCCCGGCGATACAGCCGCCGACGCCAGATGAAGATGCCGAATCCGAGGACGAACAGGAAGCTGATCGCGTGCGCCGCCCGGATCGGCCCAAGCCAGAGGGAATCGCCCCGCGTGAGACTGACGATCGATCGGGCGATGGCATAGAGGATGAAGTACATCGCGGTCGCGAAGCCGTCCTTGTAGTTCCGCTTCCGAACCCCCCACCACAGGAAGGCGAAGATCCCGAGATTCAATAGCATCTCGTAGATCATCGATGGATGGGTGGCGACGCCGGGGTAGGCCATCCCCGCCGGGGAATCAGGAGGAAACCGAATTCCCCACGGAAGCGTCGTCGGCGTCCCGAAGGCGTCGCCGTTCATCAGGTTCCCGATTCGCCCGATCGCCTGGCCGAGGATCAGACTGGGGACCAACGCGTCGGTCAGCGCCCAGAACGGGGCCTTCTTCACCCGGGCGAAGAGGTAGACCGCGAGGACCCCGGCGAGGACGCCCCCGTGGATCGCGAGGCCGCCTTCCCAGATCTTGACGACGTCCAGCGGGTGCGCCCCGTAGTAGTCCCAGTGGAAGGCGACGTAGTAGATCCGCGCCCCGAGGATGGCGATGGGGACGGTCCACAGCAGGAGATCGAGAAGGTCCTCAGCGGACAGCGGGAGCTGCCTCCTACGAACCTCCTTGACCAACAAGAAGAACCCCACCGCGATGGCAATCACGTACATCAGGCCGTAGTAGCGGATCGTCACCGGGCCGATCTCGACCAGAGTGGGATGCATCGCGCCCCCTCTCTCGCGATATGATCTGAAGTATATGAACTGGATCCGTCGATGCGAAACGTGGCTCGCCGCCGGCGGCGGCGTCCTCGCTGCGCTGTCTATGCCCGGATTCGGCGCGGCACCGCTCGTGTTCGTCGCCCTTGTCCCGCTGCTCCTCGCGCTGGATCGCGGCCGCGGATTCCTGCACGGCTACTTGTTCGGCGTGGCGTTCTTCGCCGTCGACATGCGATGGGTGCTCACCCTGATCCGGTTCAATCCGCTCGTCGTCCCCGGGTACCTCGTCCTCGTCGCCTACCTCGCCGTCCCGTTCGGGATCATCGGTTGGCTGATGATGAAGCGATCGAGCCAATCGCGTCGATGGACCTGGATCTTTCTGGCTCCCGCGCTCGTCGTGCTCGCGGAATTCGTCCGGACGCTCGGCCCGCTCGGGACCGGGTTCTCTATGCTTCACCAGGCGCTGTATCGCGTCCCGTGGCTGATCCAGCCAGCCGCGATCCTCGGCTCATGGTCGGTCACCGCGTCGATCGTCGCGGTCAACGCGGCGGTTTTCCTGGCGTACCGCGAGCGGCGGGCCCGGTACGTGCTCGTCGGCGTCCTCCTCCTTCTCGTCCAGGCCGCGTTCTGGTGGCTTCCGGCCGGTTCTGCGGGGGGGCTCCCGGCGCTCGAGGTCGCCGTGGTGTCCTCGAACGTCGACCAGGAGGTCAAGCTCGACGCCCGCAACCTGGACCGGCTGGCCGAGCGGCTCCTCCGTCTCGGAGAGAAGGCGGCCGAGGGGGATCCGGACTTGATCGTCTTTCCGGAGTCGTTCCTCCCCGCCTACATTCTCGAACTCGACGACCTGTTTGCCCGGCTGACCGAGCTGGCCCGAATCGGGGAGGCGCGCCTCCTGTTCGGGACGGGCGATCACCGAGACGGGGCGATCTTCAACAGCACGATCCTGATCGATCCCGAGGGTCGCGTCCTCGGCACGTACGACATGGTCCGGCCGGTGCCGTTCGGGGAGTACATCCCCGGACGATCGATCCTCGAGGCCGTCGGGCTCGGACCGTGGGCACGCTCCTTCCTGCCGCTCGACCTGAGCCGGGGGGGCGCCTACGAGTCGCTCGATGGAATCGGCACGCCGATCTGCTTCGAATCGACCTTCCCCACCGCCTCCCGCCGCTTTTCGCAGGCCGGCGCGTCCCTCCTCGTCACGGTGACGAACGACGCGTGGTTCGCGGGAAGCTCCGAGCTGCGCGCCCACTTCGCCACGGCGATCTTCCGGGCGGTGGAGAACCGAAGGCCGATCGTCCAGGCGGCCAACGGAGGCATCTCGGGAATCGTGGATCCGCGGGGCCGGATCGTCTCGAAGACGCCCGAGGAAACGGTCCTGGTCGGAACGGTCGCGCCGGTGGACGCTCGGTCGGTCTACACGCGTTGGGGCGACGGACCGTGGATCGCCGCGATGGCCCTCATCGCGGGAGGGATCCTGGCGGTTCGGTGGTGGCCACGCCGCACCCGGCGAAACGGGGAGTGAAGTGTTCGCGCTCACTCCCCTCATCCGCAGCGCGCTATCGCTTCGACGCCGGGAGCACGTTGCTCCCCGTCACCGTCCGTTGGGAGATCGCGCCTGTCGCGAAGTCCACCACGTAGATCTGGAAGTCGCCGCTCGTGTCCTCCTTGACGTAGGCAATCCCGCTGTCGTCCTCCAGCCAGAACGGAGCGAACTCGTCGTCGTCCGTCGTGATGGCCGTGTTCAGCACGCCCAGGTCGTCGACGTAGTCCTCCAGCGACTCCGCGTCACTCCCGTCGGCGTCCATCACGTAGATGTCGATGATCCCGCCCGCCGTTCGCTCGCGGGCGAACGCAATCTTCGTCCCATCGGGCGACCACGTGGGGCGTGAGATCCCCGCCCCGGAAGGCAGATCGAGCGCCGTCGTCGGGACCGGATCCAGCGCGGGAGACGCGTCCCCGTCGCGGCCGTCGTGGTCGTACAGCTCGCTCGCCGATCCGGCCGAATCGTCCCACAGCCAGATCGAACTCACCCCGTCCGCGGTCTCGTCGGAGACGAACAGGAAGTCATCGTTCACCGGCGAGTACACCGGGGCGATCGCCCACGAGGGCGACTGCGTCGTCACCTGCTGGGTTCCCGTCCCCAGCGACGTCATCGTGTAGATCTCCCAGTTGCCCGATTCGTTCGATGCGTACGCAATCGTCGAGCCGGCCACCGACCAATCCGGCTGAATCTGGTTCGAGGCGGTCTGCGTAAGTTGCGTCCGGCTCCCGCCGGCCACCGTCATCGTCCAGATGTTCCAGGAGGTGTTGTCCTCGGCCGCGAAGGCGATTCGATCGCGCGTCTTCTGCACCAGGTCCGGGAACAGCTCCTCATCGGGCGTATCGTGAACCGAAACCAGATCCGTCCCGTCCGACTCCATCCGGTAGATGTCGTAGTCGCCCACGCGGTACGACGCGAAGGCGATCATGACCGGGCCGATCGTCAACACGGTGGTCGCCATGCCGATCCGGCCGTCGTTGTCGGTGATCGTCAACAGGACCGTGAACGTGCCGGCTTCCTCGTATTCGTGCTCGATCGGAATCGTCACGTCCGTCCCGGTGGCCGCGGCCGACCCGTCCCCGAAGTCGAGCTCGTAGCCGGCGATCACCCCGTCCGGGTCGTTCGACCCGCTGGTATCGAACGTGACCGTCACCGGGACTTCGTCGTCTCCACCATCCGTTGGAACCAGGAGCGCGATCGGGGCTTGTCCGAAGAAGCCTCTGCACGCGCTCAATCCCCCCCCAACCAACGCCACCAACAGAAGGGCGGCGATGAACCTGCCGTTTCCCCGTCCAGCAACGTTTCGTGTCGCGGACATCTCGTCGACCTCCTTACATCCACCGGTTCGCGATCGTTCAATACGAGTCCATGAAAGCCGTTCGAATCAGTCTACCCCTGTTCCTTAGCGGACTTCCGGGACGTCAGACAACTGGAATCGGAGGGTTCGTCCCGGACCGAGGTGACCGATGTCGTACCGAAACCCGGGCCCGGAAAACCGTGTATATTGGTCATCGAGGAGGCAGCGGGAACGTGTACCGTGTGCAGGATGAGGTGAGTTTGTTGAGAGCCTCGCTCGAAGGAGAGACGGAAGCTTGGGGAGAGGTAATCTCCCGCTACAAGGACGCCGTGTTCGGCCTGTGTCTGGGGTTCTTGAGGAACCGAGCCGACGCAGAGGATATCACGCACGACGCGTTCATCCGCGCGTACGTGAACCTGCGTCGCTACAACCTGGAGAAGCGGTTCTCGACGTGGCTGTTCACGATCGCAGCGAACCTGTGTCGGAACCGACTCCGGTACCGTCGCAACCACCCGGTCGCGGAGCTCCCGACGCAAATCCGCGGCGGCGCGGACCCTGCGACGATCGTGGCCAGGGACGACCGACACGTCGAGGTCCGCGAGGCGTTGACCCAGCTTCCATACGGGTATCGCGCTCCGCTGGTCTTGAGGTTCTACAACGATCTCTCCTACCGCGAGATCGCGGACATCCTGTCCATCCCGGAGGGGACGGTGAAAACGAGGATCCATAGAGGAAAAGCGATGCTCAAACAACGAATCGAAGAGGAGCGTGATCGCCCGTGAAGCCCAACGAGATCGACGACATCCTTCGCGACACGCTTCGGCAGGAGGTCGCGGAGACGGCCGGTGCGCTGAGCGGTCTCGAGGAGCAGATCCTCGGCGAACTCGATGAACGCCGACCGCGCCTCCGGGTCTCCGACTGGCTGCGACAGCTGCTTGCTCCCACCCGCGGAGGCCGAATCGGACAGCTCAGCGTGGTCGGGGCGACGGCAGCGATCTGCCTGCTGATCGGGTTCTTCGTCGCGCAGCAGGTCGCGTCGGACGGCAACGCGCCGG
>Ga0180433_10009413_pt1 | contig 11962 bp, 6 predicted proteins | sample SS_ome_8_FD_132980 | JGI IMG/M metagenome (GOLD analysis project Ga0180433, IMG submission 132980) | Hypersaline lake sediment archaeal communities from the Salton Sea, California, USA - SS_1_D_1 metaG | ecosystem: Environmental > Aquatic > Non-marine Saline and Alkaline > Hypersaline > Sediment... | reverse complement strand
GATTTTTATTAACCAATCTAACTGCCTTGTCAATCCAGCTGTGGAATGATGTTTTAGGTTTTGTGAAAAAGTTGAAAAAAGTTGATTTTCCAATATATTCAGTATTCATTGTTTTTGATTTTTTGGATAATACATTGTCTATTCTATTTGCAAAAAGTGGAGAATATATTTTATTAATGTTTAGATTTGTTTTTACATTATGTGTTCCAACTACTGCAGATATAGGTAAAATTACTAGCATAAAAACAGCAAACAAACTAATTACCAATATTTTTTTTCGCATTTATTTTCCCCCAACCATCTATCAATATACCAGTATATAAAAACATCGATTACAAAAAAGTAATAAATAATGTTATATTTGTTGCATAAAATTTTTTGTGACTATAATTTATCTTCTAATAATATTTCTTCGAAGATATAGAATTCAGTATTGTAAATCTGCAATTGTTTTTCGTCAGGCTCAGTAAATGGGCCCCCCATCACAGGATCAGAAAAAGAATATGAGTCAATAATTACAACAAGTTTTCCAGTTTTACCAGATGTTTCATTGTAAAATTCTACCAAGTGGGAAAATGTTTGATTATTGTTATTTATTAATATCTTTTCTCCCCCGCTTATGGATAAAAATGGAGATGTTACATTTCCAACTGACAGATTATTTTTTGAAGAATTATAATCAACAAATAATCTCTGATAATCAAAATTAACTTGAATCCATAAACCAAAATTTCCTATTAACTCATTTGCAGTTGAATGAGAGTTTCTTATGCTATCTAATAAAAGAACTTTTCCTCCATTGTTTAAGTACTTACTAATCTTGTTTATTTCATTTGTAGAAAAAGACTTTACAGGATTGATAAATACAATCACATCCCCATCTGATAGAGCATTATCTAATCTTTCTTCAACTGAAGGGACAAATCCCATTCTTTGAGTCCAAACATAAAAGGTACCAAAATTATCCTCATCATAGAACAAGCTTAAAGAAGGCTGTAGAGATATGTTAAAATTGGAATGTTTTTGTTCAAAACATATTTGTGTAAAATCCGAATGATTTTCAATACTTGGATAATTAATGTCGTTTAATTGAGAAAATACTGAAGTTGAAATAGGATAAGCTATAATTCCTATGATTATAAATAAAATTAAAATCTTTTGTTTAGATTCATTTTTCAATATATATATTGAAACAAAAAATGAAATAATGGCTACTGTAAAAAATACAATATTTAAATATTGAAATTGATTGATTCTGTTTAAATATTGGATTGTGCCTAAGGTAAAATCTTGATAACCGTCTGAAAAAAATGAGAAACTAGAAAAAACGGTGCTATCTGTGAAAGCAACAACTCGTCCTTTACCATATTTTACTGCAACAACCTGTAAAAGAAGACCATATTCAGATTCGGGAGATGAGGTGGATTCTCTGAAAAAATTCTCAGTTGAATAAGTTCCAGGCTCACTTATCAATTTATTACCGACTATTACATCTTCTGAATTTAAAGGAGCTTCTAAGGTGCAAGATGTCATAAAATCTATTTGTTCAACATGTTGAACAATGGGATGAACAAGTATATCATCAGGCCTATATTTTGAAAGCATCCCCGTACCTAACTCATAAGTTGCATCCGTATTGAATTTAATTCCAAAGTTTTGAGAGACTTGATTTAGGAAAGTATTCATCCCAAACACATCAGTATGGTCTCCAATTAAATACAAACCCCCACCATTATCAACAAACTGCAAAATGGCATAAATCTCCTGGGAAGTATAACTATTGGTAGGACATTTTAATATTAAAATATCATAATTATTTAACAACGAGAGAGTTAATGTTTCATTGTTTCTATTAACATCAAAATAGTAATTTAACCACTCTGCTAGAGAATAATAGTTATATGTAGAGAGCATGCCGTACCATTCTTTATCCAATGGTCTTGTAGAATCTTCCCAATCACTATGAAACTCGTCTATTAGAATTCTTCCAGATTTTAGTTGACCTGGATCATAATAACCAGCAGAGCCAATTAATGTGAATGTAAATAAAAATATCATAATTATCGAAATAATCTGTTTAAATGTTAGATTAAAATTCTTAGGGATAATATATTGATCTTCAGTATTGGTTAGTGGCAATAATTTAATAAGTACAAAAGAGAAAGGAAGGAAACTTAAAAACACATACCATGGATTCCAGAAAATATTTAAATCTGTAGTTGTGGTGTAAATATGTATAAAAGCAATATATCTAATTACAAGATACGCAATACTCAATAATAAAAAAATAGTGAGTTTGGAAAAATTATCCCTTTTTTTGTAAAAAATAAATAAAATAACAATAGTACCTATAAATAAATTGAACCATAAATAAAAACCAAATTTTTCTAAAGTTGATGTAAAAGGATAGGTTTGTTGTAAGGTTTGAACAAACACAATTCCATTATTAACAGAGGTTTTAAGGCCTAAAAGGTTTCCAAAAAAAGAAACAAGTGGTGAGAAAAAATCTACCCTATGTATGTGTGTAACAATAAGGCTATATGCAAAAAATGAAACAGATTGAATGATAAAAATAATTCCTGAAAATAATAATCCTATAGAAATTGTTGATAAGTTTTTATAGTTCATATATTTGATAAAAGCGTGTGTTAATAATCCAATTATCATTATAATTATGCCGATATTATAAGGATATTGAATAAAAAAAATCGAGATTATTAAGGGAATTGTTAAAATTAAAAATTTATTAGTAAAATAGGTTGATTTATTTTTATGTAAACCTACTATATTAAAAATTATTCCAATAATCAATATGGTCATCCCGACCAATGGTTCAGTTGATGTGAAAATTGGATTAAAAAATAACCAGCTACTTGAAATAAACAATATTCCAATCCACAGCAGATTCTTCATTGGATGTTTCCCCTAAGTTTAAAATCATCAATAATATTTTTTAAAAATATGATATTTCCAGGCCAGTAGTCATAGATTGACTCAATATTTTTATCAAGTAAAAATTGGCTGTCACTAATTAATAACAACCCACCCTTTTCATGCTCGACGAAAACCATAAGATCGTATTGTCTGTCCCATGTGAAATTATAATATGATTTTGTATTTTCATTATCAAAAACAATAGGCCAACTATCTACAAATCTAGGTTCATTTTCATATTCTTCAGGATTTGACTCAACATATGGGACAGGCCCTAAAGGAATTTCTTCAATATCTAATTCAAGTTCATCTAATAAAATATTAGATGCTTCTTGATCCTCATAACCTGTTGCTAAAATAATTATTCCTCCCTGAGACATATATTCAAAGAGAAATTTCACTTCTTCTGAGGAAATAGATTTTGTTGGCGCATTAAGAATTAGAACTTTTGATTCAACTATCTTTTCTCTAGAAAAATCTCTTAAAAATACTGGAAAATATCCATTTCTATTAAAATTTAAAATTAATCCATTCATTGAATAATCTGTAAATGGTTCTATGGTAAATCGTTCCCCATGGGTAGTATCTATATAAACTAAATCCCCACTAAGACTTTCTTCTGAAGAAAATATTGGGATAACAACTGTTGACATTACAAGACCTAGACATAGGATTAATGGAAATAATCCAAAAATTGAAATTTTTGATTTTTCAAAAAAATAAAGAAGAATTGAAGCAATAATTAGTATCAATGAAATTCCGATTTGGATGAAACCTCCAAATTGTGATTGACTTTCTGATAACCAATTAAAAATACCTTGAATGAAAAAAATAGAATAGGGAATTGCTGAGTTTTGAAAGGTTGATGTATCGCCAAAAACTAATACTTTACCTTTACCATAAAAGGTTCCAGCAACTAAAACAATGTCGCCCATTTGTTCTCCATCATCATACTCATAATCTCCAAGGAATGCCATCTGTTGATTTGAGGAATCACCTTCATCAGATAATGCATATTTCCCCAATATAATTGGTGAGTTATAAGCCACATCCAACGATGCACCTACGCTAATTTGAATTTCATCTAGGTCGGAAATTTTGGATGAAATTGGATGATTTAATAGTTCATAACATGTAATCCATTTAAATTTTGAATCTAATGGTAATGCAGAATCAAATCTAAATTGGATTCTACTTGGTTTAAGTAGATCATTTAATGGTTGTTGAATACCACCAACGTTTGTATGATCACCCATAACAAGCAAAGAACCTCCATTTTTTACAAATTCCCATATTATTTTTTTCTCATTGGTTGAAAAAGATAAATTTATATTTGGAACAACAAAAACATTAAAATTACTAAGTATCTCTTGAGTTATTTCGGTTGATTCAATTAAATCAACATATTCGGTTAAATTAACAAATCTAGTTATATTTTCATTTATAGGTTGAGATAAATTTAAAAAGTGCGATATATTATCTACAACTATCGTATTTTGATACCCGGATGTATTCAAATATATTGGTAATAGTCCAAACATACCTGAGGCTTCTCTCCCGTACAAACCATAAGAGGGTATATCCCATGTTCCAAGTTGATTCTGTCCATAAAATAAAATATTTTTTCCTCTTTCTTCAGATTCAAAATTTGCAGTAAGAAAAATGCTTGAAATTAATAAAAAAAGTAAAACCCAGCTAGCTTTATTTTTAAATAATTTTTTAATATGTAATTTTTTTATCTTAATGATCTTTTCTTTATTAAATTTATATTTAATGTAGTAAATATACAAACAGATTATACAAATAAAAAATAAAACAAAATTAAAATTTAAAAAATCAGTTTTTGATTCGAAATTTGCCAATCCAATAAACACTATATAAAAACTCCAAATAATTGTTATTAGCAAAATGTTTGCAACTGTCCATAATAATTGTTTTTTTGAATAAGATAATATTAAACTAACAATTAAAAAGATAATAAAAGAAATAATTATCCACAGTCCGCTAATTGTAGGACCTAATATCAAAGATTTATTGATTGATAGTCCAATAATACTTGACCAATAAATTGAGATTCTTTGAAAAGCTAACCATATCTCTGATGAATAATTCAACAGTAGATAAAAAAAGGAATATACAAAAGTCGAAACTGATAAAATATGCAATTCTTTTCTATAGATATTAATCCCCCTGAGAAAAATATCTATAGCTGATAACAATAAGGCAATACTAGCTATATGTAACAATTGACTTTGTGAAAATTTAAAAATGATTAGATAAATTATAAAAAAAATTACCCCTATTATAATTTTAATTGATTGTACTTTATTTTTATTTTTAAATATCTGATATAACTTATATAATGGGATATTAAGAGAGATTATTGAAATTAAAATAAAAATTGAAAGGGCATAGATAAATGATTGATTAAATAGTCCTAGATTGTTTGAAAGAAGGTTAATCAGAAACAATATTAAAAAAAAATTTATTCCAAATAAAATATTTGAGGGTAGGTTTTTTCTAATTTTTTTAATATACTCTTTTCCCCTCATATATTAAACATATCAAGAATAACAGTTATAACTTTATCGTAAATTATGATTTATTTTCATAACATTTATATATTTATTCCTACTTTAATTAAATAACAAAATAGGGGATTATTAAATGAAAAATACTTCATTTAGAATAGTTTTAACTCTAATAATTGTTGGAATTATTGTTATTCCATCTATTGGAATGTCTGTTTTAAACAAGGATATAATTAGTAATGCTGAGTTAAAAAACCATGAATTTTCATACAATAAGGACAATTATAATGTTATTTCAAATAATTACACACACACGGTATTTATTGGGGTTGCTACGGCACAAAATTGTAAACCTTGTCATTGGTGGAATGATATTATCCACGAATTTTACATTTCAGGTTTGTATAATTTTGAATATATTGAGATGATTGAATTTGATAGGTTAGGTAGGGTATTAATAAAAGAGGCAAATGAATGGGCTAAATTTTATGATATAACTACATACCCAACATCCATTATTGACGGGGATTATAAAAGAGTACTTGGAAATTATTCAACTAAACTAAAAAATGATTTAAATTCCTCGGGTATTAGAACAGTATCAGACATTGAGGCTAATATATCAATATCGTGGTTGGGAGATGCTAAGATTCAGATCAATATTACTATTGAAAATAATGAAAATACACAATATGATGGTTTTATTAGAGCTTTTATTTCTGAAACAGAATCTAGATATTATACCTATTATGGTTCCCATTATCACAATGGTTTTTTAGATTTTGCTTTTGAAAAAAATATAACATTATCTTCTGGCGAAACATATATGGATAGTACAGTTTGGGATGGAAACGACCATGAAGATGAACAAGGCGATGATTTTGGTGATATAACTGAGGATAATATTCGAGTTACTTTGGTAGTTTATAATACCAGTACTGGTTATGTTGATGAGACTGTGAGTAACACAATCTTTGGTAATTCCCCACCATTTATTGCATATAATCCTTCTCCTGCAAATGGGCAGATTGGTGTTGATATTAACACTGAATTAAAATGGAAGGGTGGTGATCCTGATGGTGATGAGGTTAGCTACGATGTATATTTCGGAGAGAGCAGCAATCCACCAAAGATTATGAATAACCAAACACAAACAAAATTAGACCTTGATGATTTAGATTTTAATACGAAATACTATTGGAAAATTGTATCTTGGGATGAACATGGTCTAAAATCAGTAGGTGATATTTGGAGTTTTACAACAACCACCCATGGCAATTTAGAAATGGAAATAATTGCACCTAAGGAAAATTCTTTTTACTTAAGAGATAGTCGTATATTTAGTCTTCCTAACTCAACGTTTATATATGGACCTATAAAAATAAAGGCAAATGCAACTTCATCTGATGGTATTAGTAATGTTGAAATTTATGTTAATGGAAAATTAAAAGAAAATCTTACAGATCCGCCTTATGAATTTTATTGGAGCCCAATTATTTGTAAAGAATATGAAATAAAAGTAATTGCTTATGATACCGTTGGAAATCAAGAAGAAGATACGGTTACTGTGATTAAGTGGAGAGCACATCCAGTCATAATTATCATAACTTTTTTATTATTTGCAAAAGTAGGTTTGTTATTTTTGAGATAACAATACTTAATCTTATTAACCAGGTGGTCCAGTTGAACTAGGTTCAACTAAAGGATATAAATCAAAATTAATCCATGGAATTGGACCCAATATTTTTCCAAATATTCCTTTAGGGAAAATTCTATATTCCTCAACTTCTAAACCAATCCAATTATCCCAATAGTTGTATTCCCAGGTATTGAGAAAAGACATTGAAAAAGTTGCATGTACATTGTTATTAATAAAATTATTATGATGTAAAATATTATTGTAACAGAATCGATCCATGTATAAACCTTTGTCTGAATTCTTCTTAAATGAATTTCCTGCAATGCTATTATCAAAGCAATACAATTTAAACCAAAAACCTAACTCATTGTTTTCTACAATGTTGCTATTAAAATCATTTGTTGATGATTCTTGCATGTACAGACCATATTTATTATTAGTAATACTATTTTCTAAAATCTGAATGAAATTGGAATTTATTACATGTATACCATAATCACAATTATTGATTGTATTATGAGAGATTGTATTTGTTTTTGAATCAATTAAATATATACCATTTTGATTTTCAATTATAATGTTATTAAAAATATTATTAAAGTAGGATTTAATGTAGATGCCTGCATCCTCAATATAACCGCCACTATTTTTTATTGTAAAACCTTCAACCAAATTATCGTTTTCTACAATGCTGATAACTCTGCCATTATTTGAAGCATCAATAATTGTACTAAATTTATCCTCTCCAAACAGGTTTAGGCTTTTATTAATGTGTACATTCTCAAAATATGTGCCATTGTAAACATAGATATTATCACCATTAGATGCACTATCAACAGCATCTTGAACCTTATCAAATCTAAAAATTCCCCATCCTACAGTTGATTCATTGAAATCATCGTCCACATAGAAAGTATCCTCTGTCATAAAAAATGTGTTAGTCATGTTTTTATGATTAATTGACAGTGAAGCAACTGTCGCCATATTTATAATTAATAATAATAAAAATAACGAAAATAATTTTATCCGAAATGGATTATTATTATACATTTAATTTTTTCCCCATTATTAATGTATTATGGTTTTAAATATAAATGTTTCTAATAAATATATTTTGAAAGAATATTTTTCACCATTTAATGGTAAAAAATATAATTATTAAATTCAGATGAAAATTTTTTGAAAAATATATTAAACTATTCAAAATAATGTTACAATTAAAAAGAGCCTTTCTTATAAAAATATACAATAATTAAAATTATTATAGAGGCTAAAGTAATAAGTATTACTATAGACCAAGGAATCTCATTACCTGGTTCTAATTTGTATGAGGTGAGTTCATCATATTGATAATCATAAATATAATCCCAACTTCCATCTCCATTAATATCTAATAAATATTGTCCATCTTTAATTTCAACAGATGAATTGATATGATTTGAAATATTTTGAAACATATCGAAGATTTCATCTCCATCAAGGTCAATTAGAAACCCAACATTATCAATCATTTTTGAGTCAATTAATACTAAAAGGATAGATTCATTAGAAAACGTTTCATCATCATTAGCTTTAACTGAAAGTTTATAAATTCCAGCATTAGACCAGGAATGGGTTAGATTGAGAGTCGATCCATTTGATATATAATTTGTATTTGTATAGTTCCCATCACCCCAATCAACTATGAAACTTATATCGTCTTTGTCATTATCTATAGAAGTAATTGTATATGAATATTCAATATTCTTATTTCCAGTTGTTGGACCAGAGATTGTTGGTTCATTTGGAGGGGTATTTGGCAACCCAATAAAAATCTGGACAAAATCTTGATCTTGAAGATTAAGATTATCAGTTACTGTAAGAGAAATATTAAACAAACCATTTTCCTGATAAATATATGTTACTATTTCTCCATCGGATTTTTCTCCATCACCAAATTCCCAAGACCAATTTTTAATGTACCCGTCTGGATCATAGCTTTCTGATGCATTAAATATTATTTGTGTACCAATTGTTGCTAAAGTTTCACTTACAGAAGCTTTTGCAAAAGGGGGTATGTTCTGTGAATCATTAGTTGGATATCCATTATCATTTGATTCACCATTAGATTTCTCAGTGGTTGTAAAACTCCAAATTGGACTTTTACTTGATTCCCCAAAATTGTCCCATGATTCTATTTTCCAATAATATGTAGTATTATATGTAATTGATGGATCGAACTTATTACTTGATTGTTTTTCAATTAGCTTTGGAGGGGGATTTTCCGTACCGAAAAATACATCGAATGTGATTATATCTCCATCAGGATCTTCAGCATTCCAGCTTAAAAAAGTATTAATATTTATATCTTCAGATTCATTTTCTGGATTTCGATTATATGGTTTTAAAGGAGGTCTATTGTACATTGACACAATTAGAGGTGGTGACCAGTTACTCTCAAATCCAAAAATATCTTTAGCTTTTGCAGTTATGTTAAATGTTCCTGGTTGTTGCCATAAGTGTGAAATTATACATATTTCACCTGATGAATAAGGACCAATCCATTCGCTATTGGAACCGTCCCCCCAATCAATTAAATAAAAAAGTTCATCTTCGTTAGGATCTGTAGTTGTGAAACTATAATCATATATATTATTATGATAACCAACTATTTCTCCCGATGGTTTATTAGGGGTCTTAGGAGCATTATTTGTACTTGTACAAATAATATTAAAATAATTAATTTCCCATGCATTACATGAAAATTCATAATATGAATTTAGAACCATATCAGTTTCAATGTCATTTTTCAAATCAATTATATAAATAAAATCGTATTCGATATCAATTAAATCATTAATATTCCAAGATATGTTCAGTTGGGTACCTCCACTGTAGCTCATCCATTGTAAACTGAGATTCCATTGTTTATAAACAGCATCATCATACTTTCGAAAATCTTTCAATAGAATATCATAAGGAGGATTTAAATTATCATTAAACCATGAATAAATACAAGGGGGAAAAGTCGCAGGAGGTTTTGGTTCATCATATTCATCATGCGGCGGACCGTCAATAGCATCATTGACTTCGCCAATTACACAATAGTCATTATAACCATTTGGTTCACTAAAAAAGATTGTCAGCTCCCATTCTGGTTCTTCTGCTGTAATTATTGAGGAAAAAGTAAAAATTGAATTGAAAATAAAAAATATAGAAATGATCAAAATGATATTAACTCTTTTTTTATTAATAATTTCTTTCATATATTTTCCCTAATTAATAAAGGTAATATAGTATTTTATAATTAAATTTATAACTATTGTAAATATATTTATTTTTTAATTTTTCTCAATTTTTGAAAATAAATAATTACAAACACAGAAATTATTATAATCACCAATAAAAATATAGCGATTGAAGTCATAACATCTATATTATTAAATAATTCATTATTTTCTTCTTTGGTACAGATAATATTAAATTTTTTAATTTCATTTGCATTAATATTAAATGAATATTTTTCATCTAATAAGAAATTAGCAACTGGAATATCTTCACTTTCATTATATAATTCTAATGAGTCATAGTAGAAATTTGTTATATTCTGAATGCTCGATGTTATTGTTATAGTTGTAGAGGAATTTTCATTATTTACCCATAATAGTGAAAGGTTCCACATCTTATAAGTATCAGAGGATTTACGATAATCTGCTAATAATAAATCATATGGGGCTGAAAGATTGTCATCAAACCAAGCTCGGAGGTAAGGTGGCATTGGTGCTGACGGTGGTTTTGGCATATCATAATCATCCCTAATTGATCCATCTACAGCATCTGATGATTCTCCAAAAATTACATAATCTTCATCACCACTTGTTTCAATAAAATTTAACCTAACATCCCAATCTAAATTATCAATCGCAGAAATATTTTCTGATAAAAACAAAGGAACCATCAAAAGTGCTACAATAATTATAAATACAAGTTTTTGGGATGTAATTAAATATCTTTTTTTTATCTGATTTTTTTTCATAATATTATTACCATCCAAACAAATATTAAAGGTGTTTATATGGTTTCTTTATATTTTCTTTTATTTTTAACATTATATTATTTATAATTTATTATTAAATTATAAGCTCACGATATACAATTAATATTAAAAATTTTATAGCAGATGATTTTTTCATCTGCAATTTTGAATTATTAATCTATTGTTTTTTTAGAATACAATTGTAATATGCATACATCCAATAGCCATAACCTGGTTCAAAAGACTCTGACAAAATGTAGACTTGATTAGTTCTATCCCAGCCATATATGAAACCTAATATTATTCCTAGATCAACAGCTTCCTCCCATGTGTAATTAATACTATTATTTTCAACAATGATATCTTCTTTTAATATAGATGTATTAAATGGTGATCCTATTATGTTCCAATTATCTTGCAGATAGGCGATATCTTCCTCACTTTCTGCATTACTTCTAATTATGAAATCACAATCATAATATGCCCATACCCAATATCCATAGCCGGGTAGTAACTCAGTAACATGTTCATATGTTGAACCGGTCCAATTGTATATAAAATCAAGTATAATTCCAGCATTAACGGCATTTTCCCAGGTATAATTTATACTATTATTATTTACAAAAATATCATTTTTATCTATGGATTCATTGAATGAAAGTGAAATAAGATTCCAATAGGCCTTTATTGAAATGGAATGGAGTTTTAGTACAGTGTATGATGCGGCATCTGAATCAGTTAGAGAACCGGTATCTTCAGCAGTAAATGTTATTTGCTCGTTCCCAGTCCAATTTTCATCTGGAACAGTAATATTGGCCAAACGATTTTCATCAATAGTGACAG
>Ga0180433_10009411_pt1 | contig 11963 bp, 8 predicted proteins | sample SS_ome_8_FD_132980 | JGI IMG/M metagenome (GOLD analysis project Ga0180433, IMG submission 132980) | Hypersaline lake sediment archaeal communities from the Salton Sea, California, USA - SS_1_D_1 metaG | ecosystem: Environmental > Aquatic > Non-marine Saline and Alkaline > Hypersaline > Sediment... | reverse complement strand
GGTATGAGATGAAACTCGTCATTTATAATGTTTCTCCTGTGTGAACGATGATACATGACTCGTTTCACCCTTCCCAAAAATTTAAATGAGGCGAATATCTGTTTTTTATCATTCACAATTCACAAAATCTATGCCGGTTCTGCATTACGATTCCACTTCAGATATTCAGGTTATAAATAAAAATCCTTACTTTTGTCAAATTCTCATAAAAACATTAGATAAATATGAAGATATCTTATTCCTGGTTAAAAGATTACATTAAGATAGAACAAACACCGGAAGAGATTTGTGAAATTCTTACCCAAATTGGTTTGGAAGTTGCCGGCATGGAAGAAGTCGAAAGTGTAAAGGGCGGAATGAAAGGACTGGTGGTAGGCAAAGTGATTACCTGTGAAAAGCATCCTGGTTCAGATCACCTGAGTAAAACCACTGTTGATACAGGCAATGATGAATTATTACCAATTATATGTGGCGCACCTAATGTTGCTGCGGGACAAAAAGTCGTTGTTGCTCCGGCAGGTACGACTCTTTATATGGGTGACAAGGAATTTATTCTGAAGAAAATTAAAATCAGAGGAGAAGTCAGCCAAGGAATGATATGTGCTGAGGATGAGATAGGTATAGGCCCTGATCATGAAGGGATCATTGTCCTTGACGATTCAGCCGAAGTAGGATCTCCGGCAAAAGATTATTTTGATGTTGATACCGATCAGGTTATAGAAATAGACCTAACTCCGAACCGTATTGACGGAGCGTCGCATATAGGTGTGGCAAGGGATCTCGCAGCGTATCTGAACCAGATAAGTCCGGCAAAATATTACCGTCCGACTGTTGATCATTTTAGGGTTGACAATCATGATCTGCATATTCCGGTAGAAATTATGGACCCCGAATCATGTCCCCGGTATGCAGGTATTTCCGTTTCGGGGGTTGAAGTAAAGGAGTCGCCGGACTGGCTGAAAAAAAGATTGAAGGCTATCGGGCTTACCCCGATTAACAATCTGGTTGACATTACCAACTATGTTTTATTTGAAACCGGTCAGCCTCTTCATGTATTTGATGCGGATGAAATAAAAGGTAAAAAAGTTATTGCCCGCACTATGCCTTCCGGGACAAGATTTATTACACTGGATGGTGATGAACGTATATTGCATGAGGATGATCTGATGATATGCAACACCGTCGAGCCCATGGCTATGGCCGGAATTTTCGGTGGCATTGATTCCGGAGTGAAAGATTCCACCAAAAATATATTCATTGAAAGTGCATGGTTTAATCCTCTTTCCGTGCGGAGAACAGCCAGGCGTCACGGACTTAACACCGATGCTTCCTTCCGCTTTGAAAGAGGTACTGATCCCGATGGTGTTATTTATGCCCTGAAAAGAGCTGCTTTATTAATCAAGGAATTAGCCGGGGGAACCATTTCATCTGAAATAATAGATGTTTACCCGCGTCCTGCTGAAGATCACAGAGTAAATATATTCTACAAAAATATTACCCGTCTTATTGGTAAAGAACTGAAAAAGGATACTATTAAAAGTATACTTAATTCTCTGGAGATAAAAATTGTAAATGAGAATGACGACGGATTGTCACTCCGCGTGCCTCCTTATCGCGTCGATGTATCACGTGAGGCCGATGTTATTGAAGAAATACTGAGGATATACGGATACAATAATATTGAGACTCCTGACCAGCTAAAAGCCTCTCTTCAATATTTTGAGCACCCTGACCGGGATGAGCTCAGGAACTTAGTAGCCGATATGCTTACCGGAATGGGTTTTAATGAAATATGGTCCAATTCACTTACTAAAGCGGCGTATTACGATGAACTCAAAAATTACAAAGAGCAACAAACCGTAAAAATGCTCAATCCTTTGAGTACGGACCTGAATGGCATGAGACAGACATTATTGTTCGGGGGACTGGAATGTATTTTATATAATGCAAACCGCCAGAACAAAGATCTTAAATTATATGAATTTGGTAATTGCTACTTCAGGAAAGATACTGGTCAGAATGATGATCCGGTCGCTAATTACAGGGAAGAGGAGCATCTCGGAATTTTTCTGACCGGTAATGCGGTGCCCGGGAGCTGGACGGGAAAACAAAAAGAAACATCATTATTTCAAATCAAGACTATTGGTGAAAATATACTAAAACGGCTTGGTTTTTCAGTTGAGAGTATGAATATAACCGATACTGAAAATGAATTGTTAGCGGAAGGACTCCTTTACAATTTAAATAATAAAATATTATTAGAACTAGGGACTGTTTCTGCTGTCATTCAGCAGAAATTTGAAATTGAAAGTCCGGTTTACTATGCAGACCTCAACTGGGAAAATATATTTACTGAGCATAAAAAGCATAAAGTGCTGTTTGAGAAACTTCCGAAATTTCCTTATGTACGCCGCGATCTGGCTTTATTGATCGACAAGGATATTAAATTTGCAGATATTAAAAATCTGGCTTTTAAAATTGAGCGTAAAATACTTAAGGAAGTTGGTTTGTTTGATGTATACGAAGGCAAAGGGATTCCGGATGGTAAAAAGTCATATGCGGTGAGCTTTATTTTACGGGATGATAGTCGCACACTGACAGATAAACAAATCGATAAAACCATGAACAAACTGGTTACTGCTTTTAAGCATGAATTAGGTGCAACATTACGCTAGATTTTTAGGTAATAAATAAAACCAGGAATAATAAATTCCGTATATGATAAATAGCCGGTCATAATTGTAATTTTTTATATATGTATAGATCAAATAACATATTAGCGCTTATTCCACCTGATGGGGATGGTAAGAAAATATTGAACCAGGCATTGTTTTTTCAGGAAAACCTGGGGATGCGTATTTTTATTCTTAATATTATTGACAAACCTTCAATGTTTAATAGACTTTTTCTTCCTGAGAAAGTACAAAATATGAAGAAAGAAGCTTTGAGAATCCAGCAGGAATTTGTAACAAAGGCAATAGGCAGTGATATTCCCAGGAATCTGGCAATAAGGGTAAAAGCAGGAAATCTCTTGAAGGTGTTACTTGCCCAGTCGAAAAACGGCGGTTACGAATTTATGATCATAGATAAGAGTCATAGTCCCGGATCGCTAATCAGATATGAAACAGATAAGATAATCAGCCGTTCTTACTGTCCGGTCATGACCATCAACAAAGACTATCCGATAAAAGAAATAAAAAAGATAATTATTCCTGTTGATATATCACAGGCTACTAAGAAAAAGTTACTATGGGCTACCTACTTTGCAAAAAAATTCGAAGCTAAAATTACGATTGTCTCAGCACTGAATATAAATTTATCTTCACGAAGAAGTTTAGCATGGAGAAATGCAGAGAAGCTAAAATATATGTTACATCAGCGAGGAGTTGACTGTGAAGTGGAGATATTGAAAACTACGAGTAAAGAGAAGCATAAGGTTATTTATGAATATATCAAAAAAGAACAACCCGGAATGGTTATTATCAGAACCCACCAGGAATCAAATATGTCAGGCACACAAATCGGGAAGTTCGTATCCGAAATTGTGCATAACTGTAAAATGCCGATTTTTACAGTAAACCGGTTTTTATACCCTATGCCTGTTGATTTTGAGTATTGATAAGTTTTGTTTATCCTTATTCATTTGAGACTTCCAGCGGAAATACCTTATAGACCTCCACTTCCATTAAAAGAGTTTTGAATCCTCCCACATTGTAAGAGCCGTATTGTCCGAAAGCCAGCTCAGAAGGCATTATCAGTAATGCTTTAGTTCCCTTTTTCATATAGGTTAAAGCCTCGTGAAGTCCCAATAAATCACCAACATCTGTGGCTGAGGAACTTAATTGTGTAGGCGGTAGTACTATTAATTCCAGTGGCTCATATTTGCCGCTACCGGTGACATAGGAGCTGTCAATGGTCATTATATCATAAAATATCTGAACTTTGTCACGAATTGCTATTGAATCTCCCGTACCCTCTTCCAGTTCAATATAATAAAGTCCGGAAGCCGTGGGATCTTCATCCGGATAATTTTTCTGTATAAATTCATTCAGTTTTTTCAGTTCCTCTTCTCTCTGTTTCTCGAGATCATTTTCTTTACAGGAAAAAAATGTGCCGGCAATTGCTGCGGTTATCAATATTATTGCGATTCGTTTCATTATTATTACACTGATTTATTATGATTTGTAAAATATAATATACGTAATGTTGTTAAGACTTCCATCTAAAACGTCGGTTTTATTAAATTTTTGTCTCTGATAACAGATGTTTATAATCTTTTAAAAGTTGCTTAAATTTTTCAACCGTTTTGCTCATTGTCATTTTGGATTCTCCTCCGGCAGCATTTAAGTGACCTCCGCCATTAAAATTCTCTCTGGAAAATCTGTTGGCAGGAAAATTTCCTTTTGAGCGAAACGAAGCTTTAATTATATCTTTTTTTTCAATAAACAAAGCACTGAAAATAATATTCTCTATTGATAACGGAAAATTTACAAATCCTTCCGTATCACCCGGCTGAAACTTGTATTCTTTTAGTTCACTGCGGGAAATATATATAACAGCAGATCGATATTCAGGGAAAATTTCCATTTTTTTATTAAGACAATATCCTAACAGCTTCATACGATTTTTAGAAAAATTGTTGTAAGTCGCTGAATGGATTTTCTCTGTATTTATTTTCCATGTCAATAGTTCTGATGCCACTTTAAAGACATTAGGTCTTGAAATACCGTAACTAAATGAACCTGTATCTGTCATTATGCCTGTATAAAAAGCTTCAGCCGCAGGTTGATTAATAAATTTTTTAAAATTAATTTCTTTCAGTATATCAAAAACAAGTTCGGCAGTTGAGCTGTACTTTGTATCGGAAAACAAGTAATCGGCGAAATCAGACGGATCAGGATGATGGTCAATAACAATTTTGGTTTTAGGAAAAAGGAGCAACTGTTTTTTTATATTTCCCGCACGTTCAGGTTCATTGAAATCCAGACATATTAATATATCAGATCCGGCCATAATGTTTTTGACCTTTTTCTTTTTATGATGGTAAACCAATATTTCCACATTTGAACCAAACCATTTAAGAAAAGAGGGATAATCATTTGGAGAAATTACCGTAGTATCATGACCGGCATTGCGTAATACTTCCGCCAAACCTATGGCAGAACCAATAGCATCACCGTCAGGATTTTCGTGAGTGACTATAACTATATTCAGGTGTTTTTCTTCAAATAAATTTTTCAGAGATGTAATAATCTCATTTTCAATATTTTTCAAAATTATCAAAATTTAAATTGACAAATATAAGAAATCTGCAACTTGCGCAAAGGTTATTTTATTCAATTTTTGTTAATATTGCTACAAATAAGAAATTAATAAGTTATAGTCTATGGCAGGAAATATTACTTTAACAATAATAAAGCCTACCGCTTTTAAAAATAATCATTCGGGAGCTATAATAAAAATGATAAATGAAGCCGGCTTTGTCATAAAAGCAATGAAATTAATACAGATGACACCGGATCAGGCTGGCTCTTTTTATGATGTTCACAGAGGTAAACCGTTTTATGGATCACTGACGGCATTTATGAGTTCAGGTCCGGTGATCATTGCATTACTGGAAAAAGACAATGCGGTTGAAGAATTCCGTTCATTTATCGGAGCAACCGATCCGGCCAAAGCGTCTAAAGGAACAATAAGGGAACTTTACGGTACCAATCTCCAGCAAAATGCCGTTCATGGGTCGGACAGTGACGAAAATGCCATAAAAGAATCGGATTTCTTTTTTTCAAAGCTCGAGAAAGTATAAGAAAAGGATTCAGTCTTTTTTAAAAAATAATTTTTTATTCCAAAACTTTACTAACAAGCCAAAGAAACGAACAACCGACAATGAAATTTTTGCTTTCTAAAGACTGAAAATGAAAATGCCACCCCACATTCAGGCACATTTGTAAGCCCTTCCACACTAGCTGATGCTTCAGCTTGCAAAAGAGCTTTCATTTTTTCCACCCGCAGGCAGATTGTTGATAAGTTTCTGATTGATTTTTATCTTGTAAAATGAGATACGGAATGAATTTTATATTTTAGTGGTTTGAAAAATCAGATTGTCAATGAACAGAATAAAAGAGGTACTTGACGAAAAAGGAATTAAACAGACATGGTTAGCAGAACAGTTGGGGAAAAGCTATAACATGGTTAATTCTTATGTGCAAAACCGACAACAGCCAAGACTTGAAATACTTTACGAAATTGCTAAAATATTGGATGTTGAAGTGAAAGATTTACTAATTGAGATAAAAAAGAAAAATAAATATGGGAAATAATAATTCAGCCCTTGAACAACTGAAAAGTTTCCTGAATGAATTGTTCCAGTTCGACTCACAGGATTTGGATTTTGGTGTTTATAAAATATTGCATTACAAGCGGAAAGAGATAAAAGACTTTATTGATACATTGCTTGTTGACAAAGTAAAGGAGCAATTGCAAACACTCACCACTGAAGAAGGCAAAAGAGCCATGCAACATTTGAAGGATTTGGAAAAAGACGAATTTATTCAGGGTTGGATAAAAGCAACAGATGAAGAACGTAAAATTGGCGAAAAAATGGCAGGCTCAAAGGTTGCTGAATACCGTAGAGTAAAAACACTTGTTGATGAAGCTCGTGTTGCTGAAGGTACCGAAAACCATATTTACAATCATCTTACTCTTTTCTTGTCCCGCTATTACGACAAAGGCGATTTTATCAGCAAACGCCGGTTCGGAAAAAACGAGAAATACGTGGTTCCTTACAACGGAGAAGAAACACATTTTTATTGGGTCAACCACGACCAGTATTACATTAAATCTTCCGAAACATTTCAGCAGTATTCCTTTAAAATACCGACCCCGCAGGATAATATGGCAGTTAACTTCAAGCTCACTTCTGCACAGCTTGAACAGGGCAATGTAAAAGCCGATGATCCCAATTTCTTTATTCTTTCTGAAAAAGAGGCGGAAATTGGAGAAAAAGAAACAAACTTCTTTTTTGAATACCGGCCACTTACCGATGACGAAAAGAAAACCTTCAAAGGCAATAACAAACAGGATGTACTGGATGAAAGGGCTTTTGAAGAATTAAAAAATAAATATGGCAAAGAAGTTAATTTAGTGAAACTTTGGGAAACCGACAAAGATGATAAAGCCCTCTTGCTAAAAAAAATAAACCACTACACCCGAAAAAATAAATACGACTTTTTTATCCATAAAAACCTGAAAGGATTTTTGCAGCGCGAGCTGGACTATTACATTAAATCGGAACTGATAAATGTGGACGACCTTTATGTTACCGAAGTAGATTCTTATTTCGACCGTTTAAAGCACAAAGTAAAAACAATCAAAGTCTTTAAAAACATTGCTAATACCATTATCGACTTTGTCAGCCAAATTGAAGATTTCCAGAAAAAACTATGGGAGAAAAAGAAATTTGTGCTGAGTACCGAGTGGGTCATTACCATCGACCGATTGGTAGATTATGTTGGCGAAGAAGCCGCCAACCCCATTTTAAAACAAGTGATTGAAAATGAGAAACAGATTGCTGAGTGGAAAGAGTTGTTTGGAGAAGAAATATTTAAGGACTGGAAAAACATCAACCTTAGCGACATAGCGCCTTTGCGTGAGATAAAACAAGCAGAGATAAATTTCTCGCAAAGACGCAAAGACGCAAAGGAATGGTGGAAACTACCGATTGATACTGTGCATTTTTCAAAAGAATTTAAGATTGAGTTGTTGAATAAATTATCGGAAAAGATTGAATTGGTAGAAAAGGCAGATGGACTGGTGATGCATTCGGATAATTATCATGGTAATTTATTGATATCTAATAAATATGATAATTCTATAAAATGTATATATATTGATCCTCCATATAACGGCAAATCTTCAGAAATAATATATAAAAATACTTTTAAACATTCTTCATGGGTTACCTTAATGCAGAACAGAATTCAAATAAGTAAGGAATTCTTCACAGAAAATACTGTTAAAATAGTTGCAATTGATGAAAATGAGGTAGAGAATTTAGGAATGTTATTGAAAGGTGAGTTCGGAGATAAAAAAATCACTTGTATACCAGTGATTATTAATCCAGGTGGTACACAGGATGAAAATTTCGCATATACTCATGATTATGCTTACTTTATTTATAATCCCACAGGCAAACAAATTGGTTTAGAAGATAGGGAAGAAAATCCTGATATTCGAAATTTTATGAATACGGCTAAAGGAAATACAGATAATTATCTAAGAAAATCTGGACCAAATTGTTTTTATCCAATTTATATCAAAGATGGTAAAATAGTAAAAATTGGAGAAGTATGTGATGAAAAATTTCATCCAGAATCAGCAAACATAGAGGTGAATGATATGATAGCAGTATACCCAATCGACAATGATGGCGTTGAACGAAAATGGGTATTTGCTCAAAATACAGTTCAATCAATTTTTGGGGATTTAAATCCAAAAAAAAATAAAAAAAATAATTTATGGGAAATAGAAAGAATTAAATCAAAACTAAATTTTAAAACGGTATGGACTAATAAAAAATATAGTGCTAAAACCTATGGTACTGGATTTCTTACCTCTATAATTGGTAAAGAACGTGTCAAAGACTTTAACTTTCCAAAGTCCATTTATACGGTTTTAGATTCAATAAAGGCTGGATATAATGAAACAAAATCAGGTTATGTCTTAGATTATTTTGCAGGTTCAGGTACAACATTTCATGCTACACAAATATTAAATAATGAGGATGATGGTTATAGGAAGTGTTTATTAATAGAACAAGGTCCCTACATATATTCTGTAATCATCCCCCGCATCAAAAAAATTGCTTACACCTTCGATTGGAAAGATGGCAAACCAAAAAACGGCACGATGAACGGCCTTGGCGTATTCTTTAAATACCAACGCCTGGAGCAATACGAAGAAGCTTTGGAAAACATTGCCTTTACAGCCAATAAACAGGCACAGCAACAAGCCTTGGAGTTCGACCAGTACATCCCAAAATACATGCTGGAGTTTGAAACCAAACACAGTCAGACACTGGTAAACACCGAAGCCATGAAAAACCCATGGGATTATAAACTGAAAGTGTGGGATGGCTTTACTTACGACACCGAACAGGCTGTTGATTTGGTGGAAACCTTTAATTACCTGATTGGCCTGCACATGCAAAAATGCATTACCAAAGAAATTAATGACATAAAATATCAGTTTGTTTACGGCCACAATAATGCCAATAAAAAAATACTGGTTGTTTGGCGCAGCGTGCAAGACTGGAAACTGGAAGATTACACCAAAGACAGGGAAGTACTGACAAAAGAACTGGAAAATTTCATTTTTGATATGTTGTATGTTAACGAGCAGGCGCATCTGCCGGAGAAATATAACTATCAGCCCATTGAAGAAGTGTTTAAGAATAAAATGTTACCGTAATCATGCAGCTAAGTAAACAACTCATATTATTCCGTTATATACTCGGACAGTTTGGCTACGATACATTTGAAGAACTGCGAGATGATTTTAATAATAAAGAAACCGGAACAAGCTCAACTGGCTATACTTTTTTTGCAGCAACAATCATGTCGAACCCAAAGAAAAAAATAGAAGACAACCTGATTCAGCTTTACGATGAAGCAATACAATCTTATGAAAAGAAACTAAGGGAAAACCGGGCTGAACCTTTCTTTTCATTTAAATACTATCAGTGGTTTTCTTTATTTTTTACTGAATACTTTTTTGACTTATACAGCAGTCACAAAGTAAACCTGATTAAACAACTCAACGTATTACAGGAATCAGAATCCGATTTCAAAAACATTGAAGCATTTACCGAAAACGACCTGAAAAAAATTGCCTACTGGATGGCAACAGGTAGTGGAAAAACCCTGATAATGCACTGTAATTATTGGCAAGCTACCAAATACTTCAAAAACGATTGGGAAAACATTATTCTTATTACGCCAAACGAAGGATTAAGCCGTCAGCATTACGAGAGTTTTATTGAAAGTGGCATTGATGCGAAGCTTTATTCAGGAAGCGAAGAAAGCCTGAAAACAAAAGAAGGCGAAGTGTTAATTTTGGAAATCACCAAACTGGTAAAAGACAAAGAGGGCGAAGGCGTGAGCGTTGATGTGGATTATTTTTCCGAATCGGGAAACCTTGTTTTTATTGATGAGGGCCATAAAGGCTCAAAATCGGAAGAACAAACATGGAAAAACCTACGTCAGCATTTAACCCGTGGAGAAGGTTCTTTTACTTTTGAGTATTCTGCCACATTTGGACAGGTAATTACAGATAAAAACAAATTCCTTTTTAATGAGTATGCTAAATCCATTATATTTGATTATTCCTATCGCCACTTTTACACCGATGGTTACGGAAAAGATTTCAGTGTTTTTAATCTCGATGCCACTAACGAATATAGCGAAGAGCAAAATAGCCTTTTACTTACAGGGAGTTTATTGGGATATTACGAACAACTGGTATTATTTGAAGCATATCAGGAAGAATTGGGACAATACAACATTGAAAAACCTCTCTGGGTGTTTGTCGGGAGCAGGGTAATAAGTTCAAATGGTTCAAATAAACTTAATAAAGGGGATAAACAAAGTGTATCAGATGTAACCCGTATAGTTAATTACTTCAAATTTATCTTGTCCTCTCCCCGGCAATTGCAACAAAAAACAGACAAAATCCTTTCAGGGCAATCAGACTTAAGAGATAGAGACGGAGATGATATTTTCAAATCCCGGTTTCAATACCTGAAAGAAAATAGGCCTGTAGCAGAAGAAATATTAAATAAGGTTTTTAATGGTATTGGTAGTCTTGAAGCCTTTCAGGTAAAGCAGGCAGAAGGCGAGATAGCACTAAAAATCAAAACCAGTGATAATTATTTTGCAGTTATTAACATTGGTGATGTTCCCAAATATGCAAAAACATTAGAAGCTGATACAGAAGGAGAATTAACTATTCAGGATGATAATTTTACAAAATCATTATTTCAGGCAATTTCAGAAACTAATTCAGCTATAAATATCTTAATTGGCTCCAAAAAGTTTATTGAAGGATGGAACTCATGGCGGGTTTCCAGCATGGGCTTAATGAACATGGGAAAAAGTGAAGGAGCACAAATCATTCAGCTTTTTGGCCGTGGTGTGCGTTTAAAAGGGAAAAACTTCTCACTTAAACGGGAAGAGGCAAATGCTCCTTATCAAATAAGAGCATTACAAAACATCTTAATCATGGGCTTAAACGCTTCGTATATGAACCGTTTTCTGGAAGAAATAGAAAATGAAGTACCCGAATACACAGAATACCCGATTGAAATTAAATTAAATAATGAAGAAAAATGGAATGGTCAGATTATGACTTTCCGTAAACAGGAAAATAAGAATTTTAAGGATGAAATTGTTGAATTAGAGTATAACAGCCAAATAGCCAAGCGAGTTACCATAGATTTGCGAAATAAAGTAAGCATTGCAGCAGGAGGCTTCAATTCTCAAATAGCTGAAGATGCTGAAACATATTTCGAGAACTTCCTGAAACAATTCATCAATTTTATTGATTTAGACAAATTAGTGTTAGAAGCTAATCGGTATAAATTAATCAAGGGTTACAGCAATTTAATTATCAACGCAACTGTCATTCAAAAATTAATTACTGAAGGCAATTTTAATCTTTATAGCCACAAAGAACAATTTGGTTTGAATGAAGCCATTTCCGGCAAGGTTCACTCAGTAGCCGTAAGTTTGGTAGAAGATTATATCAATAAATTTTATGCTGATAAAGAAAAGGAATTCTTATCGAAATATTTGACCTACGATTTACTTGACCATGAAGCCCATGCAGAAATGTTCCCGGTCTCACAAAAGATGATTGTTAAAGTACCAAAGAAACATGAAGCATTTATAAAGGAATTGGAAAAAAGC
>Ga0180433_10009410_pt1 | contig 11964 bp, 5 predicted proteins | sample SS_ome_8_FD_132980 | JGI IMG/M metagenome (GOLD analysis project Ga0180433, IMG submission 132980) | Hypersaline lake sediment archaeal communities from the Salton Sea, California, USA - SS_1_D_1 metaG | ecosystem: Environmental > Aquatic > Non-marine Saline and Alkaline > Hypersaline > Sediment... | reverse complement strand
ATCCAAGCTTCATCTGTGATATACTCTTTTTGCATGATAGCACCTTTTTATTTGTTAAAAATAAATTTTTGTCAGTGTTATCATGCAAAATTTTTAATATTTTGAAAACTCAACGGAACCTAAGGCATTTATTTCTTTTAATAAAGAAACAAATGTTTCATCATCGGCACCATACCATCCTTCAAGAAAAAAACATAATGGAGAACCTGGTACACTTTTTTGTCTTTCACTCCATGTAAACCAATCTGGTGGCCAAGCATCTTTTGGATATTCCTGCATTAAAGCTTTTAAGACCTGCTCTTTTGGACTAGCTTTAATAGCTCGCAACATAAAACTTGTATGGTTGATATCCGAATCTATTAACGCATGGTACGCATTTTTACCATCTTTATCCGTCAAAGAAATATCTGCTCCCCCCTTGCAAAGGGCTTCAAAATGGGCAAGCAGCGGTTTAAAGTGCACTTTTCTATTTTTCATAAGATGTAACAACGGCGTATCACCTTCATCATTATATGCATTTATATCCTCGTTAAGATATTCTTGCGGGTATACCTCTATAACATTTTCTAACAACTGAGGTGATAAATCGTTTGGCCAAGGATACCAAAAAAAATAGGCTAGATTTCGATTTATTACTTTTTCACATTTAAAATCCTTTGATGCTGCAACTTTTTTAGCTACTTCGTTTAATGTATCTTTTCCATCACCATAATACGAAAATGACCTCGTAATATCTTTAAGCTTAATTCCTGTTGGTTGTATATAAATATCAAATCTTTCATTTGCATCCAAATCTTCCCAAGAAAATGCTCTGTCCTCGAAATGATATCGTACTAATAATTTAATTTTTTCTAAAGAAATTTCGGGAAACGTGTCACACTGAGGAAAATATCTTTGTCCTGCTACGGTATATTTTAGATTTTCAGAGGCACAATACGCTTGGATTAAAAAATCACGAACCGCTTTATTTTTATATACAAGTGGTATTGCTTCTTTTTTAGAATCATAAGAAAACCATATCTTCCTAAACGTATCTTCTACTGCTTCCCGAAATGCTTTGGGGGGAGTCGGCAGTTGCCTGTCTTTTCTGCTAATATGCTCTGCAACTAGCTTCTTCCACTCTTTATCAATATCAAAATCTGCATATTTTTTTAATATGTTTTTAATACATTTCTCTGGTATCACCAAGCGTTCACCGTCTTTATAAATACTGTCAGCAAGGCAGGCAAATCCTCGATTTTTTTCTACCGGCAATTGAAAAAAATCATCTTCAGAAAATTCTTTTTGGGGACACATGGCAAATGACATAGAGTCATTCTTAGGCGCATAGCACATATCTTGCACATACGGTACCGCAGGAACTGTAGAAACATTTTTGGCACGCTGCAGTTGCAACTGATCCATGGGAACAATAGTATTTGTTATAAACAAAATAATAAAAAAAATACTACTTCTTCTGTACATTAATTCTCCTAGCAATCGCTATCTTCAGATACACCTAATAATTTCAATCCCCACTTCGTGGGTAAAATATAATTATAAAAAAATAGTTTTATGTTTCCAATACCAGCTTTACTTGAAAGGCCATTGACAATCTCAGAAACCATACTTGTACGTATATGATCCAACATCGATCTTCCACATCTATCTGTTTGCGAGATATCCGCACCTGCATCTATCATAATATTTAAATACTTAATGAAATCTTCCATTTTTAAAAAAGCATTTTTGGTAATAACATAACGCATCAGCGGTGTTTCATCAATATCATCCTTCTGATTAAGAAGCTCTTTTACTTGCGCTGCTGAAAATAACCCTATTGCGCTATCGATTCTATCTGGCGCATGCTCTGCAAGAATGTGAAAAATATTTCTTCCTTTATAGTCTGATTCTCCTAAGTCTATTCCAACTTGCTCTAGCTGACGACAGGTATTTTGAAACTCACAATAATCAGTATAGGTATAACGATCAAAGGTACTAGCAAATCGGGCCATAAAAAATAATGGTGTCCAGTCAGGATATTCACTTTTTTCTGTCGTTTTAGCTTGCAATGGTTTCAAAGACACATCTGGATGGGATTTTAAAACACTATTTATATCTCCTGGCTTATTCTTTGCTAAAAGATGAAATACATTTTCCCCTTTATCATTCGTCCGCTTAAAAAAACGTTTAAGTTCATCTTCAGGCAACTTCAATATAACCCCTTTGGATGCTAACAGTAAAAATGGTGTTATTTGGTCCTTTGATTCATCGGCCTTATGACCCAACATCTTCAATACAACATCGTGGCCATATGTTTTCTCTAAGAACGGTATAACAGAATTGAGAATATAAGCATCATGCTCTACTAAAACATGTAAGAAGTTTTCATTATGATCATTTGTCTGGTATATAACTTTTGGATGTATCTCACACATTTTTGCAAAAGGATCCATAAACACTTTGTTCTCTTCAATTTTTCTCCGCCATTTATCTGGAGCATCTTTTTGAGCAAGCAAAAACAATGGTGTTTTTCCATTCCCATCTTTCTCATGCAGTAAAATTTTTATTTTTAAAACCTTCTCTTTTACCTTACCTTGTAACCATGCAACAAAAGAAACAAAAGCTTCCGCGTTATGTTCTGCTAACATATGCAAAATATTTGCATCATTGCTTTTTTGCCTAATAACTGCTTCATCTATACCAATCATTGCGTTGCAGGTATCCAAAAATGATGGGTCATTATGTTTATGTTTTATAAAATAAGTAAATAGCGTCTCTTTTTCCCAATCACATTTTGCATGCAACAATTGTAATACATATGCTCTTCCTTTTTTTTCGACTAAAATAGCAATAACATCCTTAAGAGCTGCAGGCTTATGCTCAGCTATAACACGCAGAACATGATTGCATGTTCTTCCTTTTGAAACAGAAACAAAATTTTCATCTACTACATATAAAGCTTTATAAACAGACAATAAATCTTTTTCATCCAAGTGTTTTGCTGCATATTCAACAAATTCAATCATATGAATGAAAGACCAGCGTTCTCTGCCTTTATTTAATGTATTTAAAAAATCGTCTTTATAGTGATATATCATGCCTGGCACACATTTAGGATTATGATGCATTAAGAAATAAAAAAGATTTTTTTCTCCGTAGCTATCAATATTAATAACCCCTCCTGCATCAATTATATCTACTAAACCTAAGACACAATCTTGGGGGGTTAGTTCTTTATCAGAAACAAAATGTTTCCACATGCTTACCCCCGCGATCTGTAAGGCTTTTCTAACCTGTTCGCCGTCAAGTTTTGACAATACCCGGACAAACTTCGGCAATATATAGGGCCATTTTAATGCAATAATGTCAAAAATAGTAAGACCATGTTTACCTTTTAGTGCAATACTTGCTCCTGCCTTAATCATATTTTCAATAATAGAGATAAACATAATCTCATCGTTAATAATGGAATTACTTCTAACAAGAGATGGGAAAGCTATGAATCCTGTCAAATCTTTATTTTCTACATCAGAACTAAAATGCTTCATAAAAAACTTATCTTCTACTAAATCTTTAAATGCCATTTCTTTAACAAACGTTATCAATGGTGTGTCACCATCTACTTGATAATTTAAAGCTTGTTTCACCTCTTCTTTTTTATCTTGTGGACATATTTGGGTAACAGGAATTATCAATTCTGGTTTTTTTCTAGCCAACACATGAAATATACTTCTATCATCAAAAATAGGAACAATATCTCCCCCTGCATACACCAGAACCTCAAACAAAAAGAGTAGCTCTTGTTCAGATATATCTGAATCTTGGGCATGATGCCAAATTAATGATAATACCGCCTGCCCAAACCATTTACTATTTTCTCTTGCATCTGAATATTTTTCTAAATAAATGCGCAAAACATATGGTAAACATCTTGGGTATGTTTCAGCTGCATACTCAAAAATATTGTTTTTTTCATCCCTACGATGTATGCGTGTGATATCTGCACCTGCATCAACCATAGCCTTAAAGATAGCTTTAAATTCATCATCCGATACCGTTCTTTTTTCTACCAAGCAAAATAACGGAGTACCATAACGCCCGTTTTCATAGTCATTTCTTTGCTGATTTAACGCCTCTGCTACCAATGTTTTATCAGAACAACTTTTGATAACCTCGGGTATCCATGTTGGGTTCTTTTCTGCGAGAAAATGAAAAATATTATTACCTTCAACATTTTGTTCTTTTATAATAGCCGGCCAAAGAGCACTCATAATACGCACATTTTCAATAAACATTTCTTTGGATACACCGTCAGACGATTGAGCAAGCATATGCAATATTGTATTGCCATCACGATCTGTAAATCTTAATGCTTTGGTTGCATCAGCCTCTGGCAGCTTAGAGATGAATGGAAGAACAACTGATGGTTCTTGTTGAGCCAATATATATAATAGATTAATCCCTTTTTCATCTGCTGCAGAACTAAGTATCTGCATCATTTTTTCTGATTCACGAGCTTCGGAAACATCTAGGTCTTGGGCAATAAATGAAGCGTCATCAAAAAACTGTCTTTTTTCCTCTTGAGTTTTACATGCTTTAAATTGTTTTTCTATATTGTCTTCAGATAATCGCTCTCGGACTACCCCTTCACTAATACGACTCCAAATCTCTTGCTCAGCTCCATTTTTCACATAAGAAGAAACATCAGCACACGAATGTAATGGCTTGCTTGCAGTGGTTTTTGAAAAACATTTTTCTATCGCAGGCATTTTTAGTGCATCTAAAAAATGTGTAGGTAATTCTTTTCGCCACAAATCCTTTCTGCTTATATGGTCACTGACCGCACGATTCCACATATCGTATACACCACACTTTTCCGCCACTTTTTTAATATAGGCACCCTTTACAAATAACCGATGGTTATCATCAAAATAGAAACAATCATGCTTGGGGCTTTCAGCTGAAACAAAAGTATCTTCATTAAAATGCTTTACCATGTAAGGCAATGCTACTTGCCATTGATCATTGCTCACGGCCTTTAGTTGACACATACCCAAAAAAGATTGAGCAGCAACTTGCATCGAATTCCCTTGATGCAACGCCACCTCCATAGAAAACATATGAGTTACACATGTAATACAAATACTTACAAAAATTATACGCCATGTAATACTCACTTTATAATCCTTATCTTTTATGTTTCATTTTGAAAGTACATATCTAACAATCTTTCTCGCGTCTCAAAATATCTTATTACATAAATAACGCACGTTGTACCCTATATATCTCTTATCACATAAGCAATTTCACAAAATCGAGCACCAATTGCTCGGTTTTTCTCCTCTTTTATGCAAAGATTCATCGTCTGGTGCTGCAATTTTCATTAGAAACTCATAATCCTGATCATTAAATTCATCCGGAAAATTTATAAGATACTTTTTTAATTGCGAATCCCAACTCCCTGAGTAGCGTTCACATGCACAAGAATATACCCGTCGTATATTATATTTTCTACTAATTATATGTATAAAGTCCCATACATTTGCCTTTTTGTCGTTTACAAAATGAAAAGCAGTCTTAGATTGATTCGCCTCAGTAACATCTGCCCCAGCATCAACCATAGCCTCAAAAATGATTTTAAACCTCTTATCTGATGATACATAATAATTATATTGTTTTGCCATCCTCAATAATGGTGTAAATCCTTCCCTATCTTTTTGATGCAACGCTTTCTTCACTTCATCTTTCGTAAACGCAGACATAACACTTGGTATAAAAATTGGATTTTCTGCGGCTAAAATATGTAAAACATTTTCATCTTGTTCATTTGTCTGTGTAATATCTATATCTTCTTTCAAGATCAATTTATTAAACGTTAGTATAAACTCTTCTCTTGATATATGATCAGAAAATAAAGCAAGACTATCCAATGTCTCATCTTCTTGTATTTTTACTATCTGTTTACTTGAAAGGTTTTCTATAAGTTGAGGAATAACGGTTGGTCTCTTTTCTCTTAAAATCGCAAAGAGATCTCGGCCTTCTTTATCTATTCCAGCAATACTTGCTCCTGCCACAATCAAATGTTCGCAAATAAACAGAAAATCATCATCAGATAGACATACTTCACTATCAGCTAACTGCAATAATGGTAATGCTTTCAGTCCATAATAAGACACACATTCCTGATTTAAAGCATCTACCAATTTTTCTTTTGGATATTTTTTCGCTAAGGTCAAAAGAAGTTTTGGATTATTTTTTGCTGCAAGATGAAAAACATTTACATCTTCATCCACTGTTACTGTAATATCTTCTCCTGCATCAAGAATTGCAATCAGGGCCGCTTCAGCATACCTTTGATCACCCTCATCTCCATAACAGCTCAAAAGAAAAGTTGGTAATATTTTATGCCGATAAAATTCATTCGGTTGCAAAAGCTCTCTTATCTCTCTGTTTACAAACACTTCACTTTTAGCATTTTTTTTATATGCTTCTATTATATAAGGTATCCAACCCAGCATTTTTCTATTTACTTCTCGATCTCGTAATACATGGACAACATTGTCGTTTTCATGATACTTACGATCATCTCTGGGCTTAATTCTAATATCTGCCCCAGCCCTAGTCATCGCTTTCATTTCCTCGATACTCTCGGGGGATGGCACATTGGATATCATAAATGCCATTAATGGCGTTTTTCCATTTAAGTTATATGCATTAATATCTCTTTCTAGATTTTCTTGAGGATACATATCTATAAGCCTTGATATTAAATCAAATCTATATTTAGCAAAAGTATGAAAAAGATTGTTATTAGATCCTTTCATTATGCATTTATACATATCAAATACGTCTTTATCTTCAACAATTTCTAATGCATTATTTTTAATATAATCAGCTTTTCCCCATTCACCATCATATCTCAAAACCACATCTAAATTACATGGTTTATTATCCTCAGACCAATACCATTCTTTATCTTTTAAAGTCTTTGATATGCTCTTTCCAATCCCCAACCAAAGATTATACATCTTTATATTAGATCGCTCAAAATCTAACTCAAACTCTAAATAATTAGCATTACAATAAGCATCCTGTAAAAAACCACGAACATCTTTATTTTTATATAAAGATAATTTAGCTTCACGAGCTGTTTGTTCAAACCACTGTTCTATTTTTTCTGTTACCTTTTTTACTTCTCCCTCAAAAGATTCAGGCGAAGAAAACCGTTGTGTATCTTTTCTACTCATATGATTTGCAATCAGATTTTTCCGTTCTGCATCAATATCAATATCAGCATATTCTTTTAATATACTGGTTATGCATTTATATGGAATAAAAAGTCGCCTACCATCCCTGTAAATGCTCTCAATAAGACATGTAAAGTCTCGTTTTTTTTCTACTGGAAGTTGAAAAAGGTCATCATCAACAAATTCTTTTTTGGAGCACATAGAAAATAAAGATGAATCATTAGAATAGCACATATCCTGTGCATACGGCACCGCAGGAACCGTAGAAACATTTTGCGCACGCTGCAGTTGCAGTTGCAATTGATCCATGGAAAAAAGATTACATGATAATAACATAAAACAACTTAACAATAATATCGTTCGTTTTGGCATCTTGACTCCTTTTGCACTAACTACGCAACTATAATATCAAACTAACTAACCTAGAAAACATACTACTTGATTCTTCTTCCTTCTGAATTTCATTTTTTTTTTCAAATCCTGCAGCAACTAATGTTTCCGCATCAAATAAATCTGATAATAAATCTCTCACCTTATCTGCTTTCTCTGGACGTTCCTCATTTAATCCCTCAAAAAGAGCTCGTCCATTTTCATCTCTCTGAGTAATATCAGCACCAGCATCAACCATAGCCGCCATAATATCTTTAAACTCTGATAGAGGCAAATCTTCAATCTGCCATATAAAATACATAAATGGAGTGCAATTCCAACCATTACGTTGATTAAGAAGTTTTTTTACTTGTTCTTTTGAAAATAATGTAATAGCCTTTCGAATAAATCTTGGATTATGACTTGCTAGTTCATGAAACATATTTCCCCCAGACACCCCGCTACGCCCTTGATTCCCATCAATAGAACTATTACTCAAATCTATTCCTGCAATCTCTAGTTTCCTACAAATAGAAACAAAATCTTCTTCAGATATTTTATAATCATCAGACATCTCATTTGAATCATTAGAATCTTTATCATATTTTAAAAATATCTGAAATGGTGTCTGAAAACCTATCCAATTCGCCTTCTGCCCTAAAGCTTGTCCAAGACGCGGACTATTGGAACATATATCAATCACCCACAATAAAAGCTTTGGATTTTCTTTCGCCAAAAACCAAAAAACAGTTCTTTTATTATAATCTTCTTGAATAATAATATCTGGATCCATATTAATCATAGCTTCAAATACAACCTTAAAAACCTTGTCTACTTCGTTGTATTTTACAAGGTTCAGCAATGGGGTATTCTTTTCATAAGAAATACAATCTTTCTGATGAAGCAACACTTTAATGGTTTCTTTATAATCTTTTTGCAAAAAAGAAATAGCCCAAATCAACGCCAAAGGATTATATTTTGCCAAAATATGCAACATATTTTCATGCCGCTCATTGATTTGCATAAAATCAACTCTTTCTTCAATCAAAGCTTGCAAAAGAAGTTCAAACTCTTTTTTACTCAAAAGATGCGAACGGGACGCAAGAAAAAGTAATGGTTTTTGCTTTACATCATCCCACGAAAAGTCAGAAACATCTTCAAATCGCATCGCAAGTAGAATATCAGTTAGTTTTGGATGTTTTTTTGCTACCTCCTGGAACTTTTGAGAATCAGAATATGCCAATGCAACTGATAAAATAAACATAGACTGGCATACCTTAGTGAGATTTTCTACCACCCCTCTTTTTTTTGATGTTTTATGGAGATCATTTTTTGACAAATCATCTTGCATAAGGGCATAAAAACGAGAACAAAATTGTGCCGCTTTCTCCATAAAATCCTGAGATAATGTTCCCTTGCGCCTATCTTTTCTACTTACATGATCAGCAATAAGTTGCTTCCATTCAACTTCAATATCTTGAGCTTGCAACACAGGCTGCTTTTCTACGGCTGGGCATATAAAAAAATCACCTTGGCCTCTATCTTCTGTATCATGTATGCCAAATGTATCGTTCTTTAGTGCATAACACATACCTGGAACATACGGCATCACTGGAACCGAAGAAACATTTTGTGCAACTGCAAGTTGTAACTGATATTGATCCATGGGGAAAAACGCATGAGGTGAAAATAATACGACACAACTCAAAAATAAAATATAAGGTTTATTCATATGTATTTTTCCTATCTGGCTTACTCAACAACATCAAAATATCCCATCCATCGGTTTAATGTACAAATTAAGAAATTTGTGAATATGTCTCTTTTTTTAGGAATCCAAGGATCTCCGACAATCTCTCTTATAAAATCCTTATCAGGAGTATCATCAAGACAATAACTGTACATAAATAATGAAGTAATCCAATCACGCTCACCTATATCAGGTATCTTTATTCCACGTTTTTTCAAAACCAGCCTTACAAGTTCTGCAGCCAAAGATCTATTTTTTTTATTCATAATAATAAATACATTAGGCCAAGGAGCAGATTTTCCTCCAGGTTTTATCTTGGTGACGTCGGCGCCAGCATCAACCATAACTTCAAATATTATCCTAAAAAGCTTATCCGGTATACGACCACATTGTTCTTCGCCTAATCTCAAAAGAGGAGTGTAGCCATAATAGTCTTTTGTATTCAATGCTTGTTTTGCCTTTTCTTCTAAAGCAAAAATAACATGCGGCAGTACCGTTGGTTTATTTGTAGCTAACAAATGCAATACATTTTTTTTCTCGCCATTCAGTTGGGTAATATCTACTTTTCCAGCCTCAAGTAGCGCACTAAAACCAGCCACAAATTCTACGTCCGAAATATCTGCTAATGCAAGAGACAACAACGCATCTTTCTTTTGTATTATTTCCGCTACCCGATCTGTCATTAATGTTTTTATGAGTTGTGGAATAATACCAGGCCTTCTATTTCGTACTTTAGTAAAAAAATCTTCTCCGATTTTATTTCCCCATTTCTTATTATTTTCTCTCGCTTCTCTTAAAAACCGATCTGGGACATCTACACTCATCTTAGTAATGTCTGCTCTAGCATTAATCATCGCTATGCATATTTCCAAAAATGATTCATCAGATAAATCCATAGAAGCATCGGAAACTATAAACGTCAATAAAGGAAAAAAAGTATGAGAAGTGTGAAAAGTGTGATGAAGCCGAAGTTCTTCATTTAATGCCCTTGCTAGATACTCATCTGGATACCTATTAATTATATGCGGAAAAGCTTTTGGATTAACGAGTGCAGCAAACTGAAACACATTTAATCCGGCCACATTTTTGATCGTGAAGTCTACTCCCAAATTACGCAACATATCTAGGCTTTTCTCAGAACCATCATAATAAAGACAATTAAACAATAAAAAACTTTTGTCTTCATCCACAAGACTCATAAACTCTTTTTGTTTTCCCGTTGCTATATATTCCTCTACCAAAAAAGGTGCTTGCCATAATCTTTTACGTTCATAAAGAAGTTTTATTAGATCTGATTCTTTCCCCAATTTTTTATATTCTTCTGCTATATAAGGAAGCCAAGCAAACCGTTGAAAAGTTCCGGAATGAAAAAAATCAACCGTGATATCACCTCCCGCTGCAATCATGGCTTTCATACATCTTACGGCTGCAGGATCTGGATCTACATTGTTAAAAAGTCTCGTTAATGGTGTATAATAATATCTAACATTTACATCTTCTTTTAGTTCGTGTTCTTTTTTGGGGAGATACATGGCTATAAGCTTTGGTATTTCATCAAATCTATGTTGCTCTATAAATACATGAAAAAGCGTCCTCCTCATTACTGAGCCTTGATACATATCAAACACATCTTTATTTTCAATAATGTGAGATATATCATTTGCAATATAATGTCTTTCCTGCCATTTATATATATCCCGCGATACTTTATGCACCTCTATATTAAGTTGATCTTGCTCATAAACCTTTGACCACTGACAGCGTTTATTTCTTAAGTGTCCTTGTATTGTATCACTTATAACACTCCAAAGATCATACTGGGATGACACCCATCCCCCCTCCCAATCTTCACTTTTACCAGCTATCCCCTTATGGTATTTTTCATCATATACAATATGCTTTAAAAAATCTCGCACATCTTCATTATCATATAAAGATGATTTTGCATCATGAGACGCTTGCTTAAACCAATTGTCTATTTTTTCTGTTAATTCTTCTACCTTATCCTGAAATTGCTTTGGTGGAACAGGATGCCACCACCTACCTTTTCTATAAATGTGATTTGCTATCAGATTTTTCCATTCAGTATCAATATCAATATTTGCATATTTTTTTAATATATTTTTTATGCATTTACCTGGAATAACAAGCCGCTCCCCATCTTTGTAAGCGTCATCAACAAGGCATGCAAAACCTTGTTTTTTTGCTACCGAAAGTTCAAAATAAGCATCATCAGTTTTTTTAGGACACATGGCAAATGAGGTAGAAATATTTCTTGGTACGTAGCACATATCTTGTGCATATGGCACAGGTGCCGTAGAAATATTTTTTGCAGAGGCACATTGCAGCTGCATATCCATTGAAAAAGAAATATTACCTACAAACAAAGTAATAAAAAATAATTTTGCATAATGATTCACTGCAATCTCCTCTTAATGCTTTTACCAACTATGTTGACTCCAAAAAACTAACCACAAAGGCAGATACTTCTGTGCTATTCGTCTTTTTTTCCCAAATCCAGCTTTTGCCAATGTTTCTTCATCAAAGAGCTTTACAATATCATCTATCAACTCTGGCCTATTTTTAGCCACGTAATAAAAGAAGGTTCTTCCATGT
>Ga0180433_10009407_pt1 | contig 11966 bp, 10 predicted proteins | sample SS_ome_8_FD_132980 | JGI IMG/M metagenome (GOLD analysis project Ga0180433, IMG submission 132980) | Hypersaline lake sediment archaeal communities from the Salton Sea, California, USA - SS_1_D_1 metaG | ecosystem: Environmental > Aquatic > Non-marine Saline and Alkaline > Hypersaline >... | reverse complement strand
AGGCATATTAATAAATATGTTGAGAAGCAAAATCGTGAAAGGAGTGTTGCAGCAAGGTTTTTCAGGCCGCAGTAGGTGGCTACTGCATAATCTGGGTTTAAAGAAGCTGCTTAGATGAGAAGTACTCTATTGGTTAAAACCTTGACAATTTAGCCTTTTTTCGATAATAAACATTATTAGTTTCCTATCTCACCATCTTTAAAATATTTTTATTAGAGTAGCATGAGCCTCATATGCATTTATATTCTGCCTCGCTTAAATAACCCCTCTGGGTGGAGTTTTTTTAAGGCGATAAATGGAGGATGCCATGATCCAAAAGCCAAACTATGAAGAGCTTGAAAAAGAAAATACCACACTCAGACAGAAGCTCATAGAGCGCGAAAAAGAATTGAATTGTCTTTACGGACTTTCAGGCTTGGTTGAAGAACATGGCATTTCTTTAGACGAGATAATGCAAAAAGTACCGGCCTTGCTTTCATCCTCCTGGCATTACCCAGAGATAGCATGCGCGAGAATTCTGGTGGGCGATAAGGAGTTTACAACAATAAATTTTAGGATTACTCAGTGGAGGCAGGGTGCCAATATCATGGTAGAGGGCACTAAAGCAGGTGAGATCGAGATCTATTATTTAGAAAAGATGCCTGAATTAGATGAAGGACCTTTTCATGCGGAAGAAAGAAAGTTGATAAATGCCCTTGCGCAAAGGCTTGGAAGAATTATGGAGCGAAAGCAATTGGAAGAAGAGATAAAGCTTCAGTGGGAACAGTTCGCAGCAATTATCGATAACTTCGCCGACAGTTTATACATTTCTGATCCGTACACATATGAAGTTCTTTTAGTCAACAAGTCGCTTGAAAAGGCGCTTGGTAAAAACCCCGTCGGCGGATTGTGCTACAAGGAATTTCAGGGCCGCAGCTCACCATGTGAGTTTTGTACGAATGATATTATATTGAAGGATAAAAAGCCATATGTTTGGGAACATCGATATCCCCTGCTGGGCAAAGACCTGTTGCTTACCGACCAAATAATCCGATGGCCTGATGGGAGACACGTCAGGTATGAAATCGGCATTGACATTACTGAACGAAAACGGGCTGAGGAAGAGCGGCTAAGACTTGCAGCAGCTATTGAACAAACCCAGGAGGGCGTGTTGATTGCAGATTCAGCATTGAAGGTCCGCTATATTAATCCGGGTTTAGAATCAATTACCGGTTTTAGACGATATGACTGTATAGGCAGAGATGCAAGCACTTTTTTAACCGGGGAATGCGACGGAGCAACGTGTAACCCCATACAAGATGTATTTCGGAATGGTAAACCATGGAGTGGACATCTAAGCAGGGCAAAAAAGGATAACACCAACTATGATGCGGAAGTAACAATTACACCTGTGCTGAATGCCTCCGGCAACATCATGAGTTATGTTGCTATCGAGCGTGATGTAACACGCGAGGTCAAACTTGAAAGAGAGCTTCGACAGAGCCAAAAAATGGAGGCCCTGGGTACGTTGGCAGGCGGAATAGCACACGACCTGAATAACATACTTATGCCTATTACCTTGAATACGGAGTTAGCCCTTCGAAGCGCCGGCGAGACCGAAAAGATATCAGATTACCTTTGTCTAGTTCTTGAGGCGGCACAACGTGGAAAAGACCTGGTCAAGCAAATCATTAGCTTCAGCCGTAGAAGAGAACAGAAAAGGGAACCCATAAGCATCACACCGGTTATTAAAGAAGCCCTTAAGCTCCTCAAGTCATCATTGCCTGCTACAATAGAGATGCGCGAAAAAATAGATGGTGATCGTTTTTCCAAGGTCTTGGCTGACCCTACACAGATTCATCAAGTGCTCATGAACCTTTGTACTAACGCGGCCTATGCCATGAGAAAAACAGGGGGCGCACTGGATGTAAGCCTCAAGAGCATTGAAGTGGATGAGAATTTTGCTTACTCACATGCAGATCTGCAGCCAGGCCCTTACCTCAGGCTCACGGTTAGTGATACCGGGGAGGGCATGGATCGAAATACAATAGAGCGCATTTTCGAACCCTTTTTTTCTACAAAGGACCGAAGTGAGGGAGCAGGCATGGGCCTTGCTGTTGTTCATGGCATAGTTAAAAATTATGGCGGAGCAATCACGGTGTACAGCGAGGTTGCAAAGGGTTCTACTTTTAACGTATTTTTTCCACAAATAAAGACCTCTCTCGAGAGAAAAGATGGTGCCTTGACGGATGTTCCAACGGGAACGGAACAAATACTTTTGGTAGATGATGAGGCCCCGGTTCTTCGAAGTGAGCAAAATATGCTGGAAAGCCTGGGTTATAAAGTTATAGCCACCAGGGAAACCGACGAGGCCTTGAAGTTATTTTTTACCAAGCCTAACATGTTCGATCTTGTAATTACAGATCAGACTATGCCTGTCATGACTGGTTCAGAGCTAAGCCAGAAGCTTCTTCAAGTCAGGAATGATATTCCTATCATTCTGTGTACAGGATTTAGCGAATCAGTAGATGAAGATAAGGCCAGGGCTTCAGGAGTACGGGAATTGGTCATGAAGCCCTTTACTACAAAGGAGATGGCTGAAACTATTAGACGTATTTTAGGCTCATAACCTTATAGCTTTGATAATTATGGCGGATATTCTTATTATAGATGACGATGAACTTATTTGTAATACCCTTTCTAACGTGGTAAAGGATCAGGGACACAATCCTACCTGCGCCTTCACCCTTAAGGAAGGCCTTGAAATTGCTACCTCTCGTTCGTTTGATGTCGTGTTCTTAGATGTTCGGCTGCCAGATGGAAGTGGACTTGATATTATAAAGGGAATCCGAGAGACTCCATCATCGCCTGAGGTAATTATCCTCACCGGCTTCAGCGATGTGGATGGCGCAGAGCTTGCCATCATGCATGGGGCCTGGGATTACCTGGAGAAAAGCGCCTCTACCGATGAAATCGTTTTACCCCTGAAAAGAGCTCTCGAGTACCGAACCGAAAGGCAGTCTAAGGCACGGCCAATGCCCCTTAGCCTTGAGGGAATCGTAGGGAATAGCCCTGAGATGAAAAAATCCATCGAACTCCTGGCCCAGGCAGCAGCAAGTGAGGCCAATGTGCTCGTTACAGGTGAAACAGGTACGGGAAAGGAGCTTTTCTCCTGGGCCATTCATAAAAACAGCCGCCGTTCAGGAAAAAATTTTGTAGTGGTAGACTGTGCATCTTTACCCGAAACTATTGTTGAGGCCGTTCTTTTCGGCCACGAGCGAGGTGCCTTTACTGGTGCGGATAAATCTAAGATTGGCCTCATCACCCAGGCGGATGGCGGCACGCTCTTTCTCGATGAGGTGGGCGAGCTTCCTCCCTCCATACAGGGAGCCTTTCTCCGTGTGCTTCAGGAAAGAAAACTGCGCCCAGTAGGAAGTGTTAAAGAAATTACGAGCAACTTCAGACTCATATCGGCCTCTAATAGAAATCTCGACGAGATGGTCAAACAGGGCCGCTTCCGTAAAGATCTCCTGTTCCGCCTTCGTACTTTTACCATTGCTTTGCCACCTCTGCGGGATCATTCGCAGGATATCAAAGATTTAACCTCCTACTATCTGAGCAAGCTCTCAAAGCGCTATGGGAATGGAATGAAGGGCCTTTCGCCGGAATTTTTTGAGACCCTTCTTGACTACGACTGGCCCGGAAATGTACGCGAGTTATTCAACGCCCTCGAGCGATCGATTGCCGCTGCTGGTGATAGCCCTACTCTTTTCCCGGCCTATCTGCCCACAGAGATACGAGTTAAAGTAAAAAGGCACCAGGTAGGTGAACCAGAAACTCCGAGCAAAGATTTAGCTGCAGGTACATCTGTGTCAGGAAAACCGCTCAAGACCCTCCAAGAGCAAAGAGAAGAGGCCATCTCACTGGCCGAGAAACAATATCTGGAGGCACTCATGGCGTATAGCAATGGCAATATGAGAAAGGCATGCAGGGTCGCTGGTCTTTCACGCTCCCGTCTTTACAGCCTTCTCAAGAAATATGGTATTTCTTCCCAAGTCTGATCAATCTGTTCATCATCCCTTTTCTTTCTAAAAAATCCAACCCAGCAAGACATTTTCCTATCCAATGAGACAGTTTCCTTTCTAAATGGATTTATTCAGGGGAAAAATATTCCAAAATATACATTAAAAAATAGAGCTAACTTATTAAAATATAAGTAAATTCTATTTAAACACTAATTTTGGCATGTTTTTTGTCTTATCTGTTTATATAAGCGCAACAATTGCTGCACGAAAAATGAAAAAGGCCGTTATGAAATGAAAATTATATTCTATTCAAGCTCGAGGGAGGGTGCTGAAAAGGAGATTTGTGAAATGCTGAAGAAACTCGCCCCAGAGAAAACAATAGAAATGTATCGATCAATCGAAGAGCTTATACAATGCCTTAAGCGACTACTCGATCACGAGACAATAGTTATTCTCAGGGCAAGAGACAGGGAGGAGCTTTTACACATTGTTTCTCTAAGCGATTTGCTTCAAGGCCTTCGGATTATTCTCCTTATACCTAACAGAGACAGGGAAACTATATCGATTGCACACCGGCTGCGGCCGCGTTTTTTGAGTAACGGTGAGAGCGATTTTTCGGACACCATGGGCGTACTTCAAAAAATGGTGCAACACATAAACCATAAAGGGTAAATGTTTCCAAGGAAGGTGGAGTATTGAGCCAAGCAGTACGGCCTGCCAGGTCACTACCAGATGAATGCCAAAAATTTGAATATAAAAGCACAACCCTGTTCAAGCTAATCAAGGCAATGAGTGAGCAATGATAGCCGGGAGAAGAAGAGCTGATTGTGGAAATCGTGTTAGATTTAGTTAAAAATAATAGGGTGTTGGTACTTGAGGCTCAATTAAAAAAACCAGCGGACCACAAAGTTTTATACAAGGATACTATGACTCAGAGAGCTGACAATTATTTCCACCCATTTCCTAACCTGCTTGTATCTCATGATGGGCCAACGATTATAAATTAGAGGCTTTTGTAATGCAGCTAAAACAAAAAACTGGGAACTTCAAGGGGCTTTTTCATTCCAAACTCCATTATGCCTTGCGGTTATGCCTAAAGCGAAATGAAAACAGTCCAACAGGGTTTAACACACTCGGATTAGAAATGTCCGATAATAAATAAAAAATTGGCTTGAGATAAGTTATTGTACCGGGATAGTTAGCTCGAAAACCATAGAAAAATAACAACAAAAAGAGGAGGTATAAAATCATGAAAAATATTGCAGAATTATATCAAACGGCAGATTGGAAGGCAGAAAAACATGTGCCTGTCATCGAGTGTCCGGACAGGGTTACGGCCGACGAGATGTTTGATGTGAAGGTGTCACTAGGCAAGGAAATCTCACACCCCAACACAACAGAACACCATATAAGATGGATTCAACTTTTTTACCATCCTGACGGAGAGAAGTTTGCCTACCAGGTTGGCAATTTTGAATTCACTGCTCATGGAGAGGCTGTAGCGGGTGCGAATGATGGTCCTGTTTATACTAATCACTCAGTAACTGCGACCATGAAAGTCAAAAAATCAGGAACTCTTCACGCTACTGCATTGTGTAATATTCATGGACTGTGGGAGAGCAGTAAGGAACTTACGGCAGGGTAAAGCTGAGAACAGGGCAGGCATTGAATAGGCAGATCAACAATTCCTGCTCCAAGTCTCATACACCCTCTTGTAACATTCTGGCAGCAACAAAGATATGAGCTTTTTTAGCATTCAGCAAAAAGACAAATAAAAAGGAGAAAGATTATGTTAAGGGAAAAGGTTGAAAGTGCATTAAACCAAGTTAGGCCTTCATTGCAGGCCGATGGAGGAAACGTCGAATTGGTAGACGTTACCGATAATGGTACGGTAAAGCTCCGACTTAAGGGAGCGTGTGCCGGCTGCCCCATGTCTCAAATGACCCTAAAGATGGGCATAGAAAGACACCTGAAAAAGGCTGTACCGGAAGTAAAAAATGTACAGGCCGTCAATTAAAAGGGACCGGGCACTTAGGTTTTTGTAGTTCTACTTTACCAGTGAACATTAATAAAGTGGTATCCTTCCGTTACGGAACTGTATCAAGATCTGAGAGTATACCTTTATTCTCAACGAGGAGACGGAAAAGGGCGAGGTTACTGAAACCGAAGGAGGTCCTGAAAAGCTGATCCAGGAGTATTGATTCATGCACAGCTGAATGGATTTACCGAGAAAACTCAAAATAGAGGTATACAAAAATGGTGCCTAGTGCGCCCTTAATGATTGAGCACAGGCTTATTGAGGGGATAATTTCGCTCGTTAAGTTGCATCTTGAATAATGGCAGAGTGAGAAAAAGATAGATCCCTCTTTTATAGAATCTGCTGTGGATTTTACCAGAACCTATGCCGATCAATGTCACCACGGCAAGGAAGAGAATATCCTATTTCTAACACTCAGCAAAAAGTCTATCTCCAAGGATCACAGGCGGATTATGAATGAACTATAAGAAGAACACCGCTGGGGACGAAGGACAACTGGAAAATTAATAGAGGCCAACAATAATTATTAGAATGGGAATGCGGAGGCAGTCGTTAGCATACTTGAATGTATGAAATCCCTGGTCGAGTTTTACCCGAAACATATCGAAAAAGGGGATCGACATTTCATTCTGCCTATTATGATTTATTTCAGCAAGGAGGAGAAGGAGGCAATGCTGAATGAGGAATACAAGCTCGACCGGATGCTTATCCATGAAATATACCGAGATTACATAGGAAAAAATGAAGAAAAACCGAGGAATACTTTTGCTGATAAACGGGATCAGCAACTCAACTCTGCAGCGGATAACAAATGTTAATCTTAAGATGAACTTAACAAGAAGGTGGATATAATCCCGGCAATAAATAAGGAGGTTACTATGAGGGCAAAGGTTGATCAATTAAAATGCGAAACTATCGGCATATGCGTAAAGAGATGTCCACAGGTTTTCCGATTCCAGCCTGGAAGCAAAAAGGCGACAGTAATTGTCGATGAAATTCCACCTGGCCTTGAGAAGAAGTGCCGGGAAGTTGCGAATATGTGCCCTAGTAGGGCTATTATTATCGAGGAATAAAAGCCATAGGTTTTTATGCAGTACCCTTTTGGCTATCTGGAATCAGAAAGGATAAACTTACAAGGTAGGGGAAATGTACCCTGTTTTTAATCCTACCGCTAAGTTTTACGGCAAGAAGGGTGGAGATTTTGACATACCTGAGGTTTATATCTGCCCGGTGTGCAGATATACCCGTGCAGAAACTCCCCCGGACAAATGCCCAATATGCGGGTATTGAGCAAAAAGTTTAAGAAATCCTAGAGTTATTATACAGTGACGGTAAAGCACGCAGAAATACAAAAGAGAATTTCTACACGGTAATCAAGAGACACTGCTATACATATAATCCTCGAATAGCCGGAGATCACAAAATTCCAGCACCCTGCCGCTATCCTCAAGGATACCATAAATGCTAACAGTGCTCAGCTATGGATCTGCCTTGGTATGAAAAGGCACTAATAAACAATGAAACAAAGACACCATAGCCATGAAATGTCCAAGATGGACCATAATATACTCCAGCAAGACGCTCATGGCGCCCATGGGGCGCACACAAAGTTATTCGGGACGGGAGCACAAAGGACATACTACTTGAGGAGCTCCAGATTGGAGACCACGTACTTATCAAACCCGGTGATAAGATACCCTTAGATGGAGAGGTAGTGGAAGGTGAGAGCCCCATCAATGAAGCCATACTCATATTGCTGAGCACCGTGATTGCGGCCATTAATGCCAAATTTTTAAAGATAGCCACATCAATAGCCATAGATATGAATCAAGGGGGGAGAACATATGATGGATTACCGAATTGAGGCCGATTCAATGAGCAGGGTAAGGATTCCAGCCATTGCCTACTATGGAGCCCACACCCAACGTGCAATAGAAAATTTTCCCATAAGTGGACGGCGCATGCCCAGGGAGTTCATTCAAGCCATAGGAATTATAAAATGCGCAGCGGCTGAGGCGAATATAGCGCTCGGAATTTTGGAAAGAGAGATCGGGGAGGCCATCATGTGCGCAGCAAGGGAGGTGGCAGAAGGCCGGTTCGATACGCAATTCCTCGTTGATGTCTACCAGACCGGCTCCGGGACCTCTACAAATATGAATGCCAACGAAGTCATCGCCAACAGGGCCATCGAACTATTGGGGGGGAAAATCGGAACAAGGACTCCAGTCCACCCCAATGACCATGTTAACAGATGCCAGTCAAGCAATGATGTAATTCCCAGCGCGCTTCACATCTCTGCTCTGGAGACAATCGAGAAAACCCTTATACCCGAATTGACCAGTCTTCACGAGGCCCTTCATGAAAAGGCAAAGCAATTCCGAAGGATCGTGAAAGTTGGCCGAACCCATCTACAGGATGCAGTGCCGATTCGCCTGGGACAAGAGTTCGGAGGCTATGCCTCGCAAATTGAGCATGGTATCCGCCGATTAAAAAGCCTTCGCCGTCACCTAAGTGAGCTTGCCTTGGGAGGCACTGCTGTAGGAACAGGGCTGAATGCACCTAAGGAATTCGGGCTGCTTGCCATCGAGAAGATAGCCAAATTCACCGATATTCCATTTGTGCAGGCAAAAAACCCCATTGAGGCTAACACAGCACGCGATGCTTCAGTGGAGGCCAGCGGTCAGCTCAAAACCCTCGCCGTCAGCCTCATGAAAATCGCTAATGATCTACGATGGATGAGCTCAGGGCCAAGGTGCGGGCTTGGAGAAATTTCTCTTCCAGCTCTCCAACCTGGTAGCTCCATGATGCCCGGAAAGGTGAATCCTGTCATACCGGAAAGCACTATGATGGTATGCGCCACGGTCATGGGCCATGACGCGGCAATAACCATAGGGGCACAACATGGTAACTTAGAACTCAACACAATGATGCCGATGATAGCAGACCATCTCCTGGAGTCCATCCGGCTTCTGGCCAATGCATCGAAAAATCTGGCAGAACAATGCGTAAAGGGGATAACTGCCAATGAAAGCCGCACCCGTGCCCTCGTTGAAAAGAGCCTGGCCCTTGCAACTTCGTTAGCACCGAAAATCGGATATGACGCTGCAGCTCGTATCGTCAACGAGGCCTTTTCTACAGATAAGACAGTCCTTCAGGTATGTATCGAGCAGGAAATACTTCCAAAAAAGGAAGCTCAACGCCTTCTTAATCCGACACTTCTTACGAAACATCAGCCATTGAAAATGCAAAAGAACAGGGCACCATTTGGAGATTAATTCGCCTCATCATTTCAAGAACTCATGCCAGGAAAACGCGAAATCCTTTGATTAAATGAACATAGCATCTCTTGGTAGTACCGAACAATTATTTAATCATGCTACGCAGACAACGGAGCCGTTTACATCAGCTTCTTTTTCCTTTTTCATTGACATACTTTTTAATTCATGTTTTTTTCAGTATTATTTCTTTGATTTGAGTTATAACTATTCTGCCGAACCTTTTCTTTCACCCAAAAATGAAATTAGCATAATCACCACAACTTAATCTTACAATAAATAGCCGTGGAATTGATTCGAGAAAGATAGACAAGTGGAAAGAAGATATTTCGATGACTTAAAAGATGGAGAGCGTCTTAATTGTGAGCCCGTTGTAATTACGCGAGATGCTATTATTGAGTTTGGGGGGAAATATGATCCCCAACCGTTCCACACTGATGAAAAGGCGGCCAATGAGTCGCTTTTTGGTGGACTGATCGCATCCTCCCTTCATATACTCTCAGCTTGCACTCGTGTGGTTGTTGAAGCACAGGGTAATATTGCAATACTAAGCGGTGTCGGTATGCATGAAGTAAAAATGCATAATCCTGTGCGCCCCGGTGATATTCTTTCGGTAGATGCATGGTGGACAGAGCTACAGAAATCACGGCGCAGGCGAGAGCGGGGTTTTGCTTCAATCAAGTGCAAGGTTACAAATCAGCGAAAGGAGTCTGTTATTGAATATGGCTATCGGTATTTAATTGCCTGCAGGGATATGGAGATGCCACGGTTTAAAACATAACCTGTTTTATGACAACAATCAAATTGGCTATGGAACAACAGTTGGTGTTTTAGGCAAGCATTACGCTCAATTGTATATTTTAAGGTTTAGCCAGTGTTTAATAACACTATAAGCCTGCAGGTACAATACCTATTTTTATTGGATAAAAATGCCTAAGATGATTAATGAGAATCAAATTGTTGGTTAAAAAATTCAATAGAATTTTTAATTTTTTCTGACAGCCAATTTAATTCTCTTGCATTCATACCCAACGAATCCTCTATAGTAGAATACATTGAAATATGTGCTGCCCTTATCTCTTTTAGAATACGCCTTCCTTTTTCTGTTAAATTTACGATTGTAACCCGCTGGTTCTCTGGAAGAATAGTTTTATCTAAGAGACCTTTTTCTTTCCACAACCGTGTTATGGTCGTCGATATTGTACTTGCACTTACCTGTGGAAAAAGCTTCGATATATCTGAAATCTTCATATTTTTCTTTGCACCTAAAAGCTCAATTAAAAGGGTTTCCCTTTCCGTTAAATCAGCTATGCGTTTATCAAATACAAGGTCAGAATTCATGAGGCGAACTCTAAAACTCATTTCATAAATAAGTCTACTAATTAGGCTTTCCATTGGTGACTGCCTCTTACAGTAAAATGATAATAAATATTGTTGAAATATTTTATACTAAAAATCTTTAAAAAGCACTATCTTTTTTTTCTAATTATTTTATCTTCTTAAATGTTTAAAAAATAATATTTTTCCTTCTATTAGTCTAATAAAAAAATATATCTTTGGGTAGTTACGTAAAGGTTTTCGACGGTGGAAGCTCTGAAGTTGTATTTAAGAGCCAGTGCCTGGGATATAAATCTTAATAAGGAATAAGATTAAAAAAACGGGATATGTATATTTTAAAAAGAAGGCCTTTTTTCTCTTATAAATCAACGGAAAAAGGGCCATTTTAAAATGAAATTTCTGATGTTTAACTAAAAACTTCTTTAAAGCTATGAAATAATTGCCTGCAAAACAAGGGCCTTAAAAGTCTTTAAAATCTTTATCATCCATGGGAATTACCTTATAGGGTTTAACCGGCTTCTTTTTATTATTAGTAACCCCCTCCCCTTTAGCAGTAGTTTTTTTCTGATCTCCTACATTATTTTTGGTATTCGTATCCTTATTATCTACTTTATTCTCTTGGTATGCTATCTCTACCCGTCCATTCGATGATCCTTCTTCACTGCCAATTAGAGATATCAACTCACCTACTACACCCTTCATCTGCTCAGCTTGGGCTCTCATTTCCTCAGATGCGCTTGCCGATTCCTCCGCGATTGAGGCATTCTTCTGAGTAACCTTGTCCATCTCTGCCACAGCCTTGTTTACCTGTTCGATTCCCTGGGCCTGTTCATTAGATGCTGCCGCAATCTGACCAACAAACTTCTCTACCCTTGATGCACCTTTTGCTACCTCCGTAAACGTCTCATTTGTTATTGTTACGAGATTTGAACCATGTTTAATTCTCTTTACTGTATCTTCAATCAAGGCGGACGTATTCTTAGCCGCATCGGCAGCCCTCATGGCTAAACTTCTCACTTCATCCGCCACAACCGCAAATCCGGCACCTGCCTCCCCCGCCCTGGCTGCTTCAACTGCTGCATTGAGGGCAAGGAGATTTGTCTGAAATGCAATCTCATCAATGCTTTTAACTATCTTTTGTGTTTCCTCGCTTGCCTTTGATATTTCCTTCATTGATATGTTAATCTCTTCTATTGATGCATTTGCCTCTTTGACTGTCTGGTTTGCCGCCTTCATAATGGTATCTAATTGTGCCGCATTATCCGCGTTCTGTCTTGTCATAGAGGCCATCTCTTCAAGGGATGAAGATGT
>Ga0180433_10009405_pt1 | contig 11967 bp, 12 predicted proteins | sample SS_ome_8_FD_132980 | JGI IMG/M metagenome (GOLD analysis project Ga0180433, IMG submission 132980) | Hypersaline lake sediment archaeal communities from the Salton Sea, California, USA - SS_1_D_1 metaG | ecosystem: Environmental > Aquatic > Non-marine Saline and Alkaline > Hypersaline >... | reverse complement strand
GTTTCTCTCTGCACGAGACTTGACCTCATTTAGCCAATCATTAATTGACTTACCTCCAATAAAACCAGAAGGAAGCTGACTTCTGACTTCTTCAAAGCTAATACCTTCGAACAAACGACCCCACTCTCTCTTACCCGACTTTATAGCAGTACTCTTACCTACCCCTATTTCGATAAGTATTTGAGTTCTCAGTGGCAATTTTGATACTGAAGGATCATTTGACTCCAGTTGCTTCTTAAAAGATTATTCGCTTTATAACGTTGATAAATCTTTATTTTTAATTCTTTCTGACCCGCTCCTAGTTCATCAAAACAATATTTCTCAATGGTTCTTTCAGTAGCACCGGGCAACTGATCAGCTATATCCTTATATGTTAGAAAACCCTTCCTGATCAACTGCTTTATAATTGCTGGTAAAAATAACCTTCTAGCTTTACTTATAGTCATCGTATCGTCATCAAATAATTCTTTACACCACTGAGTAACTCTATACGTCCCTGAAGGAGCTATTGATCCCTCATCATTCCTAGTCTTTAGGCCAAACATTTCTGTAATTGCATGACCTCTCCATCCTTCCTTAATTAATGGCAACAACTCATCTTCTATATACTCTTTTCTGATATCAGAATAACTCTCCCCGTATATATCATAGCAAGCTTCTTGTATCCAACGGGTAGACCCGCCGTTAGGGAGTCTCTCTGAGATCCAATCCAGCGGCCCATCAGATAGAGATATATGAACTGACTCCCTAATAAGACTATCAAAAGTCTTAAAATCAATATCAGGCAGTGAAAAAGACTCTCCAAAATGAGCCCCCCCAGGAGCTGTATTAAACCCATACTCCCTAAATTGAGAATGAAAATAACCAATCCAATATCTCTCAGCATTATCTGCTGCCTGAATTATTTGGTCTAAATAAAGTTCATAATCTAATACTTGAAGAACTTCAATCGAGAACAACTCATTAGCCAAATCTCTATCAGGAAAATACTCCCGTATAAAATCGTGAAAATCTGAAGACCCACCCCCCGAAAAAGCTTTATCCAAATGACCTCTTATAAACCTCTTCTCGGCATGCTTAAATGTTTTTCCTATATAATTCAATTCGTCTACTGTGGAAAACATAGCTTCTAACTTTGAGATCAAAGCATCAGAGATAACTGAATGCAATAAATCCAAAACCTCCTTGGAAAGTGATATTTTATAAATCGTGTAATCCGAATCATATTTAGGCCTAACTTTTTTATTCTTATCCATTTCAATCAATTTAAGCTTACTCAACTTCTCACTCATAGCACTTGTTTCTAAGTCATCCTGAGAAAGTTCTAATTTATGACCACAATCTACACACTGCAACTTGCCCCATGCTGATGGCTTATAATTATGCCTTTCAAAAGATATTTTTCTACCAGATTTTTCAAAAACAAAACGACAGCTTGATTCACTATCATAAGAAACTTTCTTATATGCATCAGCCATAAAAAAAGATTAAAAAAAAATAAAAAAAATTAAAAACGATTTATCGCTCCCGCCACTCGCACCCGCATGAGCCACATTTACACATTTTATCTTAAATAGATAAAATTTTGTATTTCTTGCCATACATGCGCGGATAGTCGAGAATGATATTTGCTTTATCAATTGATTCATGGATCATTTGTTTTCGGTCTTGACCACATTTAGGACATATTCTTCTCCCTTCTTGTTTCTCAATCGTCAGAAGTCCATCATCTGCCATTTTTCCCGGGATACCAGGTGCCGCAGCAGATGCTGCCCCTGTCGAAGGCGCACTCCCTACGGTTGCCGGCTCAGCCGGTTTTTCTTCTACTTTGGGTTCTTCTTTCTTTTCTTCCATTTTAGGTTCCTCCATTTCTTTTATTTCAGTTTTATGTTCTGGCTGGATAGAGGCCGCAATTTTGTCATCCTCATCAACACCTTCTAAAATAGATTCTGCTTTGATTTGGACTGCATCGGATTCTTTATAATCGACTCCTTTTTCAAGTGCCGTAATAAATTCCGCATCGTCTCCTTCTTCAAATATTTTCTCATTTTGGTCGCCTGCACGATCAGCATCAATGCCTCGTGCCCATTGACCGGCTTTTACTTTTTCTTTTACATTACATGCATTACCTTGCCATACATAAACTTTATTTCCTAAATCAGCAATAAAACAATCCTCTGAATCTAAAGAGTCTTTAGAGAATGGTACTTGCACCATTTTCATCGCATTTATGTCATTATCAAACTCTTCAGAGCTAATTCTATAGAGAATGTTTTTCCAGTCTTCAAAACCCGCAAAATCCCCTGTTGTGACATCTTTTAATAATGTTTTAGCTACATTTTTCTCGACTATTTTCATTGCACCACCTGGAGCAACGAGTTCTAGAAATTCTGGGGTTTCTTGTCCTTGATCAATTGTGATAATCTTTGCGGCACCGCCTCTTTGTTGGTCTAATGTTCGAGCTTGGGCAGCGCCAGAAGTTTTTTCATCCACACTACTCTTGCTTCCGATCCATATATAGATAGTCTTCTCATCGTCGATGAGATACACGTCTCCGGTGCTAAAAATCGGTTTGCTAATCTCTTTCAAATTCCCTTGTTCAATCATGAAGATCTTCATTTAAAATCTCATCTCTTTAATTTTACCATGTTTAAATTTTGAGTATTTTTAAGAAAAATACTCTTTTTATATTATACTAATTATATTGATTTCATATAAAACTTTTTTGTCGCAAAAAAAGAAAAGGATAGAATAAAAGTCATCCAGTGCCGATTTAATTCTATTTACTAACTCGGGTATTTTTTCAAGGTCTATGGAGCAGTAGGCTATCCGTATGCCGTTAATATTCTTATCTAACTTTTCGATAGGGATTACCCCAACCTTATATTGCTTCAAAAGATGGTCTGCGAATACGGTAGCTCTCATTTTTTCTGGATTTAGGTTTAGAAAAAGAAAGAACCCTCCCGCATTAGGATCAATAGAAATCTCAGGAGAATCGATTTCTAAGAGTTTAGCATTTATTAAGTCATATCTTTTCTTAAGCATCTGTCTTACTTTTTCACGGGCATCGATAATTTTATCCATCCCTTTTTCTGAAAACATCTTTTGCGTTACCGCTTGATAAAAGTGGTTGGTGTTAGATATCGTGCTTCTATTTAAACCTTCCAACTTGTTATTTAATTCTGCTTTAAGGGTCTCAAACTCCTCCTCTGAATCCACCCAACGACGTTTTAAACCGTACGTAGCAAAACCTACACGTCCCCCATATGCCAATAATTCCTTGGAGATCCCATCGAGTTTGACGGGAATGATATCTTCTTCCAATTCCAGGATCTCATAGAAGATGGATCGCTGATGGACATCTTCATTATAGATATAGGGTTCATATGCATCATCTACAATAATGATAAAAGGTAATCTAATTTTTTGCTGGCTCTCTTTCAAAGCGGCCATCATTTGCTTAACCTCGTCATATGTGGGACAATATCCGGTAGGGTTGTTCGGGAAGTTTAATATTAGTACTATTTTAGTTTGCTCTTTTGCTTGTTCTTCTATTGCATCCTTTAACCCTTGAATGTTTAGTTTACTTTCCCGGAAAAATTCAAAGGACTTAATCTCGGCCCCGATGTTTTTAGTAATAATATTATCATAATTACCCCATCTTTTATTGGGAGAAATAATAGACTCGCCAGGGTTTAGAATGAATGAGCAGGTCATATATATCCCGTTAGTTATTCCTTGGGTTACTATGGGAGTAGAAATTGAATGTTCAATTAAATCAAGCTTATCTCTTTGAGTAGATTGGGATTTTTTTACGATCCATTCCTTCCAGATCTTTCGAACTTCTGCAACTCCTCCAATAGGTGCATAAGGGACGATCTCTTTCACATTTAAAGAGGAATAATCCTTAAAATCCTTCAAATAACAAGGTACCCACTCTTCTAAGCCTTCATCAATAAAATCTTTTTCGAATCCAAATGCAGAGCCAATCGTACCATTAATATCGCCTTCTTTTTTTGCCCTACCTGCCCAGTAGAAAATTCCATCGGGTAGAAATATCCTTTTGCCTACTTCTGATAGCGCATGATATAAAGGCGTTTTTTGTATTATCTTAAATTCCATGTTTTTTCACTATATTTAAGTAAAAATTATACGAATTACCTAAAAAGTTTTTCTTTGTTAAACAACCTTCAGAAAAGCTCTTTAAAAATGAACATTTTTCTTAAAAAAAGATAATCTCATTCTCTTTATTATAAAATTTTTATTCTGGTTTTTATTCTAAATTTATGTATATTAGTTTTTAATTAAAATTTGATCTCAAAAATCTCATCTCAAAAATTCCGCACTATGGTTACTCCAATTAACATTGATATTAAATGGGGAAAGGATATTCTCGATCTTGCGGAGAAATTCAATAATTATGCGCAAAAAGGATCTTTACGGATGGTATCCTTCTTAATTGATAAAGCCTTTGATATTCTTTCGGATGATAAGAATCCTAATCAACTGGATGCGGCCTATTTTCTGGTACAGATTCGATCTTTAAATCCAAGTTTAATCAGTCCTTATATTAGTACCTTAATAGATGCAAAAATCGGGCAAAAGCTCATTGAAAACGAAGAATATATCATTCCCGATTACACAAGATATCCAGTTTCTGATAAATATGGACAAGGTATCATATTTTCGGATCCTTATTCTGAACCTGAAGAAGAAGCTGATGATATAGAAATAATAGATTCTGAAAAAAAAGAAACTGAGATAACCTTAGAATCTAAAAATGACTCCGAAGAGGGATCTACCGAAGGAGGGCTCCTTGATTGGGATCTTAAAGCTCTTCTTGCATTTAAAGTGATTAAAAATATTGAAAAAATAAAATATGATGAAATAAAATCCCCTATTAAAAAGTGTGCTGCGGGCGATGGCTATTTTGAGAAAGGTGATAAAAACATCTGGAGATGTAAAGAATGCGGAACTTCGTATCATGAGAATTGCGTGAAGATAATTGCGATCTTAGAAGGACAATGTAGAATTTGTGATGCACCCTTCATGGAGAAAACTATGATAAATGCGGATCAATCCGATCTCGAAGATGTTTTTGAGAAAGAAACGGAAGATGATTCCTAAATACTGAAAATTAAATACAAAGAAGGTTATAATAAGGTTATGAGCAACGAGGAAAAAAAAGAAAATATTTTTCAAAAAGGATGGAAAGACTTCGTAGGCGGGATAGAAGAGGGGCTCACTACATTTCAGGGTAATTTGGAAGAGATGTCTAAGAAAAACCAAGAAAACTGGGATAAAAATAAGGATAAGGTTGATAAATTCTTTAAAAAGATGAAGGATGACTGGGACGGTAAAATCAACAAAATGAAGGAAGACATGGAGCGTAAAAATCTCGAATCAAAAGAAGAATGGGAAGCAAGAAAAGCCAAAATACGACAAGATTTTGAGAAATGGCAAGGTGATGTGCGTGAAGATTGGAATTCAGGCCTTAAAACATGGAATCGCCAGATGATCAAAAGTACTTGGACGTTCTTATTAGCCATGATTCCTATCATCGTAATACTTTACGTTATATTTGCGTTTATTGTACCGCTCGTTCCGTATTAAGCATTCTTTATTTTTTTCTTTTAATCATAAAGACTAAAATTTATGATAATTTACTCAAATCAGACTAAATTAAATTAAACTTATGAGATCTTTTCCTTCTGATAATAAGAAAATCGTCATAAAAGTAAGCACCCAGATGATTACCGATGGCGTGGCCGAAATATATTATGATAAAATTCATAGCTTTGTGAAAGAAATAGCAGACCTAATACGAGAAGGACATTCTATTATTATCGTGAGTAGTGGTGCGATTGGTTGTGGATTGGCAAAACTGGGAATGAAAACAAGACCAAAAGATTATAAGCAATTGCAAGCGATTGCCTCTGTGGGTCAGATCCATCTTATAAGTATCTATCAAGAAGAGTTTAATAAACATGGTCTAAATGTTGGGCAGATCCTACTGAGTGGGGATGATACCAAAGATTCCACTAGGAGAGCCAATGTGAGAAATACATTAGAGATGCTTCTTGATCGAAACATCGTACCTATCATCAATGAAAATGATTCAGTTGCAATTGAAGAATTAAGATACGGGGATAATGATACACTTTCTGCTCTTGTAGCAATTTTATTATTTGTGGATTTACTCATAATTTTAACTGATGTAGAAGGACTTTGCGATAAAAATCCCAAAATTCATTCTGATAGTAAAATCATCCCCGAAGTGGATGAAATTTCGGATGATCTTGAAAAATTAGTAGAAGATATTGATGGAGGGATAACCTTTGGCGGGATGCGTTGTAAAATAAACGCAATTAAAAAATTAACCAATATTGGAATCCCCGCAATCATCACCTCCTTTAATAATGAAAATCTTCTTAAACGACTTTTAGATGGAGAAGAAATAGGGACTTATTTTTTAGCTCAAAACTAAAATTTTTAAAAGTATGAAGCAAGGATTTCGCAATCATGTCAATTTTAACTAAAAAAGATATAAACGATTATGGTTTTAAACCCATAAAGAACCTATATTTTAGTACTATCTAAGGGATTTTTTATGACTATTGAAGAAGAAATGAATAAGATTGGACAAAACGCTCAAAAGGCGGCCTTTATCTTAAAAAATGTTTCTCCTGATTTAAAAAATAATTCATTATTGCGGATGGCTGATGAGCTCGAGAAGCAAGCTGAAAAGATTATTACGGAAAATCAGAAGGATCTTGATAATGCCCGAAAAAATAATTTAGAGCAAGCAAAAATAGATAGATTAGTATTAAACTCAGATAAGATCCATAAGATCTCGGAGGGTTTAAGGGAGATCGCCGCGCAGCCAGATCCAATTAATGAGGTTATTTCTATGTGGAGAAGACCCAATGGGATGGATATTGGTTTAGTGAGAGTTCCTTTAGGAGTAATTGGGATCATTTACGAATCCCGTCCCAACGTTACAGCGGACGCTGCGGGCTTATGTTTAAAAGCAGGAAACGCAATTATTTTAAGAGGCGGAAGTGAAGCGATAAATTCAAACATTATTATTGCGGATATTTTACACGATGCTGCAACAAAGGAAGGTTTACCAGACAATTGCATCCAGATTATTAGGGATACAAATAGAGATTATGTGGGTGCGATGTTAAAACTTAAGGACTATATTGATGTGATTATACCTCGAGGTGGGGTATCTTTAATTCAGCGAGTTGTTCAAAATTCCAATGTCCCCACCATCGAAACGGGGATTGGGATAGTAAGCATTTTTGTAAATTACGACGCAGATTTTGAAATGGCTAAAAAGATTATTATTAATTCTAAATGCTCTTATCCGTCTGTGTGTAATGCGCTAGATAAAGTTCTAGTTCATGAGAAAATTGAGGATCAATTTATTCCTTTGATTGTAGATGCATTTCATGATAATGGAGTTGAAGTTCGGGGGTGCAAAGTCACTCAAGAATTAGCTAAAGATGTAATTCCGGCAACCGAAGAAGATTGGGGTGCAGAATATTTATCCTTAAAAGTATGTATTAGAGTAGTAAAGGATATGGAGGAAGCCATCGAAATCATTACAAAATATGATTCAAAACATACCGAATCAATTATAACCAAGGATTATCAAGATGCCAGAACCTTTTTAGAAAAAGTGGATGCCGCAGCCGTGTATGTAAATGCAGCAACGCGATTAACTGATGGAGGGGTGTTCGGAATGGGTGCAGAAATCGGCATATCTACCCAGAAACTCCATTGGAGGGGTCCTATGGGGGTCAAACAACTTACCACTAATAAATTTATTATCTATGGTAGTGGGCAAATAAGAGAATAATCGTTTTTATCATCTTCTGGCCATATAAGGTTTGATCATTTCAGTGACGGTCTCACAAATTCTTCCGATTTCTTTTTTATCTATCTTATCTAAGGTATCATGCTCATCTAATAAATAATAAGGGCATCCTATCCAAGAAATTAAAGGAACGTCTGATTCTAACGCATATCCCGCAGCATCAGAAGTAGGCGCATCGGCAAGTAAATTCATTGCCATACTTGTGGTTATTTTAGTAGGTTTTCTTTTAAGCGCATTAATAACCGTGGCAATAACTTGGGGTTCTGGAGAAGTGAACATCACGGTGTAAGCTTGCTTATTCGTTTTAATATAGTGTTTATTCTCTTCTCTGACTTCTTTCGCCCCTAAATGTTCGAGTGTAATGAGTAGTCTAGTTTTATTCATTAGATCGCTATGGGTTCTTGCGAAGGAATGAGCCCCCAAGGACCCATAAAAATGTCCTGCATCTACTACAAAAACCATGTTTCTTTTCCGCTTTTTTTGATTTACTCCTGCCCAAAGTTTGGCTTGAGCGAGGACTTGGGCTACTCCAGATCCATCCTCCACAGCGCCTTTGAAAGGAGCATCATGATGAGAAGTAATCATAATATTCTCCTCGCTTTGCCCCGGCAGTACACCCCAAATATTATGCATTTTCCCCTTTTTAATTGAACCGGTTAAGTTCAAGGTTGCTTTAAAATTTAACTTTGCATATTTTTTAAGTTGAATGCCATCATATTTGCCAATCCATAGTCCCGGAATTGGCTTCATGATCCCATCATAAGGGCCGTAATGAGAATTAGAATTTGAAGGTTGGTTCTTTAAAATAAGACATATTGCTTTTGCACCTCCCTTAAAGGAATTCCAATATACATCATTGTGAGGAGCATTCTCGCTCGTCGTACCCCCAATAAAATTTTGACGGACAAAATTCAGATATTGTGTTTTAAATAAGGAAAAGGAGCCATCTGGATCAGAGATATGATAGACTCCTCGCAAAATTTTTAAAAAATTAAATAGAATTCCAATCGGAATAAAGGGAAAAGTAACTTCTCCAACTACAATTTTTCCGGAAACATCCACTTTTTTGAAATCTTTGTATCTTCCTTTTCCCACGTATACTAAAGGCGCAGTTATTCCTTGAGCTGAGGTGAACCCCGTATTTACACAGAAAAAGCTTGGAATTATTTTCCCTTTCACGTTTAAAGACCATTCTTCTGCATTCCACACATCAATTGGGATAGGCTCTTTAGTTACATTTTTTACCCCTAATTCCTTTAACTTCTGGAATACCCATTCTTCCGCCTTTAACCCTTCGGGAGTGCCCGGGCGACGATGAGGGGTTTGACAAATTTCTTCAATCCATGAATAAATCTCATCTGAATTAGGGATCTGAAGATATTCTTTATAAATGGGAAAGCTTTCTATAATCTTTTTAACTCCAATTTTTGCCGACCAGAATTCGGGCAACTTTTTAAATAATCTTAAAAAAATATCAATAGGTTTCGTACTAAATTCATTTTCAAAATGAGTCGTTGAGTTATCAGTAGTGCGTATGGAAATCACCATCGCCTAAAAATTAACCGGCAGTACTCGCAGGTATAATCAATAACTCGTCTCCTTCGGCAATCGCATATTCTTTTAAAAGTTTCGTTTCATCTAATGTAAGTCCTCCAAGAGAAAAATGAAAAGTAGAAGGAATCAGGCCATAAATATGTCCTATCGTTTCTTTTATGTCATAAATCACATTTCCCGTATTCACGGCCAACTTTTGCTTTTTTTCTCCCGGACCGATGGTTGAGACGAAAAATAAGGTTAATTTCTCACCTTTAGGTATAATTTTTCTCCCGGGGGTTTTTGATTTGAATGTATATACATTTTCTTCTACTTCTTTTAATTCCGCACTTTCTTCAACATCTTCTTCAGTAGCTTCACTAAGATTTTTCTTAGGAAGTTCTTCATCTCTAATTTCCGCCGTTTGTTTAACTTCAAGATTAGAGGGTTCTTCGGCTAAATCGATGGACTCGTTGATTTCTATATTACTTAAGAGTCCTTTTAATTCAAGATTTTCTTCTTGGAGTTTATTAATTTCATTCATGAGTTTATCCATAATCTCTTTAGCTAAATCTTCTGAAAAAACATTGCTATTCTCCAATTCGATGATATCCACTGCTCTGATCTGTAATTGGGCATCTATATATAGAATCGTCAATAGATCGTCGATATTTCCTTGACTAGAATGGATGAAAACATGCGGAAAGGGATACCTATTCCTATTGTCAGCTATACTTCTCTCAAGAGTTATACTATGCGTTTTCTTACACTTGGGACAATTATAAATTCGAGTAATGGTTTCTTGGGGGGCTTCAGACATTTTTACTCCTTTCTTTTTGATTATAATTAGATATTACTCTAAACCTAAATAAATTATTTGTATGACTATTATTAGGATTCTTTTAGTAGTCTAATAGAATTATATAATATAAAAATTAAACCTATAAATTATTTTTAATATTTCTAATTAAGATGCTCAATATCTTTTTATTATCTTTTATTGTAGCTTTAACGGGCGCATTATCGCCGGGGCCTGTGCTCACCTTTACGATTTACAAATCTCTTCAAGGAAAAAGAGGCTATTTGGCGGGCTTTTTCATTATTTTAGGGCATGCTATATTAGAAGCGGTTCTTATCATCTTATTATTACTGGGAGTTTCTGTATTTCTTCGGAATATTGTCCTCCTTACAATTATTGGAATCGTGGGGGGAATTATCCTTGTAATTTTCGGCATTATGGGGATAAGAAGCCTCCAGAATCAAGAATTTGAAGTAGATTTCTCACTTTCCGAGACGGAAGTAAAAGGCTTCAAAGGTAATAGTGTGGTAGGAGGCATTTTACTTAGCCTCTCAAATCCCTATTGGACTTTTTGGTGGGCCGTTGCCGGGGTAAGTTTAATGATTAATCTAAATATCTCCTTTGAGAACCCTTTAGGAATACTTGTTTTCTTTTTAGGTCATGAATTAGGAGATTTTCTATGGTATATTCCCATTTCCGTCTTTGTATATTTAGGAGGTAAATCGTTAAATGCCTCAGTCTACAAGAAAGTTATCATCGCAAGTGCCCTGTTTATGATAGGTTTTGGGGTGTATTTAGCTCTGAAAACAATCATCGTCCCTCCTATCTAAATATCTTTCAAATTGTTTCTCATTGAAATGGTATTATTTGCATATTATTGTGCTATTTTTAGTGCCCTTTTTTTAATAGATTCAAGAAATAAAAATGCAACATGGAAAGGAGGCTCATTTATATGCAAAAAACTCTTTCTCAATCTGAAACCCGAACTCTATTAATGCGGAAATTACTGACGATATGCCCTATTTGTAAAAAAATGATTTTCGGGAGGGATATTGATATGGCAAAACTTAAAAAGGGACACTGGCCTGTTCCGTATATCCACGAACATACTCATAATAATTTTCCAAAGCACTCCATAAAGATGTATCTTGATTCTAAATTAGCCGTGCGGCATTTAGAAGTATTAGATTTTTAACGATTCTACCGATTTTTACAGTTCTGACAAGATATATATATCCAACTATCTTCTTAGCCTTTATAAAATATAGCGAGATAACTTTAATAAAAAACTGTTATCAATTAACCTAACTATTTTATAAAAAACAAAAACAAAAGGTAAAAAAAATGGCAGCAAAATATGAAGGAATTGCAAAAATTTTAGTCATCATCGGCGGCTTAATCGCGGTAATTGAAGGGATCCTAGCCATAGTAAATCAATCTGGCTGGCTTGGATTAGGAGTCATCGTTGGTATAATATTAGGAGTTGTTGCGCTTTTAAGTGCTCTTAAACCTGATGACCCAATTCCTTGGAACAAGTTACTATTGGTAATCTTAGGTATTCTAATGATTATCTTTGCAACTTGGATTGGTGGAATTTTGGTACTAGTAGGCGGAATTTTACTATTCCTGTAAAAATAATTAATTTACTTTTTTTTTTTTTTTTTATTTTTTTTTGTTCTAAATAAAAACTCCCGGGCCCTGGAATTCACAAATTTTTTTGTAAGGAGGGTCGGTGATTGTGTTTTTCCCG
>Ga0180433_10009403_pt1 | contig 11968 bp, 11 predicted proteins | sample SS_ome_8_FD_132980 | JGI IMG/M metagenome (GOLD analysis project Ga0180433, IMG submission 132980) | Hypersaline lake sediment archaeal communities from the Salton Sea, California, USA - SS_1_D_1 metaG | ecosystem: Environmental > Aquatic > Non-marine Saline and Alkaline > Hypersaline >... | reverse complement strand
CTTAACAAGCAGAATACAAAAAATTGAAAGAACTTTACTCCAAAGAAGGGCGCAGTTTGATGAGGAAACAGAGAATCACAAAGTCACACAACTCACCACGTTTCTCTCTGCAAAGAAATCAATAATAGAAGAAAAAATAAAACAAATGGGAGGCACTTTAGCCCTCATGAAAGCAATGTACACCTAAGCAACTTGCCTCATATTACTTAAGAGTGAGGGGCTTTTTTGAAAAAAGCCCCTTTTCCCTCTGTGAGTTCTGGGGTTTTTAAAACATTATTAGACAACACCCCCCCCAAAAAACTCATTACACTCTCGTTGATTGAGAAGGGCAAAATGTTTTCTTTTCCTTAATCTTCTTTTGAACTACAGTTGACGTTTGTTGCATTTTGGTTTTATGAAAAAAAGACAGGGTTTGCGACTCTTCTATGTATGTTATGCACCGTAGCAAGTCTCTTTTCTAAAACCCATTAAGAGCATTATCATTGTCGGCTCACGGTTCAGTGACGAGGGCAAAGGAAAGGTTGTTGCTTTATCGCTAGAAATTTACTGCCTCATGCGAGCGAAGAGACATCTACCTCTACAGCTTCCTCTGGAGAAACCATTAAGTTAGGAAATTTTGAAAATGAACAAATCGAAGTAGAAAAGGGCAAAAAATCTGCGAAAACAGCTGGCATAACTCGCTCTACTTCAAAAGCTTCTGCCTTAGCGGGAATTGCTGGTGAAACCATAGCTTTTCCTCTTTTTGTTATTATTATTAATATAATAAAAACTATTTTAAAGCTAGCTTTTTTTCACCTAATAAATGGGGCATATGAGAAAAGGCGACCAGCTTTTGACGTATCGCCTCCCATCCACGCTCCCCAATTTCCTCATCTTTTGAAAGGATCTGCTGCAATTCTCTATTCTGTTCTGGGTTTTGATTTGAGAGAATAAGGTGCTCGTAATGGGACAACATGGGAGTACAGCGACTGTGGGCTCTTGCAAAAGCTTTAACACCTGTTGTTACCGCTTTTTTGGCATTATGTAAAAAAGACGCGTTTTTTTCAAAAATACGCCGTTCTCTTAAACGAACTCGTACGTTTTGCTGCATCCCTTTTTTCTGAGGGTAGAGAAGATGCACCTCCACAAGGCACTTATCTCCCCTCACACCACAACCTAACTGCTCTTCTCCAAATTGATCTGCGATATCATCACCCTCTATATAGTGACAAATTCTTTGAGGGTATTGAAGGGCGCCGGCGTTCATCTCTGCAGCAAATTCTTCACTCTCTCTCTTTTCAATACCAGGACTTGCGATAGTAGTAATATGACGGTATGGCAACCCTCTACATGCATCTTGCTGCAGTTGACATCCACCTTGACTAAAACCAACTGCCACCACATAGGGATCCACACCTTGCAGAAAACCCATCTTTGGATCTGTCAGCAGCTTTTGCGTCTTTTCAAAGGTCGTTCTCACTCCCCACCTTCCGATACAAGTGCTTAAAAGATCAAGTAGCGTTTGAAACCAACCTTGGCTATTTGGAAGAGGCCTTGTCTCTCTATACAACACGCAGTGTTCTCTATTTGCACCACCATAAGGCTGGAGGAAATACTTAAACGCTCCGCCTCCATGGACTATATCATACACCTTGTACAAAGAGTGTTTTGCCCCTTTAAAGACCGTTCCCTTTTTCATCTCCTTGCCACTTAACACCTTAGTAAGAAGCGTCATTCGTTGTTCTTCAGTTACTTGTTCTCGACGGAGAAACTCATAGACAAAGACCCTTTTTTTCATCGCTTCGAAGTTTTCCACTCCTGCTTCGGGCATCACAGGTGTAAGCTCAGGCTTTTGTCCTAAAAAGATACTCTCAATATGATTGAAAGGAACGAGCACTCGATAGAGCTCGAGCATCTCCTCATCACTACACTGCCCAATCTCTAACCTTTCTTTGAACCGCTCGCGTAAGCCCTCGCTCTCTTCTTGAGAAAGGAGACGTATGCTGGAAGCATCCTTTTTAATCTCACCAAACAGCTCTTCAAAATCCTCAAAGTGCAGCTCACAACTTCGCACAAAAAGACGTTCAATATGCCGCTTTCCCCAGGAAAACCAGGGCCTCTCCTTAGAAAGAAGCTTTGCAGCACGTCGCCGACCAAACACCGAGGCAAAATAGTTTTCTGTTGTCTGGACATGGGATGGAAAGAAAAACTCTTTAAACGAAAAGGGTTCTTCTCTCAGTGCTCCGCTTTTTTCAACAGAGAGGAGCGAAAAGCAGGATACCGACTGTAACCGTTGTGAGAGAGCATCAAGTGTATGCATACCTATTCTACCGTTACAGATTTTGCTAAATTACGTGGTTTATCAATTTCTGCTCCCCTCTTTTTTGCGACATAGTAGGAAAAAAGCTGGCAAAAGACAGAGGACAAAATAGGTGCAAGCTCATCATAGGTAGAGGGTAGCTCAAAAATCTCATCTGCAACACCTTTCAAAGGCTCCACCTTATCTGTTACCGCTATGATCTTGCCATGACGCGCTTTAATCTCCATTAAGTTGCTCAATGTCTTTTCAAAAGTCACCTTATCAGACAGGAGAGCGACCGTAGGGCAGTCTGGCTCGATAAGAGCAATAGGGCCATGTTTTAACTCTCCTGCTGCATAGCCATTTGCATTGATATAGGAGATCTCTTTGAGCTTTAACGCGCCCTCTAAAGCCGTTGGGAACATATAACGTCTTCCTACAAAGAAAAAGTGGTCATAACGACTATAGCGCTCTGCCATCTCTTCAATTTTATCTGCCTGTTTCAAAATCTCCTCAATTTGAAGAGGGAGTGCAAGCATGGCATGGAGGAACTGCTGCCCCTCAATCTTACTCATATGACGCATACGTGCCATGAAAAGAGCAAAGAGAGAAAGTACCGTAAGCTGACTTGTGAAGGCTTTTGTAGAGCACACTCCAATTTCAGGTCCTGCACGCAAGAAGAGACAACTATCGACCTCTCGAGCTATTGTCGAGCCCTGTACATTGCACAAACCGAGAACATAGGCACCTTTGGCTTTCAGTTCCCGCATTGCCGCAATGGTATCTGCAGTCTCTCCCGATTGGCTTATCACTATGACAAAGGTATCATCTGAAATCACTGGATTTTTATATCGAAACTCAGACGAGATCTCTACTTGCGTTGGAAGGCGAGCTCTATCCTCGAGCATGTATCCCCCAAGAAGAGCTGCATGATAAGAAGTACCGCACGCTACAATGAGAACCCTTTTTATCTCGAGTAATTTATGTGCTGGAAGGGTAAAGTTTTCAAATGAAACGGTACCAAAATCCTCAAAAAAGCGGAGCAACATCGCGTTTTTTATACTCTGAGGCTGCTCGAAGATTTCTTTGAGCGTGTAGTGTTCAAAAGCTCCCTTTGTTATCGCCTCAGCATCATGACTTAAGGCTTCAATTTTTTTCGATACTTCAGTCTTTGTCGCATCAAACACCTCTACACGTTTCGCTTTAACAGAAGCTGTCTCTCCATGCGATAAGTAAATGACCTGCCTTGTATGACACAAAAGGGCATTTGGATCAGAAGAGACAAAGGTCTCCTCGATTCCTACTCCAAGAATAAGGGGGCTTCCATTTGCAGCGACAACAATCTCATCAGGATGATCTTTGTGGATGCAACTAATTGCGTACGAGCCTTTTAAGAGAGTAACAGCTTCTTGAACTGCTTTTAAAAAATCGCCTTCATAAGCTCGAGCGATGAGATGGGGAATCACCTCTGTATCTGTTTCTGAGACAAAGTAAACCCCTTCTTGCTGTAAAAGCTCCTTGAGTGACTGAAAGTTTTCTATAATTCCATTGAGAAGAACCGCAAGGGTCCTTTTTTCATCCCACTGAGGATGGGCATTTTCTTCTGTAACTCCCCCATGTGTTGCCCAACGGGTGTGGGCCATAACGAGAGGGGCATCAAAGGGCTCAATCTTCTGTTCGAGAGCAGCAACCTTGCCTACAGATTTACAGGTAACAAGTTCTTTGTTTACAACCGCAGCAAGACCTGCAGAGTCATATCCTCTATATTCAAGTTTTTTTAACCCTTCGAGAGCGATTTTAACCCCTTGCTTTCCTCCGACATATCCAAAAATACCACACATCTATTTTGCTCCTATCTGTTCTTTAAGACACACTGCCAGCTTATTTGCTAGGTTTTCTATCATAGGCTTCTCTGCACCTTCAACCATCACACGACAGATATTTTCTGTCCCTGAGTAGCGTATCAACACACGCCCTTTCGCTCCAAGACTCTTTTCTGCACTTTTAATCGCCTGACTTAACCCCTCAATAGACTCGAGATCGGGTTTTGAGCTCACTTTGACGTTCACGAGCACTTGAGGGTAGCGTATAAAAGCAGCAGAACTCAACTCAGAAAGCGTACTGTTTGTCTCAATCATAATACGAAGCACTTGCAATGCTGCAACGAGACTATCTCCAGTCGTATTATAATCGAGGAAAATAATATGGCCAGATGGCTCTCCACCAAGATTGCTTTCCGTTCGAAGCATCTCTTGAATCACATGACGATCGCCAACCTTTGCCCGTACGATCGCAATTCCCATCGACTCCATTTCTTGGATAAAACCATAGTTACTCATCACAGTTGCAACGAGAGTTTTATTCTGTAAAAGCCCTTTTTGCATCATATCCTTGGCACAAATCGCTAAAATCGTATCTCCATCTACAATCTGCCCTTTTTCATCGACTAAGATCACTCTGTCTGCATCACCATCTAAACAGATACCAATATGAGAACTGGTCTCTCCAACAAGCTTCTGGATATGTTCAGGATAGAGCGCACCACAGTTTGAATTGATATTTAACCCATCAGGCTGGTTGTGTATCACCTCAACCTCTGCATCAAGCTCCTTAAAGATAAGAGGAGCCACACGATAACCGGCTCCATTTGCGCAATCGAGAGCAATTTTCATCCCCTTAAGAGACATCTTTCGAGGGAATGTCCCTTTTACAAATTCAATATAACGGCCTGCAGCATCGTCGACACGAGTATTTTTTCCTACCGCACAATCTTCTGGTAAATAAGGGTCAAATGCAGGGGCTCCTTCTTTGACGAGAGCCTCCATCTCTTTTTCCCACCCGTCTGGAATCTTATATCCATCTTGGGAGAAAAACTTGATGCCATTATCGAAATAGGGGTTGTGGGATGCTGAAATGACAATGCCTGCATCTGCTCTGTAGGCTTTTGTAATAAAGGCAACACCTGGGGTTGGCAACGGCCCTAGAACGAGAGTATCGACACCCATCGAACACAGTCCTCCAATAAGGGCATTTTCATACATATAGCATGAAAGGCGGGTATCTTTCCCGATAACCACACGGTGCTTGCCGCCATTTTGTCGTAAAATTTTACCTACGGCCCGACCTAAGGAAAGAGCGATTTCTGGTGTCATTGGGAAAAGGTTTGCTCGTCCTCTTACGCCATCTGTACCAAAAAGCCGCTTTTTCATAGTCTCTTGTCTCCCCACTAAAATTAATCTCTTAACAGTGTAGCGGATCCTCTTATTTCTCTTACAGAAAGAACTACCTATGCCCCCGCCTTTCTTCTATAAGATTTTTGCAATCTTCATTGCCATAGAAGGAGGGGGTCTGGTGATTTTCATCGAATGCATTATAATCGGCTCGATGTTGAAGAAGGATTTCTACAGTTTCTGCATCATTTTGATAACACGCCTCATGGAGCGGTGTCCATTCACGCACCGTTTCTCCCCTAATACCAGGTCTTCTATAACGCCTGTTTACATCTGCGTGATGCTCTAGCAAAACAGCTATAATACTGCTTTTTTGAAGCCTGCATGCAATCTCTAATGCTGTACTATTTGTCGCCGCCTCAACCGCGTTAGGATCTGCCCCATGCCTCAAAAGAACTTCAACAACTCGTTTCTTGCCAAAACGTATGGCATGAATCAGAGGGGTCTCCTCAATTTCCTCTACCTCTTCAAGCTCCTCTCGAGAACCGACCTTTGCTCCAAGAACGATAAGTGCATTGGCTTTTTTGGCACTCTGCTCTAATGCATCATGGACTACTCGAGCACCTACATCGCCACTTTGTAAAAAAAGACGCGTTCTTCGTAAAACCTCAATAACTGAGGTCACTCGATACTTCTTCTTCCTTCCAAACCTCCTAATAGCATGAAAATCGCTTAAAAGCTCCCCTGCTCTTTCATATTGCTTTTGCTCTAGTGGAGACCGATCTTTATCTTCATCTCCCTGCAGATAGCGCAAACCAATCTCAAGAACCTCTCTTGCCTCTCTGTCAATATGTCCTACATCATAATCTCCAACAAAAGAGGTCAAAAACTTTGAAAGAATGGCCTTAATAATCGTAATAACACTCTTTTCTTCTCCATACAACTTCCCTTTTTTTATGTAATACAACGGGTTATTATAGTAGCGATAAGAAGAGGGGTCTATTTCCATAATCATCTCCAAAATCAATAGAGGATCAAATATACCATTTTTTTGTTTATTTTTAATTAAGAATAGTTTAAAATTATTATTAATAATACTTGGAGGCACATACTATGCCAGAAGCAGTTGCAATACATATAGAAGAACCTCGACAGGAGCGTTCTCAAAAAAGAGGTCGCCGCCAAGGGCAATTACAAGGGCGGCGTATCACCATCCAGCTTCCCAATGCGCCACTTGCAGCACCTCTTTGTGTCAATATTCGGCAAAATGGAGAAGAATGCAATTGTTCCATCAATATGGCTGCTAAAGAAGTTGAAAAAATTGAGTCCAAACCCGTAGAGAAAAAAAAGGCACCTCAAAATTCAAAACTAAAAGACTCCCTTATATTAGCCTCTAAAATCCTTCTCTTATTGCTTACAACAGGGCTTCTTATAGGAGGTATTGTCGCTTCCTTTACTGCAGGGTGCGCCTCATCTGCTACCCCTCTTTCCTGGGTCTTTTTTGGTCTCTGTGTCCTTCAAGCCATTGCGATCAAAAATGTTTTTGCTAGCGCCTATCAAAATAAGTTCTTCTCACTTCGTGACCATGAATGGAAGGATCTTACCGCATTTTTCAAAGATTTTGGCTGCAAAATGGTCTCTTTTATAGATAAAGCGAGTGAAAAAGCTGTCGAAGGTCTTGCCGGAGGAGGTTAGGTTTGACTTTTCCCTACCTTATGTTTTAAAATGGTGTGGCAAAAATTTAAACCCAACAAGAAGTGCACGTAAAGATTTACACTGAGGATCAACATAAGATCGACCAAGAGCTCATCGATAAAGATGCGCTTCATATTATTTTCAGCCTTAAACAAAAAGGCTTTGATGCCTTTTTGGTTGGCGGCAGTGTACGAGATCTCATTTTAAAAAAACGGCCAAAAGATTTTGATATTGCAACTTCTGCTCGCCCCGAGGAAATCAAACGTGTTTTTGGATCTAAGTGCCTTCTTATCGGCAGGAGGTTTCGTCTTGCCCACCTTCGATTTGGAAAAAAAATTATAGAGGTCTCTACATTCCGCTCCGGGAATATTGATAGCGATACCCTCATTGTTCGGGATAACTCCTGGGGCTCTGCAGAAGATGATGTACTTCGCCGTGATTTTACTATCAATGCCCTCTTCTATGATCCAACTACGCACACTGTTTACGACTACATAGGCGGTTTTCCAGACGTGCAAGCAAAAATATTACGAACAATTGGAGATGCCTCTTCTCGCTTTAAACAAGATCCAGTGCGTATGCTGCGCCTCTTAAAATTCAGAGCGCGCTTCTCCTTTCATGTAGATGAGAAAACAGAGTATGCCCTCAACCACTCCCTCCCAGAAATTGTCAAAAGCTCCCCTGCGCGTATTTTAGAAGAATTTCTTAAAATGCTCGAATCTGGTGCCGCATATCCTTTTTTCTCCCTCTTAAAAGAATACGGCTTTCTCGACCTTCTTTTTCCCCCTTTTGCCCATCTTTTTGAGCACAACTATAAAAAAGATTTTATAGCCACACTCAAAGAAATCGATGCACTGGAAAAGAAGCCAGACCGAGCGATCCTCCTCTCAAGCCTTATCTTTCCTCTCTTTCAAGCAGAAATCACTACCCTCAATGCAAAAAGAGAAAAGCAGCTCTCCTACCATGACATTATGGAGATTAGCTACGCTCTTTTTAAAGGAATTAATGCTGCTTCCTTTTGTCATTTTCCAAAAAAACTCTTTTTTCTCTCTCAGCACATCTGTTCGATGCAATATCGGTTAGCGCCTCTCGAAGGGCCGCCCCGTTTTAAAGGACGATTTACCCATAGCAATGATTTCAATTTTGCGTTACAATTTCTAGATCTTCGCTCTCGTGTAAAGCCTGAATTAAGGTCAATATACGACGAGTGGAAAAAGAACCACAAAGAGAAAAGCAATGTCACAGAACCTACAAAAAAAAGAAAAGCTCGACCTTTCCGTCGTCGTTCCCGTCTACAACGAGGAGGATAATATCCTTCCTCTTACAGAAGAAGTTGAATCTGCATTGCACCCCTCCTCATACTCTTTTGAACTTCTCTACGTCAATGATGGCTCGAAAGATAAAACAAGCGCGATCCTTACAGAATTGCAACACACAAAACCATTCCTTAAAGTCGTTGAATTTGTAGAGAACAAAGGGCAAACCGCTGCTTTTGATGCGGGTTTTAAAGCCGCCCAAGGCAAGTGGATTGTAGCTCTCGATGGAGACCTGCAAAATAACCCAGCCGACATTCCCCAGCTTCTCGAAATTGCAGAAAAGGGCTCCTATGATCTTGTTGCAGGGAAAAGAGCGCAAAGATGCGACTCCTTTTTAAAGAGAATTATCTCCTCATCAGCAAATTTTGTAAGACAAAGCCTTCTTAAGGATGGCATCAGCGACACTGGATGTTCACTCAAAGTGATGCGACGAGAGGTGCTTAACAAAATAAAACTCTACAAAGGCATGCACCGCTTCTTTCCTGCCCTATTTCTTATAGAAGGCGCCTCGATTAAGGAGCAACCTGTAGACCACCGTTACCGGATCCACGGACAAAGTAAATACAGCTTCTTTTCAAGAGGCATCTCCCTCCTTCTCGACCTTTTTGCCGTTATGTGGATGAGCCGGCGCCATATTAGCTATACCATAAAGGATCGAGAATGCCAATAAAAGCTCTTTTATACCCTTTTGGCTTTTTAGCCTCTTTGGCCTTTTCTGCTCGCTTTCTCATTCAATGGTTCCAGTCAGAAAAAGAGGAACGCTCTGTCTCCTCGCCCCTTTTTTGGAAGTTTTCCCTCCTTGGAAATATCCTCCTCTATGTCCACTCTATCATTCAAGTCCACTTCCCCCTTGCTGCCATCCAAATTCTCCAAGCGCTCCTCTCTTTTCGCAACCTCAACCTCCAAACACCCCCTTCTAAACAGATCTCAAGGAAAAAACTCTACCGCCTCTTTGTCTATGCTCTTCTCCTTACAAGCTCCCTTTTTATTTCCCTCAGCTTCCTCAAAGGACACCGTCATATCCATTGGCTCGAATCCCCCCACTCACTCTTTGTCTCTCAGCCTCAACAAATCCCCATTACCCTTCACGCCATAGGACTTCTTGGAGTCTTTATCTACTCCCTTCGTTTCTGGGTCCAATGGTGGCAGGCAGAAAATAAGAAAAACAGCTCCTTTACAAAAAGCTTCTGGCACCTCTCAATTTTTGGTGCTATCCTTTCTATCATCTATTTTGCCCTTCTTCTTGACTGGGTCAACCTACTCGGCCCTCTTTTTGCCCTGGTGCCCTACTCAAGAAACCTCCTCCTTCTCTTGAAGAATGAGAAAAAAAAGCAAAAACAAAAAGAATTAGGGAAAAGTTTCTTCCTCTTTTGTGGAGAAAAAAGTGGCCTTGTCCTTGCTGAAAAGCTCATTCAGAGTGTGCAAAAAAGCCACCCTGAAACCCGCTTTTTTGGCGTGATTGATGAAACAAGCTCTGTAAAGAGTTTCGATTGCCTTCTGCCCCTATCAACATTCCAACATATCGGTTTTTCAAAAATTCTCTTTAGGCTCCCCTCGCTGATCAAAGCTTTTTTTCTTCTTAAAAAAAGAATCATGCAAGAAAACCCTCAAGTCGCACTCTTTATCGATCAGCCCGATTTTTCCTATAGACTTGCAACATCGCTCAAAAAAGCAGGGTTTCAAGGGAAAATTGTCCAGTACGTTGCTCCCTCTGTATGGGCATGGCGGCAAAATCGCGCACAAGCCTTTGCCTCCTCTTTTGACCTTCTCCTCACCCTTTTCCCCTTTGAAGCCCCCTATTTTACCCCACACGGCCTTCAAACAGTCTTTACAGGCCATCCCTTTGTAGAGATGATTGATGGAGCTCAAGATCATACAAGAGAGAAACTCATTACACTCTTCCCTGGTAGTAGAAAAGAGGAGGTCTTAAGAAACCTTCCCCTCCAACTTGATGCAGCGCTTCCTTTTGCACAAAAACATGCCCTCTCTATTGCCATCTCTGTAAGCTCTAAAAACCTCGAGCCTCTTATTTATGAGCTTATTGAACGGAAAAAAATTGAAAGGACCATTACTTTATTTCCCTTTGATAAGCGGTATGAATACATGAAAAAAAGCACGCTTGCACTCACTAAAGCGGGCAGTGTCACCCTTGAGCTTGGGCTTTTTAAGGTACCTTCCGTTGTCTTGTATTCGATTTCCAAACTCAACTATTTCCTTGGAAAATACCTCTTCCGTATTGATTTACCCTACTTTTGCCTTGTCAACATCCTTCAGAAAAAAGAGGTTTTCCCCGAACTTATTCGAAAACAACCTACAAAAGAGGAACTCGCTTTATTGCTTGAAAAGCTCTATCAGTCAACAGAGAAACAAAAAGAGATACAAGAGGACTGCACAAGACTCCAATCTCTTCTTCAGGCATCGAAAAAGCCCTCACGCATTATGGAAGAGGAAATTGCGAAGTTACTTATATGACAAAGAAAAAAAAGCGCTCTTCACACCCCTTCCTCCAGTCGGCTTTCTTTACCCAGTGTGTTGCCTTTTTTTTACGCCTTTTTGTAAGTATGATTGCCTCGACATTACGTGTGCGTATAAAAGGGAATGAAAAAATTGAAAAGCTCCTTCAAGACCCTTCGCGCCCTCCCCTTATTATCGCTCTCTGGCATAATAACCTGTTTCTTCTTCCGCACCTTTATAGAAAGGTGTGTAAGAAAGAAAAAGCTACGGTGCTTATCAGCAAAAGCCGTGATGGCAATATTCCGAGCCGCCTTGCAACGAGTTTTAAAAATATTGAGGTTATCCGTGTAGGACACCTTACTCGCCATGAAGCGCTCAAACACTTTGTCAACGAACTGTTAAAAGGGAAAATTGGTGTGATAACACCAGATGGACCAAAAGGGCCTTGTTACTCAGTAAAACCAGGGATTCTTTTTGCGGCAAAGAAAAGTAACGCACTTATCATTCCCCTTTCTTGGGAAGCAAGCAATGTACGAAAATTGCGCACGTGGGATAAATTTAAAATCCCCATGCCTTTTAGCACTCTTACAGCTAGCTATGGGGATCCTATATCAGCAAATGAAGAAGAACTTAAAAAAGCTCTTTCTTAAGACTTAGATGCAAAAACTTCACGTCCTTTGTAAAAGCCACATGAAGAGCAGATAACGTGAGGAAGTTTTTTAGCACCACAGTTTGCACACCCTGAATAACATACAGGTTTTTTAGCATCGTGTGCGCGCTTGGTGTTTTTACGAGCATTTGAGTGACGGTTTCTTGGCACTGCCATAGATATTCTTTCTCCTAAACAGATAATTTATGTGGGTAAGTATACAGATACGCCCTATTCAATGTCAAGATTTTCAAAGGGTCGATAGCTATTTTCTTCCTGATTTTTCACATATTTTTCGATTGTAGCTCGATTAGAACAGTCTCTGCCCCCACAAAGAGCATAGTGAGGGATTTCTAAAAGGATTTCCTCTCGAATCAGGGGTTCAAGACAAAAGCTATCGCCTTTT
>Ga0180433_10009402_pt1 | contig 11968 bp, 11 predicted proteins | sample SS_ome_8_FD_132980 | JGI IMG/M metagenome (GOLD analysis project Ga0180433, IMG submission 132980) | Hypersaline lake sediment archaeal communities from the Salton Sea, California, USA - SS_1_D_1 metaG | ecosystem: Environmental > Aquatic > Non-marine Saline and Alkaline > Hypersaline >... | reverse complement strand
TTGACTTCGAACTTTGCTATCCTTGCTGTTTTACTCATTTTTTACCGTTCCCCTTTGTTGTTATAAAAGATCAACCGTTGGCGATTGTCTTGCTTCTATCGTTTTTCGTTTTTTTTCTTCATTTAGATATCTGGCTATTTTTACTGAGTGCCGGTCAATGAATTCTTTTATTTGCTTGGCCCTTTCGTGCCAGCAATCGCAGGCATTAACGAAAGTTCTCCCCTCGAATGACACATAGCCCACTGAGTAATCCAGTTGTATGGCGTCTGGGTCATTAATTAATTCTTCCAGTTCGCCCTCTTCCCACTCCCAAAATGGATCTGGATTATAGAACACTTTGCCACAGGCACACATTGACCTGCATGATCCGACTCCATCACTGAAAGCTATTTCGAAGGATTCAATGCTCATTCCTTGTGTTTCCTTTTTTCCTTTAGTAACTTGGCCACCTTGGCAGTGCACCAGACCTCGTGAATGACCGGATCATCCTCTTTCTCGCGTCCAATATTGACGAACCCGATCGGGATTGAGTTCCTAGCTTCGTCCAGGGTATTACATACCGCCTTCGGAACAACTGCCACGGTATCGAATCCAGTATAACACCACCTTTGTCTCACAACGAATTTGCCAGGGTAGTCCTTAGGGTTGCCATAGATCACGAACATTGTCACCTCTTCAGCAAACATCGTCCCCCTTGTTATTTATTAAGCGCCCTGGGTTTTCGTTTTCCCTTTGCTGGGGCCTCCGCTGGCTCCTGAGCGCCGTTCTGGTTGCCGCCGGTGTCCTGGGCTGCGTCATCTTTCTCACCGTTTAAAGCAGCCTGTTCTGCTTCGTACGCCTCAGCCTCTTCCCGTTCCAGGCGTTCAGCCTCGGCGATGTCCTCTGCTGTCATCCCCTCTGGTTCGGCCGGTGTGCATTCCCCACTTTCCGGATCGACGATATCCCCGTCTGAGTCAGGTTCCTGAGCCGCCCCTTTTTTTGTCTGGGTTTTCTGTTTGGCCTTTTCCAGGATAGCTCTTTCCTCGGCAGTCATCTCGGTCTTACCGTTGCCAGCGCCCTGGGTCGGTTCCTGTTTTTTCTGCTCATTCGAGGAGTCCTTTGCCGGCGCGTCGACCCCAGGAACAGTGAAGAAGTCTTCCCGCTTTGCCAGGCCGTCTTTTATGGAGTTGTAAACCTGTTTTAGTTTGGGCAGCTCCTCGACGACAACAGCCTTGAGAGGGTGCCCCAGGCGTTGCTCGAGCATATCCTCATCGACCCCGATCTCGCTGAACACGACTACCATATTTCTCACCCTGTCTCCGAGTGGCAGAGTGTCACCGCCTGCCATGGCCTTTTTGCAGAGAATCTTTGACTCTTCCAACAGGTCCACGGGAAGCATTTCCTCCACGCAAGCCCTGACACGGCGCTGAGCCATGTTTGCGCAGAGCTCATAAATATCGCGCGGACTGGTCAGGGGATAGGATCCGCTTTTGGTTTCTCGAATATGCAGCACCCAGAACTCACGGCGCGCTTTGATGTTGTTCTCGACATCCCAGGCAAACGCCTCGACCAGCGAGCGATCGTCTCTCATTTCCATGATCCGGAAGCCGTAATCGATGTTTCTGTAACACCTGACCAGCTCCTCTATGAGCCGAATCGATGCCCCTGAGACGATACTGTCCCCCCTCGGGAAGGCGTACAGGGCATCGTCTGCAAACGCTGCTCGAGAACAGGTGCGACGCATGCGCTTAAATGCCTGGATCTCGTCGCGTGGAAACTCCCTGGCAAGCTGGATCGCGCCCTTCACTTCAGCAAACTGCCTGGACGCTGCAGCCACATTCCCGATCGTGGCGGCCGGCGCCAGGGTTTTCTCTGTTATGCTGTCACCCCTGGCCAGGTCCTCCGGTGTTGTTATTCGTACTCCTTGATCGTTCATTCACTGACCTCCTCCCTGTTAATATAGGAAAATATTCGTCTTTTTGATATGTACTTGCAGCCCGCCAAAAAGTAGCCACACCACTTTGGAGAGCAGCGCCACGACTCCGGATCGCACGGTGGGAACAGACCGGCCGCGCGCATAGCCTGCAGGACCAGAGCCCTTTGCTCTAGCGCGATCAGGTCGCTCTCATCGCAGGTCGTGCTTACTAGCTGGTGCGTGGGAGTCTTTGCCTTGGTGACAATGTGGAACAGGAATTCGTCAGAGTCGATGTTGAGCGATTCCCTGGCCCCTGTCATGTAAAAAACCGGCTGATTTTGTCCGTCACCCTTGTCCTTCCCCCAGCGTGCCTTCGAAGTTTTAATGTCTATCAATTTTTGGGATTCGTCTGCAATATCCAGCCGTCCACGGTACACGATCCCTGGTGTGTTTTCCCTGGTGAATTCAACCTCGGCCTCTACCTCAATTGGCTGAATCAGTGGCGCCACCTCTTCATGAAGTACTCCAGCCATTTCGATCGTTTTTACCCTGCTTTCTTCCAGCAGCAGCGACGCGCGCCCTTTTTCTTCCTGGGACAGCAGCACCCCTTCCTCTTCCAGTCGATCCTTGAACCCCTGCTCGGCCGCATCCTCCAGCACCGACTTGGGCAAGTCTTCCCTGGTTGTTTTTTTCTGTACGAAATTAACCTCAGACGCTTTGTGGAGCCCTGTCCCCATGTGGAGGGCAATGCCTGGGGGGACCTTTCTGCCCAGCACATACCTCTGATAGTATTGCGCTGGGCAACCTGTGAACATAGCATCCATTGTCGGTGAAATTCTCAAAACCATATGTTCCCCTTTGCGTGTTTTTGCTGTCTGTTATAATAGCACAGCACTTGCAGAGTGCAACATGTTTTTTTATATTTTTGCTATTGATAGCGAACAGGCGGAATCATGACCTTGCCATATTCTGCATATGTGACAGGCTCCACAAGCCTCACCGGAGGAACTTGCAAAGCGTAAGCCATTCGTTCAATTACTCCGACGGTGGGATTATTGCGTTGCAGGATAGGTGCCCACCAGCTCGGGATCACCTGGATCCGCTTGCCGACTTGCCGCTTTGTCTTGCCCGTCTGTTTCAGGATAATCGCCACCCGCGCCGCCACATTCGGCAAAGGTGGATCCCACCCCTCCTTTAGGACTGGCTCGTCACCATTCGCAAAAAAGTGATAGTTTCTGGAGAGTTCTGCTAGTGGATCGCCACCCGTGATCAGATACTCAATGGAAATACCCACCCCCCTGGACAACCTAAGCAACTGATAGACCTTCGGGTTGTTGTGGGTCAGTATTCCGCTCAGGCTCCCCGCTGGCATCCCTGCCCGCTCTGCAATGGTACGCCGTGAAAACCCCAGAACTTCTTGAGCCCTAATGAAATTTTCTTTTACATTGATTGTGCGTTTAAAATTCACCGCGCCGCTCCCTGTGATTGTTTGCCCTAAGCTATTTTATATTGTAGTCTTTTTCGGTTCACATGTCAACGTCTGTTTGTGCTATTTTTGATATTTATCTAACCGTTTTTGGAGCCCCTGGTGAAGTATATTTTTATATTTTTGCTGGTGAGTAGTTGACAGACCACAGGCTCAGCCCCTATTTTTAAGATAGACGGTTTTGGCAGACCGAACAAAAGGGAGGCGAATCAATGAAATATCTCATAGGGATACTTTTATTAATTGGGTGCAGCGCCGAGGGTGGTAGAGGCCTCGACTCAGACACCCAGACAGGCGACACCGAGGACACAGGGGGAGACACCGACACCGATACGGATACCGACACGGACAGTGACACTGACACCGACACTGATACCGACACCGACACTGATACTGACACCGACACCGATACTGATACTGACACCGACAGCGACAGCGACACTGACACGGACAGTGACACCGATACCGACACCGATACTGATACCGACACTGATGCTGACACGGACACCGATACTGACACCGACACCGACAGTGACACCGATTTAGATACTGACACCGACACGGATACGGACACTGACACAGATACGGATACCGACACGGACACAGACACGGACTCTGACACCGATACTGATACCGACACTGACACTGACACGGATACCGATACCGACGCTGATACGGAGCCTGAGCCCCCTTTGAACCTACTTGTTAACCCAGGCGCAGAAACAGCAGACACCTCAGGCTGGGAGGTTTATGGCTCAACCGGCTGTTTTGTGGCTACATACAGCAACGATTATGGAGTGGAGGGCCAGTATGTCTTCGCAAACGATCAGACCGCCTGCAGCAAAGCCCAGGTGATCGACCTGCTGGACAACTTCACGGCCGACGAGCTAGACAATAACACGGTATTGGTAACAGTCGGATCCTGGTTCTGCAGTAACGGATCCCTGGATGACTACTCAATGGAGGTTCGGCTCTGGGATGAGGACGACAGCTCTATTGAGACATGGTCCGCCTGGGGAACGGCGCCCCAGTGCGATCCCTACTGGGAAGACTGGGTTAATGAGGAGCACACTTTCGAGATCTCAGTTCCTGGGCTGCGTCGCATTCGGTTCTCGGTATCCACACCAGGCAGCACCGGCCCCATGTACTGCGCAGGGTTGCACGTTGACGGGAACTATACTTTTGTTGAGATTGATTTGGAACAGAGTTAAAAAAGCAGGAAGTAGACCGCCACACCCCCGCCGGCAAGCGCAGCTCCCACGAAGGCCCCTGCGATTATGGTCCATTTGGGAATGGTAACTTTATCAAAATTCATACTCGGAATGTAGCTCGGTTTTTTGATATTCCCAGACGACCCAGACCCCTTTTGTTTGTGTTGGAATCTATCCTCGTGGCAAGACACCACCTGAGATATTTCATCCTTGGCGATAAGTCTCAGATCTGTGGTTTTGAGTTCGGCTATTTTCTCACCCAGGGATTTCTCCACCCTGACAATATCGGCCCTGAGCCCCTTGGTTTTTCCGTCCAGCTTGGTGAAATTGGTACTCAGTTCCTTCACATCGTTTTGTAGGTCCTTGACGCTTTTGTCAGAGATTTGCTGCTGAGCCTTCATGCCCGCAAATTCTTGCTGTACACCATTTAGAGAATTGGACACCTCTTTGAGCCCTGTGAGTATGTCCCCTAAGTCGTTGTTCCCTGGCATCCCGAGCCCCTTTCTAGAATTACTCCGGCGCTATAGGTTGCCCCCCTTTGTCTGCCGTTTCAAAGTCTGCGTTGCCTAAAAATTGATCATTCGCCTCAGTGGTTGCTTTATCGGTGTATGAGGTTTTCAGTGCGTCGACCGTTGGCTTGTAATCCGAGAGATCTCCATTTCCGTCGCCACCCCCTGCTTCATACAGGCGGTTTAACAGCACCGCCCGCAGGTGGCTGATCGGCCCCTGCAGAGCCGTCCCTGGAACTATCAAGGATCGCGTCCCACAATTGGGACAGTCAGGGAGCTGAACGCCCACAAAATTCTCGCCCTTGTAAAGCTCCATGTCCCCCTCTGCGATAGTGCGCAGTGGATCATCGCCCAGGCGCTCGCATTCCCTGCACCTAAAGACGATCGTTTTTGCTGTTCCGTTGTATGATTCGAGTCCCACTTCAAAACCTCCTTAGACTGTCATGTCCACTTCGACACGGCCGTACCAGTAAGCGTTCACTCCCTGGGCCAAGCTGCCTGAGTTGCCACGGATTACGGCCCCCCACTCATCGACAAATAACACAGTGGGACCAAGCCCCCAGTTACTAACACCTTGAACGGTAAGTGATATGTCTCCAGACACTATCGCGACTGGCATCTTCGAGTGCCAGCTTACTGCTGCTGCGTCGGTTATAACCTGTGAAACCGAGTCTGTATTCTCAGCGCTCAGACATACTTTGACCTGGTCATAATAGCTATATCCAAGAGTCGGATCGCACCTTGCAAAGGCGTCCATTGCCGTGGCCACGCTGCCACCGCGCCCCCACTGCAGCTCGCCTGTCCATTGCGAATCTGTCCAGCCTGCCAAAACGTGATTAGGATCTGACGAGTCGATCCTCGCAAAAGCGATCCCCCATATGTCAAGCTGCCACCTGTAACTCTCCTCACCGTTGGAATCGTATTTCCAGCGACTCACCGACTGATCCCACCAGGCGTTGTAAGTAATAACGATCGCCCCGTCGATCCCGTTGTAATACATCCGACCCCTTAGAGTGCTGTGCTGGAATATGGGGAAATAGTGGCTCGTTGTTTCTTCGCCTTGTATGTAGGCATTCTCGTCGTTCAGCCTAATTAGCTGCTCGAATAACCAGGAAGCAGAGATCGTCTCTGAGCTTCCCTTGCGCGCCCTGGCATTTATCGCCGTCAGCAACGCCGCGATCTGGCTGTCCAGGGTGCCTGCTGACAGTATCGTGGGAGAATCCAGAATCCCACGCGCGCCGATCCTGGTTGTTCCAGAGCTTCCTGCTGTCTGAGAAGCCAGATCGTCGACTATTTCCTGGATCACCGCCTGCAGATCCGTTGCTGCCAGATAGCTGTAAGGGGTGAACGTGATCGCGCTCGCTGGATGCTGTGGAGCTCCGCCCCCTATGTGCCCGTCAAGGTCGTCCGCCAAGGATACTAGCTGATCCCAGATAGAACCCCTTGCCAGGTCCGCGTATCCGCCGCCCGTGGTGTGAGCGTCTGATCCTATCTTATCGGATCCCCACTCTCCACCGGATCCGGCGTTATCCTCTGCCAGGTCGGCAACTATCTCGTTTATTGCCCCTGACACATTAGACGACGCTAGAGCTCCAGAGGCGTCGTGCCAGTCCGAGGTTCCCGTGAAGGAAATTGCTGTCCCTGCAGAGTAAAGATCGATGTATTGGAAAAGCTGCTCTATCGCGTTGGCAGGGTTTCCATAAATGAAGTTAGACAGGTTGATCCCTGTCACCCTCACATAATCGTCCCTTAAAAATCCGGCTGTGTCCACTCGAATGTCTGAGTTCAATATCTGAGTCTGACCGAAGCTAAGCAGAATGTTTGCCATGCGGATCGCGTCTGTCGGAGTCGGAGGGGGGGTTGCAGAAACCGCCTGGGCGCCCTGTACGATACGCAAAATGAAGGAATCATACTGCTTGAAATAAACCGTGAGCCCGTTGCCGTCGGTGACAGGATCTGTGAGGTCCCTGTTCCACAGTGCGAACAGGCCTAAATATTTCTCTTCGCCTGGGGTTGTCACGGCCGTGGACGCTGCCAGGTAGTCAACCGAGCAGTCAACCACCTGCTGAGCCGCCCAGGATGTCTCTCTACCTGTGGGATCTGTACACGCGCCGGCCGATACCAGCACATTCAAGTCCGGAGCTGCGTTCTGTGTAACAGTGCCCCCCCAGTGAATTGCTCCAATCGGATCGCCTGAGCCGCCCGATCCTCGTTTGAGAATAGCGTTCTGACGGATCAGCCAGTCTGCCTCCTCGGCCCAGCCAAATGCTTGATCCATGTGGGCCTCGGTGACTAATTGCTCAAAGTACCAGTCATATCTATCCACGGCTCAGCTCCTTTTCAACCGCCCAGCACGGTGTCTTCTCCCAGGAAGTCAAAACCCAGCATCCAATATTCTGGTACTGGGATCGTTTTTGCAGCCCTAATCCTCCCCAGGTGAGTATTTACAGGCTTTATGTAATTTGCGATTTTTGTCATTTGCTTAATCTCTAACTCTGAAGGTATCACGGTCGAATACTCTAGATCAAATGTTCTCATTAGCCGCTCGCTAGAGGGCCCCAGCATGCAAGACCCGCCGCCAGACCGGATCGCCGTGTCGAATCCAATGATCACAGCAAATGTCCCACCGGTGACCTGGATCGATGAGTCAGGGCCCCAGGTAGTAGTAAAAACTTCAACCCTGATCCCCCCTCCGTCGTCGAAAATATTGGCACCCCCGCCAGTCAACTGCGCATTGATAACGATCGCCACTTCCTCGGCAGTCGCTGCGGCCGGTGAAAGAAAGTCTGCATCCTCGAAGGTGACCGTCTGCGCCGTTTCTCCGTCTATGGATATTAACAGGGTGCCACCCCCTGCCAAGTTGTAAGTCTCTGCGTTGGATGACCACAGGCGAGCAGGGTACTGGCTTCCAAGGCGCCCGTGTCCAAGCCTCCACGAGTCTTGAGTATAGGGTACCAGGGTTACAGGTATCTCGAGTAAAGCCAGTATAGTGGACACCACGCCAGGGAGAAGCCCTTTCTGCTCGTAAATATAGGGCAGCAGGTCGACCAGCTTCCTTTTCTGCTCTGCAGTCAAGTCAATATCGGTAAAGGGGTTGCCCACATCGTAAAGCATGAGCTCCACGGTGTAATCGTTGCAGGTGTCAATGTTCCACGCGTCCCACATCTTATCGACGTCTGTGACTTTAAGATCCTCTGCTTCCTGCATCATGTTTACTGTGGCGCGTGTTACATGGAAGGGATCGCCGTCCCAGGCCGCCTGGGGCAACGTGATCTCGGTGTCCCTATCTGCTGGCCACTCTGGCTCGAATCCTGTGAATTCTGCTGTGACATAGTCCGGATCGATCACGTTGTTCGAAGTGTCTGCAACGTCTCCGTCGACCGTGACAGAGTAAGGAGCCCTGGGGGTCATCTCCCATTGAACGGTCAGATCCACTTGGCGCAGTGAGTCCTCGACGAAAGCAGCGGTTTCCACGGTCAAATGAACTGCAACCTCTGGGTAGACGTTGTGCCTGTCGATCGTGTAATTCTCGGCGTCGAGAATTCCTTCGCTTTGCCCTGTCACCGTGTCCGTTGGGAACTGGATCAAGCCGTTGGCAGTGCCACCGCTCACCCTTAACGTCGAGGTATCTCCCGCTGTTTCAGAGTACAGATACACCGCGCCGGCGCCGTCGTTTTCTGCAACGGCCCCAGATATAAGAGCAGTCAACGCCGTGGCGAGCTCGTCTGCGGTAACCGCCGACGGTGTCAACCACATGTAAGTCTGAAAAACAACCTCCTGAGTCTCTCCGCCGTCCACAACCACGGTTAAAGTCTCGCCCCCTGACGACAGGTTCCAGGTTTCCGACGTCCCAGAGAGAAGCCTTGCGCGCCCGTCTGGGGTGCCAGCTCTCATATCGTCGTCGTATGTCAGTCTGACAGTGTACTGGTCGATCGCCTCGGCGCTCAGCAGCCTGGGCGCTGTCAGATCTTCGACGGTGAAGGACCATTCCTCGAGCAGCACGTCGGATCCGAAAGGGTGCCCCCAGGGGAAATGAGCCCACGGTCCAAAACCCCAGCCCGATCCGCTGGCTGCCAGCCTTACTATTATTTCCGAGCTGTCGACATAGGTGCCGGTGTAGTCGATCGTTACCTGGTTATAAACAAAGGGATCCGTGGGAGAATGTTGCACAACAGCGCTCGATCCTCCGTCGAATGGAGAAGAGAATGAGCCCGCGTTGTAAGCAGGCAGCCACGTGTCTCCGTCGTCCAGGCTGATTTCTATAACGCAATTGATATTATAAGGCGCCGTGGTCGACGGATCCTCGTTCAGGCTGACCACTACCACCGAGATCAAGCCGTCCACTGGGAAGCCTTCTTCCCCGTTTTCCGGATCCCGCAGTATCAGAATAAAGGGGTGAGGTGCCTCTGCCGTCTGCGCCTCGACCAGCGCCAGCGATGCGATCAGTTGTTCGACTTGTACAGGCATTTAACTCCCTACTGGTTCGCTCCAGGCGCCGTCGTGCTCGGGTTTCCGGCGCCGTCGTCTCCATAAACATTGTTTGTGTTGCTGCCTGAAACCGACGTTCCAGCCGTCGAGTCCACTCCTTCACGATTGTTATTCTGTATGCTAGAGTAATAAAAATCTGCTGCATCTATTGGGATCGCGGATTCTCCAATAATATTGTTAGATATTACACAGTGAGTGGGCGCCACACTGCCACCCCCTCCAGGGGCATAAACAGCATATATATTTGAAGATCCTCCTAAATAATTACCAGTGATAATTGCGCTTCTAACCCCCTGGGCCAAGGCTCCGTCGTCAACCTCAATACAAGCCCCTACCCCTGTCCCGTCGTGATCAAATCCCCTGAACTTATTATTCTGTATCTGACATCCTTCTGGGGTATTAGCTGCAGCACAATCCAGGTAGATCCCGTTTCGACTGCCTCCTCCTATAAATTTATTATTGCTAATATCTGCGTCTTGTCCGTATCTTTCAACGTGTATTATTCGGCCTATTTGCGTATTTGTGTATCCAATGTAAGCAGTCTCGAACTTGTTTTTTGCAATTATGCAATCTCTAACATTTACATGTAGTATATTTGCCCCTGCATACCAATTGCTCGAGCTTCTAACACATTTTATGTGATTATGGGTGAAAATGTGCCTTCCGTATGAGGCACCCCCGCCGTCTCCAAAATCAATCAAATTGAAAGCGCTTGAGATAGGGGTGGCGCTATAGTCTATATAATTTTTGGTAATAACTATGTTCTGAGGACCACTGTAAGAAATGTAAATCTGACAGCATTGCCTTGTCGCACCAGCAACAAAATGATTGCCTTCAAAAATTAATCCGTTACAGGAGCCTGTTACATACAGCAACTGAGTGTTTCTAACATTACCACAATAGCAACCCCTTATTATAGTATCGGTGGAACTACCAATATAAAAAACTCTTGAGCTGGCTGTGTTCATATCAGAAAATAAAATATTTTCTATTCTAACACCTATGCAACTGGTAACAGCGATCGCTGAACCTGTCAGGTTTGAGAGGTTGTTCAGGTAACAGTTTCTAATTATAGAATAATTTGCATTCGTTCCGCTGAAAGTGACGCAATTGGCGGCCCCGTTGCTGGCCATGATCTGGACACCTTCTATAATCGCTCGATATGTGAAAACAAAGCGACAATCCGGATCACCGGCGGTGAAGCGAATTCTGCACAATATGTGCCCTGGTCCTATAATATGAACAGCTTCATCGATCGGTGTTGATGTGGTCCAGGTAATGAGGTGATCCCCCTCTGCAAGGATTATTGTCCCCCCTTTATTGCTTGTGTTTTTCATATATAGGAGAAGTTGTTCAAGGGCATTTCCGCCCGCTGGACAATAATAAACCCCGTTAATTTCGGTCCAACTGTCCCCAGAGGGATTATTGTTAATCGTCACATTGTCGACTGAGTCGACGTCCACAGATTGGACATTTGCAGAGACTGTCAGCTCGTTGGCAGCCGTTGCCCCTATTGCTAAGCTTTGAGTTCCTTCCTGAAATGTTACAGAATAAGCCTCGTTGAGGTCCCAGGTCATGTTTTTAGAGAAAAGAATATCTGCGTCGGAGTCGTACGCGTCCTGCATATCTCCGCCGGCGCCAGTGATCGGCACTCCGCTATCCTTTGGCAGCCCGTTTGCGTCAAGAGTCGCAATATTATTCTCGGTTGCGCCAGAGATACCGGTATGATCGTCTGTGCTGTCAACCCCGTGTTTTCTGTTGTGAGCTGCCATTTCTACCTCTAATCCGCCTGGGACCTCAAACTTAAGCTAGGTTTCTAAGTCATCTCGACTGCAACCACTCCGGTCGTGGGGTCATTAAAGACTAAGTAGATTTTGTTCGAGTCGTCCGTGTCCCTCCAAAAAGTGGCTGTTCCCGAGGTCGGAGTGGGCATTGCTGCTTGAGCAACGACTCCCAGCTTGAGCTCGTCCATTTCGACATAGGCCAGGCCTGTTATGTTGTAATTACCTGCAGCCCAGTCTCCAGTCAGAGCTCCCAGCGATACGACATTTGAGGAAATATCGATCCCGCTGCCGGCCGTGTACAGGTTCGGACCTGCGAACTGGATCCAGGTGCCTGGGGTGTCGTCGTATGTGTAAGCCTGGTTCTCGTATACCCCGCTGCCACCGCTTATCAAGATCCCCATACCGTTGGCGGCCGTGGTGAAAGACCAGGAACTCCCAGAGGTCGAATATTGTCCTATGTCGTCCTCTTGTCCTGTGAATGATCCGCCAGCGCCCGATCCGATAACCACAACCCGAGTTCCGTCTGGCGGCTCTCCTCCAGAGTTGGCCACAACGGTGACCCACGCAGAACCACTCCACTCAACGATATCGCCGTC
>Ga0180433_10009401_pt1 | contig 11968 bp, 9 predicted proteins | sample SS_ome_8_FD_132980 | JGI IMG/M metagenome (GOLD analysis project Ga0180433, IMG submission 132980) | Hypersaline lake sediment archaeal communities from the Salton Sea, California, USA - SS_1_D_1 metaG | ecosystem: Environmental > Aquatic > Non-marine Saline and Alkaline > Hypersaline > Sediment... | reverse complement strand
GGCCACAGGTCGCGCACCTCAAACACGAACGGCACGCCGAAGTGTCGGCCCAGTTCCATTCCCGGCAGGCCGATCATCAGCGGCGTGTGCGTGGCGAACACGACATCGGGCCTGGGAAGCTTCTTCCCGACACGCCCGGCCAGCTTGGCGAAGTGCAGAAAGTGGCGCATGCGCTGAAAGGCGCTCAGCCCCGTTCCCACCGACCCCTGCGCGTACGCCGCGGCGATGGGGACGACGCGGATGCCGTCGACGTCCACCTCGTAGTAGTCCCTTCCCTCCGGCACGGTCAGTTGCTGCTCGGTGTGCCGGCCAGAGGTCATCATTGTGACGTGATGGCCTTTCCGCACGAAGCGCCGGGCAAACTCATACGAGCGGGTACCGCTGTAGCCCTCGCGGGTGTGAAAGTATTGATGCAGATAAAGGACATACACAGCGTGGCCCTCTTGCAGTGGAACCCTACCAGGAAACCCCTTCGTAGCCTTCGGCGTCGCCACACGTGATCTGCGAGGAATCCTCCAGGGCGATGGAGAACGCCCGATAGCGCGGGCCGTGGGGGAACTCGCTGGTTGAAACCGAAGTAGAATCTGGCATTGCGATAGCTGATCCTCGTTCTTTCGCGCAGACGCGTGCAGCTTACGCGCGCCTGAACGGCGTCGATGCCGGATTATACGAGCGGGCGACGCAGCATCGACTGCCAGCGGCCTCGATTTCCGTTAGGATTATGGGACCGATGGGCAACCGCCTTTTGGGTGACCCCGTGGCCCCGCGCGCCTGTCGGGAGCCGAATCGCCGCGGGATGGAAGCGGGCCGTCTCTATCAGCCCGGTTTTTTCAAACTCGGCGCGTAGAATACCGTGTCGAGATTAGCCGGACATCCGAGCCCCGAGTACGTGAGGAAGACACGCATGACGTCGACGCGGATCCAGGACCGGGACAGAGTACAGACCTTCTTCGACACGCACGTCACTGACTATGACGCATTCTACGAGCAGCCTTCGGCGTTTGGCCGCTGGTTCAATCGCGTGTTCCGCAAAGGCGTTCAAATGCGCCGAGACGAAGTCGTCACGCTGGCGAAGAAGTACGGTTGCAAGACGCTACTCGACGTCGGGTGCGGCAGTGGCCGCAACACGGTGTTCTGGGCCCATCAGGGGTTCGAGCGTCTCCACGGCGTGGACATCTCGTCGCCGATGATCGACAAAGCGAAGGACGTCGCGAAGCAGCTGAAGCTCGAAGATCGCTGTACGTTCGAGCTGGCCGACTTCATGGAGCTGCAGCCCAACGAGAAGTACGACATGGTCGTGGCCTGCGGCGTTTTTGATTACGTCGTCGACGGGGAGGCGCTGCTCAGACACATGAGCCGCTTCGCCAACAAGATCATTTACGGGAGCTTCCCGAAATGGACGCTGGTGCGGTCGCCGTTCCGCAAGGTGCGTTACACGCTCAAGGGTTGTCCGACGCACTTCTACTGGTGGCGTGAGCTTACCAGGATCTTCGACGCCGTCGGGTTCGGGACAGCGGGTGTCCGGAGGACCGGCGGGGGGTATCTGGCCTGGAGCGTCAAGGAGTAGACACCGACTCAGCGAGGCGCGCTGGGCCAACCGCTGGACCGACTGCTGGCGGCGAGCGGGCGGCGTCTACATCGGGCGAATCAGGCTGTTGGAAGGGTCGGTGGCCACGTGGCATTCCGCCCTGGAACGAGCGGCCAGATCGCCCACGGTCGGCCCACCGACGGCAGTGCAGTACGGACCGGCAGTCGGCCGAACCGGTGGGCTGTCGGCTGCTACCAGGCGATCCCCTCGTAGCCTTCCGTGTTGCGATCCACCCCCGGGATGTCGGCCAGATCGAGCACTCCGATTCCCTGCTTGAGCCACGCGTTGACGACCTGGGCGTCAACCGTGCGGTGATTCACCAGGATCAGATCGCATTCGCTGAGTTCGTCCAGGGAGGAGACCAGCAGTGCTTCCAGGTGACCGAGCGCCGCCTGAACCGCCTCTTTGTTGGCGCCGATGAGCCGCCGCGTATCCACATTCGGGTCGTGGATACGCAGTTTGATGCCTTCGCCGATCAGACGCTTGGCCACGGCGACGTAGGGGCTCTCGCGCATGTCGTCGGTCTTGGGTTTGAACGCCAGGCCAACCATGCCGACGCTTCTGGGGCGCCTTGCCAGGACGCGGGCGACAAACTCCTCGATCTGTGTCTTGTTGCTCTCGAACACCCCGTCAAGCATCGGCACCCTTGCGGAGTGAACGTGGGCGAACCGCAGGATGGCGCGCAGATCCTTCGGCAAACACGACCCGCCGAACGCGAATCCCGGCCGCAGGTAGTACGGATTGATGTTGAGCTTGGTGTCCGAACAGAAGATGTCGGCCACCCGCCGGGCGTCGACGCCCACGGCGCGGGCAATTGCGCCGATCTCGTTGGCAAAGACGACCTTGACGGCATGAAAGAGGTTGTCCGAGTACTTGACCATCTCGGCCACCTCCAGCTCCGTTCGGAACCGCGGCGCCTGGTACTTCTCGTACACGTTCATCAGCGTATCGGCGGCGCCGGGGTGTGCCTCGCCGACCACGATCTTGGGCGGGTTGTCAAAGTCGTAGACCGCTGAGCCCTCGCGAAGGAACTCCGGGTGGAAGACCACCTGGATGTCCTTCCCCACGGTCAGGCCGCTGGCTTCCTCTAAGGCCGGGATCATGCGGTTGCGCGTCGTGCCGGGGAGGGAGGTGCTGCGTAGGACGATAACCGGACGCGCCCTGGTGTCGCGCAGGCACCCGCCGATCTCCCGAATGCACCGCTCGACGTAGTCGAGGTTGATGCCGCCGTCCGGCAGGGATGGCGTGCCGACGCAGATCCACGCCATGTCACAGTCGGTCAAGCCGTCGGCGGGGTTGGTGCTGGCCGCCATGCGACCGTCCCGGTGGCCGGCAGCCAGCATTTCGGCCACGCCCGGCTCCTGGATGGGTGTCCGACCCTCATGCATGTCGCGGGCTTTCGATTCGATCGGGTCGACCCCGAAGATCTGGTGTCCGTCGCGCAGCAGGCACGCGGAGCTGACGATTCCAACATAGCCCATGCCGAAGATGCTGATCCTCATTATCTTTGTGCTCCCTCTCAAGTGTTCACATATCAGCCGCCGCGCAGCTCAGGAACACGGCGTCGGCTGAACGCTCCGGGGCACCCAGCGCCAGAGTCGAGGCGACGCCGTCGACGACCAATTTCCAGTGCTGATGCTCAGACACCTGGTCGATCCATTGCAATCGCGGCCAGCCCCCCAGGCCGACGACCGTAATGATCCGCTGGGGCAGCTGACATCGCCAGCTCGCCTCCAGCGTCGGGATCGCCAGCAGTTCTCCGTAGTACGGTGCCGCGAGGCCTTGCACGCGGTTCGGCTCATTACGCCCGCGGAGCACCTCGAGGCGGCGTGGCGCTGCGGGCCGTCCGGTTATCGTGGCGAACACATTGCCCGCAGGTGTCTCCAGCCGTACGACGCATTCCTTTGAGTCGACGTTGTAGGGCGCGTCGAGCATGTGCCAACGCAGGGTCGCGTGGTGCTTACCTTCGCCCAGCAGATCATCGACGATGATCCAGACGTTGGACACGAGCCCGATCACCGCGCGGCGGTGCAGTACGTGCCACGGCGCGCGATCGTAGTCATAAGATTCGCCTTCGAACCAGGCCGGGCCGTCGTTCGTCACTTCATAGTGTCGCTTCCGGCCGCGCGGCCAGGGGAATCGGAGAAAGCGTGACACGAATTCCGCCGGCTCGCTGTTGTCGATGGCGATGACGTTGTGGGCGGCGGTGGACTTGAAGTAGCGTTCGAGATCCGGACGCTCCGGCACGTAGTAGTGGTACGTCCCGCAGTCTTGGAGGACATTCTGCCCGTGCCACCAGAGATCGAGCTGTAGTTGATCGCAATGCCCCGGCCGATCGCGGTAGGTATGGCAGCGAACCATGGCCCAGCTCTCGCGCCGCCGCAGCGTGTAGTAGCCGCCGACCTCGAATGCTGACGAGGTCGGCCGCCGCGCGGTCGCCGGCTCGCTGTCGAGTGCCTGGGGGCCGAAGAGCCACAGCAGGTCCTCGTCCCACGCCCCCGGTGGAAGCAATCGTCGACGATGCGTGAGATAGTGCGTCGCCTGGATCACCGGCCGGAAATCCGTGAAGTCGCATTCATCGAGCGGCAAGACCCAGGCGCCATCATTGTTGCCGTAGTGGGGAAGCCGACCCGTGTCCGGGTCCATCATCTGGTAAAGGAACTCCCCGCAGCGGCCCAGGCGATCGTAGATGTCGGGGTCGAAGGGTTGTCCGGCGAGTTCGGCCAGGCGGAGACCGAGCATCGAGCCCTGCAGCATGACGCGCTGGTAGTTCATCGAGTGCTGGACGTAGCTGCCGTCCGCATAGGCCTGGCGCCGGATCGCCTGGGCCAGGACGCGCCGGCCGGTCGCGCGCCACTCGTCGGCCTCGCGAAACTCGGGGAAGAGCTGACTTGCCAGCAGCAGACCGAACGCCTCCGACATCGCGTGGTTGTTGTTCTGTGAGATTGCGTAGTTGATGTGGCGGCGTACGCGATAGCCAGTCGCCCAAGCCAGCCGGGCGAACTGTACCCAGCGCTCCGACGTTGTGGCTCGATCCGTCGCCAGGCTCCAGAAGCCCAGGGCGATCGCGATCAGTCGCACCGAGCTTTCCTGACCGCATTTCCACTGGAAGCCCTTGAAGGGCGGGCAGGCAGCCATCCAGGAGTCAACCCAGCGCCAGAATAGTGGGCCGGAATCGAGCTCCAGTCCGTACGGCCGCGCGCGGGCCAGATCGATGGCCCACGCCGCCCGCGACGGCTCCCAGAGCATGCGTGGATCGCCCTGCTCGGGAAGGTAGTCGGGCACCTCGCACCACGTCTCGCTCGGGTCGCTGCGGGTCTGGTCAATCGGGTTCGCGTGCCAGTCGATGGGCGTCGGCGACGGCGTGCGAAAGAAGTAGACGCAGCGCTCCCGGGCCAGCAGGGCGAGTCGCTCCGCAAACGGCGGCTGCCGCTCCACCCCCGCGGCACGCAGCGTGAGTGGCACTGCGGGCGGCTGGCCCAGTGGAAACAGGAATGACGGCGGGTGGTCCCGCTTGTATTGAGCGTACTCGTCGGGGTCGGTGGGCGTCCCGGGCCGCGTAATCGGAGCCAGGTTGATCAGCTCCCAGGGTCGCGGGCGGAACACACGCCGCGCGTGCCCGGTTGATTTGCTGAGGTAAACGCGGGCGCGCAGCCAGACGATACGTGGGCCCAGGCGGCGCAAGATGTAATACGCGGTCCGGAGGCGATTCATCATTCGGCGGAAGTCAGAGAGCTCCCGGACAACTGCGCGCTTCCCTCTCGCGTGCTCTCGGGAGTGTCGAGCCGGATTGTGATGCCTTCCTTGGCCGACCGCACGGCGGCGAAACTACAGCGTGTCACCAACTCAAGTTCCTCAAAGGGGATGAGCGGCTCGCCACCACTGGCGACGCGATCGACAAATGCTGCAACCTCAGCCTTCCAGCCCTTATCCTGGCGCATGCGCATCTTGGGCACGCCCGGCCAGTTGAAGGCCTGCAACTGGCGCCAATTGTCGATGCGCGCGACGCGACGGTCGCTGAAGATCTCCAGGCGCTCTTTGGGGAACGATTTCGGCCCGTTCGCCCAGTAGTGAACGGTGCCAATCGAGCCATCGGCATAGGTCATGTTGATAGTCATCTTGTCGTCGGAGATCGCGGTGTTCCGTCCGAACATGACCGCCTGCACACTCGTGATCGGGTGGCCGACCAGGGACATGAGCAGATCGATGAAGTGGCAGCCCTCGCCGACGACGCGTCCGCCACCCACCTGCAGATCGTGTTGCCAGCTGTCGAGCGGTACTTCACCGGCGTTGACCAGCATGTTAATCGCCACCGGTTGGGCGCGGCCTGCCAGCAGTTCCTTGCACTTGACCGTGTGCGGCGCGAAACGCCGATTGAACCCGACCATCAACTGGAGGTCGGGATGCGCCGCGTGGGCTTCGCGGACCATCTCCAGTCCCGGCTCGTCAATTGCCAGCGGTTTTTCGACGAACACGTGCTTGCCGGCCGTCAGCGCCTCGGCAGCCATCTGCGCGTGGGCGGCATGGCGCGTGGCGATGAAGACCGTGCTGATCTCCGGCGACTCCAGAATGCGATGGTAATCGCTGGTAGCTTGCTCCGCGGCGAACTTCCGACCGGCATGAACCCCGGTCACGCCGCCCGCGCTGGCGATCGTGTGGATGCTGGCGCCGCTGGCCTTGATCGCCGGCAGCAGCACCAGCTTGGTGAAGTTGCCGGCGCCGATGACACCCACCACCGGCTTGGCCGGCGACGAAGCTCGGGCCGTCGCTACCCGCAGGCCGACCAGGCGTTCGGTCGGCGCGGCCTGCTCCGGATACGTCAGAATCACGCCCAGCACGCTGTTATCTTTGAGAACCGCCTCGTACGCTTCGCCCGCCCGCGCGTGGGCCACGCGCCGCGAGATCAGCGGGCCGACGTCGAGCTGGCCGCGCGCCAAAGCAGTGAGAATCGCGTCGAAGTTCCGCGCTGCGGTCCAGCGCACATAGGAATACGGATAGTCGCGGGCCCGATCTTCATATACCGGATCGTAACGTCCCGGACCGTACGCGCAGGACACCTGTACCCTCAGCTCTTTCTCGTAAAGCGTGCTCCGTTCGAGGTCCATGCCCACGTTGCCCGTCGAGACGATCCGGCCGCGCTTCCGGCACATCCGCGCCGCTTGACGCATGGGCTCGTTGCTCTTCGTGGCCGCCGTAATCAGCACGCCGTCGACGCCGCGCCCCCGGCTGAATGCCTCCGCACCCTGGACGACATCGGCATCCTCGGAGACGGGTACGCTCTGGCACCCTAGCGAGCGCGCCAGCTCGCACCGCGCCGGGTTGGTGTCGAATCCGAGTACTTCGCAGCCGTGGGCCCGCAGCAGTTGGACCGCGATCAATCCCAGCAACCCGAGCCCGGTGACCACGAAACACTCGCCGAACGTCGGCTCCAACAGCCGAATCCCCTGGAGGGCGATCGATCCCAGGACAGTAAAGGTGGCCGACTCGTCGTCCACCTCGTCGGGGATATGGGCCGCCAGCGTCGCCGGCACGCAGGTCATCTCGGCGTGGCGCCCGTTGGACGCGACCCGATCGCCGACGGCGAAGCCTTCGACGTCGCGACCGACCTCGACCACGCGACCGACATTGCAGTAGCCCAGCGGCAGCGGCTCATCGAGCCGACTGAACACCACTTCCAGTGTTGGCAACAGCCCGTCGGCGCGGATCTTGTCGAGTACCTGCCTGACCTTTTCCGGCTGGCTGCGGGCTTTGCCGAGCAGGCTCGCTTGGCCGAACTCGACCAACATGCGCTCGGTGCCGGCGGAGATCAGGCTTCGGCTGGTCTGGATCAGGAGATGCCCGGGCTGCACGACCGGACATGGAACGTCTGCCACCTCGATCTGCCCGGTGCGAAGATGTTGAAGCACTTGTCTCATATTCGAATCGCCTCGTTCCTCCCGCCTCGGAAGCCGCACGCCGCTGTTCGATGATCCCGATCCGGAAGCTCCGCCGGTCCGGGACGAGCGCTCACGGCAACCTCACTCCAGGTCGGACAACGTGCGGGCGCCATTGGCCCCGCGCACATATGCGATGAAGTGCTTCCACCAGGCCGGACAGCGTTTGTCGCCGGGGCCGGGATAGAAGCACACGACTTTCGCCGCGTTCCAGGGGGCGAATCGCTCTGGTCGGTCGCCAAACCAGGAGCTGTTCAGCTCCCGTCCCAGCCGCCACGAGTAGACCAAGTCATAGTCCCAGTTCATGGAGAAGGTCCACGGCTTGCCCTGTGTCTGTCGGCGATGGCCGGCTGCCAGCGCGACCCAGGGCGTAACCTCCTGCGTACCGTGTTTCCGCGCATTCTCGACGGTCCGCCGGAAGGCCTCCCGAGTGTAGCCGATCTCAGGCACTCGGTACAAGGCGACGACAAACGTGTCGTGCAGCTCGTCCAGCGAGTGCCAGGGGGCCTGTCGCCAACCGGTTTTCGAGGCGGTTCGCTGGATGGCCCCGAACCCGTACCAGACCACCTTGGCCTGCGGAAAGACGCTCTTGCTAAGACGATAGATCGCGTCGTGCTTCTCTCGGATGGCTTCATTCCACGCCGCGTCGTTCTCTCGCACCGTGAACCGCTCGGAATCGAGCAGAATCGCTGAAACGCGGACATCCGCGTCCCGCTCTCGATTCGCTCTTTCCAGCCACTCGCGGATACGCTGGAGCCGAGTCTGAAACGTCGTCAGCTCCGCGGCATGGGTCGGTCCGGTGTCGGTCGGCGGTAGGTTCTTGTCGAAACGACCATGCCAAGGCGAGTAGTTGATGGCCAGCGTGCATGGGATCGACGGCTTGGTCGCATTAATGGCCGCGCAGGTGGATACCGCGACGTCAATCTGATTCGACGTGACGTTTTCTCCACGCAAGCTGAAGGCGTGGGTGATGCGCACGTATTCGCGGCATACGGGATTGCCGCGGCCGTCGCGCCATTCCGACGGCACCGGCCAGGAGTAGTGGACCTTCGACATGGGCTTCAGCGGCCGCAGGGCGGCGAGAAGCTCCTGTTCGCCGCCGGTCTGCGCGGCACACGATGCACACAGGCAGGCTGTCAGTGCGAGCACCGACATCTTCAAAGGCACTGGCACATGCATGACATCTCCTTCCGCAGAGACACCGACCGCCTGGGTTATGGTTCGTCGCCGGCTTCGCCCGGGCCCATGACGGAATGACCGCGGACGAACCGTCAGGAGCCCGTGAGGCCTCAGGCGCCACTCGGGCCGCGGCGCTTGTCGACTACCTGTTGCAGGAGCTCTTCCAATCCGGCCACGATCCCGGCCCAGTCGTACTTCTCCTCGACCAGGCGGCGGGCGTTGCGCCCCAGCTTCCCGGCCAAGGCGTCGTTCTCGAGCAGCAACGTCACCGCGTCGGCAAAGTCGTCGGCTGCTTCGCGGACCAGCGCGTGCTCGCCATCGACGAGCGGCAGCCCCTCGCAGGCGACCGGCGTGCATACGATCGCGTTGCCGGTGGCCATGGCGTTGAGGATCTTGAGCCGCACGCCGCTGCCGACGAACTGGGCGGCAATGAACACCCGCCCGCGCTGCAGATACGGTCGCTCGTCCGGAACGCGTCCGACGACGGTTACGCCGTCCAGCGGGGCGAAGGCATCGCTTGGCGTTTTTCCGACGAGCTCCAGCCTGGCGTCAGGATGCCTCTGGCGCACCATCGGTAGAACCTCTCGCGCGAACCAGAGCATGGGTTCCAGCTTGGTGAACTCGGTCAGGCTGCCCACGTGCATAATGGTAAGTGGCTCTCGGGGCTGATCCGAAAACTGGAACCGGCGCAAGTCCGTGCCTGCCCCCACGACCGCCGGCTCGAGCCCTCGAAACAGACGCCGGATCTGATCGGCGTCCTGCTCGGTGATCATGCTGAACCCGTCGGCCGCCGCGAGGATCGAGCCCTCGTAGGCTTGCATCTTCCGCTTCTGCCAGCCGCCGAGCAGCCGCAGAACGGGATTGCGCTGGCTGGTCACGAATCGCTCGAAGACCTGCGTGTCCACGTTGTGACCGCGGACAAAGAACGGCACTCCCAACTCCTCCCGCAGAAGCGGGCCGTAGGCAGCCATGGCCACGTCCTCGGCCAGCACGACATCGATGTCATGGCGGGCGATGATCTGGCGGGCGGCTGCCGCCATTTGCCGGTTCACGTACCGGGCCACGCTGTAGGGGAGGCGGCGACCTACATTCCCGACAACCTGAAGCCAACGCGGCTTCTTGCGCTGGTAGAAATACTGCGTCGGGCAGATTCGCTCCATCGTGGCGGCGTCGGCGCCCGCGTTGTGCGAGTTGGCCAGCAGGAAGACCTCGTGCCCGTGCTCTCTGAGATTGAGGACGTCGTTGTACACAACCATGGACCAGCCGCCGTGCGGTGGGTATGGCTCGATCGGCGACAAGACCAGGATTCGTAGTGGAGAGGTTTTGGTGGACGTCGTTACTCGCTCGTTTCCCGCCCCGGCACCTTCCGGTAGTGATTGCCGGGACGCGCCCGTTCCGGTGTTTTCACTGGCCACGCCGGGAGGCGTTCGCCCTAGAGGTATCCGAGCTCGCGCAGCCGCTGCTCGATCTGTGGATCAGACTCCATGGGAGCCTCCTCGTCCAGCCGGCGCAACTGCTCGGCGTGCGCCTCCTGGAACTTGGGGATCAGGGGTTCGAGCGTGGCCCGCAACTTACGCCGTTCCGGCGTGTCGTCCTCGGCAAGGTTGCGCGTTTCTGCCGGGTCGCGCACCAGGTCGTAGAACTCCTCCTGCCCGGTCGTGTTCCAGATCATTTTGTGCGTGCGGCTTCGGACGCCGACCGCCCCCAACTGCGCCAGCCCCAGCTCCTGCAAGAGGGGAATATGACGCCGCTCGAACGCCCGCGTCGATTCCGAGACGGCATATCGCCGCGGGGCTGGGGCATCGTCAGCGAGTGGAAGCGCCTGGCCTTCCAACTGCTCGCGGATCGGATCGTTGCCAGTGCCGGCCCAGTCGAGGCAGCTCACTGTCAGATCAATGCTCTGTACGACGTGATCGATAGCCGCACCGCGCTGCCGCCGTTCGAGCATCGGTCCCCAAATCAGCAGCGGGACGCGGACGACCGTGTCGTAAACGCACTGACCATGACCGAGCAATCCGTGCTCGCCGAAGTTCTCCCCGTGATCCGCAGTCAGGATCAGGAGAGTGTTCTCGAGCAGCCCCTCGGCCCGCAGGTCGTCAAAGAAGCGTCCGAACAGCCTGTCCGTATAGTGTAACGCACCGTTGTACAGCCCCTCGACGATCTTGAAGTCCAGGGCATCCATCTTCACCGCCCCGCTGATCAGCGGCAGCGGATTCTGGTTGACACGCCGCGGGTTCCGGCCGGCACAGTCCGGCAGAAACAATCCCCAGTGTCCCAACGGGGGCAGGTACAGCATGTGTGTTTCCATCAGGTGAACATAGATGAACACCGGTGGGTTACCAGGCTGCTGACGAAGAACGCGGCGCGCCGCGGCGAACGCCTTGGCGGCACCGGCGTCAGTCGTGCGCGTCATCAACCAGCGCAGCAGATTCCCCAGCCGTCCCTGCCACGTGGCCTCCGATGCCCCCACCTCTGCCGGAGGCTCTGGCTGCTCCGCGGTGGCTTCCTGCTCGTCGCGTTCGGCCCGCGCTTGGTCTCGTCGGGCCAGATTGCCTGCCTGGCGCCGGCCACGCAGCTCGGCGATCCACCGCCGCAGCGTCGGGAATGAACAGACGTACTCGTCGAAGTCCCGCGGCAGGTCCGTGAATGGCGAGACGTACGGGTTGTTGCTGTTTATGCAATGCGTGACGTATCCACCCCGCTTCAGCGCCGCCGCCAAGGTGTGCAAACCCGGATTCAGCTTGTCACCGGTAACGCATAGCCGGTGCGTGGAGGGGTACATCCCTGTAAACAGCGAGGTGGTCGAGCTCAGCGTCTGCTCCCCGGCACTGATCGCGTTATTGAAGCGGACGGCTTCGGCGGCCAACTGCGAGATGCGCGGGGTAGTGGGCTGGTCGTAGCCGTAAATCGGCAGGTTCTGCGCCCGCACAGCGTCCGCCACCACGATCACAATGTTGGGCCGATCCTTCATCCTCTCTTGGATCCTCCGTTGCCCAGGCAAACGCTCTGCCCGGACGTAAGCTCATCACGGATCACCTTCTTTGCCTCCCGCACGCGGCCGGGCCGACCGGACCATTGCGTGGGTGCACCTTCGACGTTCCGGCATGCAACCCACGGCTTCCCCGGTTTCTCCCGCCTAATCATACTCGTTTTGTCCAACGAATATCAGGACCCTGCGAACAGCAGTACGCCTCTGACCATCTCCGACTCAACAGTACCGGCCGGTGGCCGGTTCGCATCGCGGATGATAGAGCGAGCCCCGCCGTGC
>Ga0180433_10009398_pt1 | contig 11970 bp, 17 predicted proteins | sample SS_ome_8_FD_132980 | JGI IMG/M metagenome (GOLD analysis project Ga0180433, IMG submission 132980) | Hypersaline lake sediment archaeal communities from the Salton Sea, California, USA - SS_1_D_1 metaG | ecosystem: Environmental > Aquatic > Non-marine Saline and Alkaline > Hypersaline >... | reverse complement strand
TCGATGAGCGTGCGTAGAGCGTCCCGCTGACACAGTTCGGTGCCGCCAGGGCGAGTGTGCGCGTGCTCTTCAGCGTGAAGAACGGCGGCGAGGTAGCGAATGGCGCGAACGCGATCTGTACGGCGGACAGCTGACGACACTGTACGACGAGAAGCTGTGTCCCTTCTGGGATCTCGGTGGAGTACTCCTGATTCGCTACAGGCATGTCCAGGTTTTGGATGGTCTGATCTAGCGGCGTCGGGATGCTGCAGACGAGGAGGCAGTCAATCGAATTGACCTCAAGGGCCCGCGGCTGAGCGCCTTCTGCCGGTAGCGCGGCGAGCACGACGACCTTCCCTGTGGGTTCCGGCATGGTTCACCTCCTTTGTTGCGTGAGTGCCGAGTAGATTGCTGGCAGGTCGGAGGCGTGGATCAGAAAGAGCAGTTCGCGGACATCGGCCAGGACCTGGCTGGTCGTGATGTCGGCTGGCGCGGGCACTGGCTGAATCGACCCTGCGATATGCTCCATGATCTCCGCGACCTGCTGCAGCGGATCCGGGCGCGCCTGGACGACCGCGAAGCGGAAGGAGACGGTGTGCTCGTTGACGGTGTCAGTGTTGTAGGTTTCAACGTCGAACTCGGTCATGCCTGGCGTGAGGTCGCGGTCCTCGGGGAAGTCGATGACGAAGTCGTCGGTTACGAACCATTCCCCGGGGGTGAGCGGCCAGAGTTGGAACGTGCCCTGTAGCACGCGAGCGCCCACGAGACCCGCACAGCCGGCGGGGAACTCGATACTCACGCGCGTCACCTTGCCGGGCGGCATGGTGATCGTCGTCACAAGCGGCGCCGCTTGCTCGGTCGACGCTGGCGTTTCGATCGCGTGCTTGACGAGCATCGTTCGTCGGTCCTCCGGTTTTGCCGTGTGGCTCTACGTCACGCGTAGGCCGAGTGTAGCCGCTCGATCCGCGGCCGCGGTTTCCGGGCACGGATCCGTGAAGGCTCCGAAGCCGCCGGCTCTGTCGTAGTAGCTCCCGAGGACGCCGACTACGTCGTACGACGTGTACAGGTACACCGTGTCTGCGCTGGCCTGGAACGCAAGGAAGTAGATGCCTGCTGCCAGCGCGGTCTCGGCGATCGTCATAGCTGCTAGACCGCGGCTGTAGGCGGAAACGTCGATCGCGGCCGACTCGATGACCAGCTCGCCGCCGTCCGGCGAGTGCGCGGTCGCTCCTTCCTTGTAGATCCCGAAGCGGACGTTCCCCGTTCCGCTGCCTCCGATCATCGTCATGATTCGATCGACCGTCACCGCGTCGGGTACGGCGATCTCGACGAGGTGAACGCGGCCCGCGGTCCAGCCGTTTATGGGCTCTTCCGCCAGGTCTAGCGAGAGCGACGACAGGTAGCGGTATGTCGCGTCCTTGGTTCCCATCTTGGGCACGTCACACCTCCCCCGTGCGCTTCATGTACCAGCCCTTGACGTAGACCTTCAGCACGTCGCTTGCGGTACAGCCCGTCCACCGGACAAGTAGGTTGTTCCCCTCGGTCACGTAGATTGGCTCGCTGATCCAGTACACCGTATCGGCCTGGGGCGCGTTTTGCTCCTCGAGGAGAAGCTCGTCGGCGTCCCCCGCGTCGATGATGCGGACCTTCGTCGCGGCTGACGTTTCGTTGATGATTGAAACCCGCTGAAGGCAGTAGATGTACCCGGGTCTGACTGGATCCATCTCCACATCATTCGTCCCGGCCGCCGCGGTGAGCCGCAACGTCTGGGCGAATGGGTGCTTTTTCTGACCCACCACCCACCTCCTTGGCTACACCCTCACCAACCGGTCGAGGATGACGCGGTTCGTCCCGTCTGCCGCCGAAGCGGCGTTGCGGGTGTGGATGTTGAGCGCGACCGTCTTCGCGGCCGCCAGGTCGAGATACGCAGCGGGGTCGTCGGGCATGTTGAACGGGACGACCACGCAGTTCTCGGGGCACAGACCGCGGTTGATCGTTGAGATGAGCGTGTCCGCCTCGAAGTTCTCGGGCTTCTGTGTGTTGTCCGTTCGCCGCCCCTCGATGGTCGGCACGGCCGTCGCCACAGCTCCGTCCTGTGACCCCGCGCCCGGCACCGCGCCGAGCACGTAGCCGATCCCCACTCGGCGGCCGTAGTCGGCGGTCATGTAGAGGTTCGCCGTGGAGAGGACCTCCTTCCCGAAGTGGAAGAAGTTCTCCCACATGATGTCATCGATGCCGCCCTTGAAGAGCCGGACCACCCCGCTCTTCAGGGTCAGCTCGACGTCGTCGGCGAGATTCCACATCCCAGTCTCTGAGATGTTGTTCGCGTCCTGGTCGGGCCAGAGCTGCATGACGACGCGGCGCAGCGCGTGGTCCGTCGGGAGGTCGAGGTACTTCGTCTCGTCGGCCACGGTTGTCCAGTTCCGCCAGTCTTCCGTTCGCAGGTAGCCCGCGAACGATCCGGGGGCCGCGTCGTGGATGAAGAACTGCAGCACGGACAGTGAGATGTCGGCGCCGAACTGCGAGGATGTGGCGTCGTTCGTGAGCTGCAGCTCCACGTTGTCCCACTTCGACAGGTCAAGGCCGATGAGCGGATCTCCGAGGTAGCGGCCGAAGGTCAGGAGGACGTGACACCACTTGGTGCCGGTCGCGTACGAGTGCCAGTAGTCGGGGTTTGCCGCGCCCTGATCGAAGAACGTGAGCGCGGCGGCTACCTGTCCCGTGAACGACTTGATGACGACGGATCCGTTGCCGATGACTTCGATCTTCGAGATGTAGTCGATGATCCGCCACTTGTCGATCTCTGCGAACGCCCCGGACACGCCGGCGACGCTCATGCGGAGAAGAATCCCTGAGAGCATCCCCTCGTTGGGAAGATCCTCTCTCCAGGTTGCATTCCGTGTGAAGGTCGCGCCTTCACGCAAGTACTCGCGTCTGAACAACACGGTCACCACCTCCCAGTGGTGTCGGGAATCTCAGCCTCTCGGCTAGGAGCCGACCTTCCGGGAGTGGAGAGCCGAGGCGATCGCGGCGACACGCTCGATGTTGGCCGGGTCGCCAGTGCGCCGACGCGGGGGCAGCGTGACGGTCTCGATCACGTCGCGGAACGGAGCGAAGCCCTTCTCGTAGTCGGGCTGCGCCGCACGGACGCCGGGACCCCAGCGGTTCGCACCCTTCTCCAGCGCTCCCCGCTGCCACTTCTGCGAACCGGCGTCGCGGACGCCCTTGCCGAACGCCTTGCGTGCGATCGCCTCGGAGACCCCAGCATCGTAGCGGTCCTCCGCGGCCGCGGCTTCCGTTGCCCAGTCACGGACCGGCGCGGAGACGCCGGCCTTGTAGTCCGCGTCACGCCGGGGCGTGACATCCGCCCACTTTCGGGCGATCTCTGCCGATGACTTGATGGCGGGCATAGTGCCACCTCCTTCAAGTGCCCAACGTATCACTGTTCTGTGCTCTTGTCAAGTGGCCGGAATCCGCGTATGCTGTCGTGTGGCTAACGACGGACCGAAGCAGGACCACCGCTTTGCTGACCCGAAGGAGCGTCGATACGGCGTTCCCACTTCTGATCCCGGCTACGTCGGCGAGGGGTTTTGGCTGCGTCGGCTGATCCGCGAACACAAGACGCCGGCCGTGCGTCTGCCTCGCGAGATGATCCGCCGGCTTGGGTGGAGGAAGCAGGATCTGCTCGCCGTCGTCCAAGTAGAGCGCGCCGTCGTAATCACGCGACTGGTGTACGAAGACCCAAGGGAGGTCGCCCGTGATCAAGTTGATGAAGCTCGACGGGAACACAGTGTTGTTGGAGCCTCGGACGATCACACGCGCGGAGCGTGAAGGAAGCATCACGCGCGTGTCGGCCGGACTGGGGCGCGATGTGTTGGTGATGGAGACACCGGACGAGATCGAGGCGAAGATCAATGCCGACGCCCTCGTAGCTGGCGAAGCTACGGGCCGGTAGAGCGACGCTCGCGACCCGAGTGCTCGATCCGACGGACGCCGAGTACGAGGGCGTGCTTGAACACGCGATCCGCCGCGCGTTCTTCGACGCGATCACGACACGGCTGCGGTTCACTCCTCCGGCCGAGATGGAGCGACTCGTCGCCGGGTTGGCCGACGAAGCGGCTCGCCGACGGAAGGAGGGGTGATCCGTGGCCCGACACAAACCTAAGATCATGTTCCACATGCTGCCGCGAGATATTGCAATCTGGCGGCGCTTCCTCCTGCAGCATGAGGAGGAATTCACCGAATTCCGCTACGATGTGCATGTCGGCCCGAAGCTACGCCTTGAGGACCCGAATGCCTCATGGATAGGGGATTTCAGCGAACGCGCGTTGAGCCTCCGCATCGATGTCGTCGGGTTCAAGGCTGAGGAGGTGTGGGTTATCGAGGTGAAGCCGAACGCCGGGTTGAGCGCGCTAGGCCAGCTCATGGCGTACCGGTATTACCTCGATCCGAGCATCTATGCGGGGAAGGTGTTGAAAGCTTGTGTTGTGACTGACTACGCGAGGCACTACATGCCGCCCCTCGATCGAGCGTTCGAGATCGAGCGCGTCATCGTATGAAGCGGTCGAGCTGCGCCTCGAAGTCGGCCTGTAGCCGTGCGAGTTCAGCTGCGAGGGTCGTCTCGCGCTGTTGGGCCGCTGCGAGGTCTGCCGCGGTCGCCGATCGTTGAGCCTCCAGTGACAGGAGCTCCGAAGAGAGCGCGCTGTATCGGTTGAGCGCGATGTCCGCGTCCATCTCGTAGACGAAGAGCCACTGCACTTCGCTCTCGATGTCCTGGATCTGCCACTCGATCCAGTTGAGGTGCCGCTCGTCCGCCTCGATCTGGTCGCGCAGCGCGTCTTCGGCCTCGGGTCCTAGAACACCTCGGCTGATCAATGTCTCTGCACGGGCAATCTCCAGGCGCAGAGACGCAGCCTCATCCTCCAGCTCAGGCAGCTCGCTGGCGAGGACGGTGAGGCGCTCAATCTCGCTTGTCGCGGTGTTGTAGTCTCGTAGCGCGTCTTCGCGATCGCGGCGCTTGCTGGTGATCGTGGCGTCGAGCTGCGACAGCGCAGCCGCGAGTCTCTGCGTGTCGGCGACGGCCGCGGCGAGTGCTTGCTCGACCTGCCGACGCTCGACGTTGAGATCGATGGCCTCGTTAAGGAGCGCCTGGAGCTGCCCGACGGAGAAAAGGTGTGACGCGTCGGTGGCCGAGATCGGATACCCTTCGGCGTGGATGCTCTCGTAAAGTCGTTTCAGCTCTGCGGATCGGAATGCCATCAGTTCCACGTCTCCGTGCGGTCCTCGAAGGGGAGCAGCTCCTCGAGGCGGCTCTTGGCGGCCTCGAGCTGTCCTAGGATGGCGAGGAGCATTCCCGGAGACAAGTCCGGCTGAGCCCTCACCTCCTCAAGGCGCGCGATCGTCTCGCGAGTCGTTCGGATTGCCCCGAGGCGCTGGCGGGCGGCCGCGAGGACCTCGTCGAGCTGCCCCTGTCGAAAGAGACGGCCAACCTCGCTCGCGCTGAGCGGAACTCCGCGCTGTCGGAGTTCCTCGTAGACGAGTTTGAGGTTGGCCTCTCGGAACGGCACTGTGCGCTCCTCTACTCGATGAGCCCCTCAGCCTTCGCTTGCTCGATGAGGTGGTTGAGAACTCCGATGCAGTTTCCGCAGAGGTCCCACGTGAGCAGCGAGTCCATCGGGTGCTCGCCACCGCACATGTTGCACCTTTTGCGCATTGCCGCCACCCTACGGTGAACGGTCTCCAACTGCTGTCTCCTTGCATCCTCGGCGAGTTCGTCGTCGCCCCTGACGAGGTCGGAGGTTTCCGGGTCCTGCTCTCGCGCTCGCAGACTCTCCTTAATTCTCTCGTTCCGCAGCCATTCGTTGTACCACTCGTGGGCGAGTCTCTTGCTGCAGCCGTCCGAGACCGCGTAGCGGATCAGCATTGCCCGGTGATCGTCGCTCTTGATCTTCCTGAGCACGTCGCAGACCTCGAAGCCGAGGACGCCGTCGGCGTTCGCCTGCTGGAGATCCTCCGGCCACGAGAGGGCCCCGAGGATCCGCGTCACCCACGGCCGCGAGTGACCGAAGCGGCGGGCGAGGTCGTCGTCAGTCAAGCCGAACCGCGTCTTGTTGATGTGCAGGGCCTGGGCCTTCTCGACGGCAGAGAGGTCTTGGCGGTACATGTTCTCGTGCAGCTTCATGAACTCGCGGTCCACCTCTTCGCGGTCGACGACCTTCGAACGAAGCGTTGACCATCCGAGCTTTCGGGCGGCGAGGAAACGGCAGTGACCGGAGACGATCTCGAAGCGGCCGTTGGTCCTCGTGAGGATGGGCTCGTGAATCAGTCCGATTGCCTGGAGCGACTCGGCGAGGCCGTCGATGTGCTCGGCCGAGATGTAGGAGCGCACGTCTTGCGTCGGCTCGTCGATCAGCTCCATGTCAACGTCGAGGATCTCACCGTCGATCGGGTGTGCAGCGTGCGGATCGATGATCGGGGCGGACGGAGCTGCCGGCGGCTTCTTCTTGGTCGGGGCCTTCTTCTTGGCGGGCTTCTTCTTGGGTGCGGCCTTCAGTTTGGGCGTGGTCTTGGTCTTCTTCTTGGTGGTGGTCTTCTTCGGCATCGTGCCGCTACCTCCTGGTGGTTGGGTGACCCATGTTAGCGGCGAACATCTGCGGAAGTCAACTCGTGCCGCGATGTGGTCCTCCGGAGACCCGCGATGTGGCACGATCGACGCGAGCTCGGGATCCGTCGTTCCGCTTCGCGGCAAGACGAACCGCTGGCGGGGTCACCGGCGGTCGTCCGCTGCCCACAAGGTGCAAAGGAGCCTTGTGTTTCCTGTGATCACCTCCCTTCATCTTCGCTGGCGGGTTCTCTTGCCAGCCGGCCGCCGTCGAGGCGGTTCATGGTGTTGTTGGCAGACTCCCATGACGCGAACTGCTCCACGAACTCGCGGGCTAGACGGCCCTTCTCATAGTAACGCCAAGCGCGGCACCAAACCTCCTGCCAGCGGATCCCGTATGCCGGCTTTGGAACGAGATCGTGGCGCGGTGTCCGGAGAACTGTCCCGACGGTGTATGGGAAGTGACAGACGGAGCACTTCACTGCGTTGGATCTGCCCTCGTGTTCCCACACGAGGGCGACAGGGCGCGCTCCGCAGATGACGCACTGCCACTCGGGCTTTACGTACTCCTCCGGCGGATCCGCTGCGTCGATGAGCGGCCTCATTCGTCCTGCCGCCATGCTCCCACCATCCGCATCTCCTCGGCCGTGACCTCGCCTCCGCCGACGAGGTCGGCGATCGCTCGGTTCTTGGCACGCGTCTCGGCCGTCGCCCTCACGTCGTGCTCGAGCTTGGCGATCGTCCCTGAGATGTGCTGCTCTGCTCGGGCCTCTGACCACGTGCCCTTCTTCACCTTCTCCTTGGCCTTCCTCTCGGCCGCGGCGATTGTGCCGGCGGGGTTCGATTCGTCCCACGAGCAGTAGCCGGTTGCGTCCTGGAACTGGCCGTTCGGTGCTTGGGCTCGGTACGTAAAGTAGTAGACGCGGCCGGCCGGCGACTCGATGACACCCTCGGCTAGCTTCTGGCAGGAGACGCCGAAGAACACGGCTATCTTCCTCCAACCGGACTTCTTGATGAAGCTGCGGTCAGCCACAGGTTGCACGTCGCTCTTGTCGAGTAGTCCGAGCTTTGCTTCCTGGAACGCCTTGAAGACCTTGCGAGCCTCCTGGATCGTTGCTACCGGCGCAACAAGCGACGCGACCACTACCGGAGGTGCTCCCACAGCCGGGACAGGCGCGTACGGGATCGCGTCAGGAACAGCGTCCACGAAAGGGCTGTCCTCCCCGGAGCCGGTCGCGTCGATCGGCGGGGGCTCGTCAGCAGGGGGGCGCGGTGAAGTCGTCTCCGGCGGGCTCTCATCCGTCTTCGGTTCGTCATTGAGATACACCTCCGGGTCGAACTCACCCGTACAGAGCAGGGCGCCGGCGATGTGCACGCACGGCTTCTTGCCTTCGCGCGTGCTCTTCGTCCTCGGCCACCCTCCACACTCGCACTTGCCCATCCACTGGCCTCGGAAGCACTCGACCGCTACGCGGTACGTTGTCTCGGAGTCAGTGAACGACGTGACGCGGAATGCGAAGCCTCTGCGGGCTGGGATCACGACATAGTTGGTGTCGTACCCGTCCGGTAGCTTCTTGTGGACCTTGGCGAACTGCGAGAGAGCGAGTGCCTCGAATCTCAGCTCTGTGTCTACGCTCATTTCACTTGGCCTCTTCGTCGGCGAACAAGCCCGGCCCGTTGGCGATGGAGAGGATTTTCTCCTGGAGGATCTGGTAGGATTGATACTCCTCCGGGTGCGCCACCTTGACCTGCTTGTTGTCGACCAACTTCAACAGCTTCTTCCACTCCCCCATGGTCAGCATGACCTTGGTAGGAACCTGTCGGTTGTCCGTGTTCTCGGGTTGCTTGCGCTTTGGCATGTGTCACCTCCTTCGAGGGGGCCGGCGGTGAACTCGCCGTCGAGGTCGAACACGTCCCCCCCATCGTCCCATCCGAAGAGGGAATCCGGGTAGTAGTGGACCTGTCGAAGTGCGTAGACGGCAGCTTCGCGGAGCTGCTGCGAGGTGAAGCGCTGCGGTGTGTCGTGTAGTCTCTCGCTGGGTGCAGTCACTCGCCGACCCTCCTTGGCTAACATCATAGCGATGTTAGCCGCCGTTTTCAAGACCTTCGCCGTCTGCCGGCTCGGCCGGCGTTGGATCCGCCGCCTCCTCCTCGATCGCCTCGGCGAGGATGTTGTTCCTCCGAGCCTTGAGGCCGGCGAGTTCGGTCTCGATGGCGGTAATTCGGTTCGTCAGGAAGGCGAGGACATCGCGGGCCTCGAAGCGTTCGAGGAACGGCACGAGGTGCGTGAGCTTGGGGATTGCCGTGTGAAAGAGGAAGCTGGTGGTGTAGTGGTGTCGAAGCTGCCGTGCGGTCTCCGCCGGCGACTCGGGGGTGATGGAGAACGCGCCGGGCTTGGTGTGGAACACCTGGATGGAACGTGGTATGAGGTCCGGGTCCGTGTAGCCTGGACGTAGCGTGAAGGACACCTGTTGCTGAACTTCAGTCGGGTCTAGGACGTTGTAGCGTCCAACGCAGCTTCTAACGGTGTTCTCCTTGGCCATGGGTTCAACCCTCCTTCCCCCGCGGACCGCGTGAGCCCGCGGGGATCCTTCGGACTGCGCGCCTAGATCGGGAGCTCGCCGGCCTGGTCGGGCTCGTCGGCTCCCTGATCACCGCCCTCCTCGGTCGCGATTTTGGCGGCACGGTCCGCGCGCTTCTTGAGGAGTTTCGCCTGCGCTTCCTCGATGGCCGACCTCATGCGACTCAGGTCCGCAAGCGCGTTTTCGAGGCCGCCGCGGGTCCACAGAGCGTTGGCGCCGAAGCTGAACGCCGCGGCGATGTCCTCGTCCGGACCGGCGATCGCCATTCCCGTGAGCTTGTCTCCGTTCTCGAGCGTGAAGCTCGTTCCTGCGCTGTGCATGGTGCAAACCTCCTACGGGTGCGTCTGAACTGCCAGCAACGCCGACCTGCAGAGCTGTTCACGCCGCACCAGCCGACACAGCCGACGCACCTGCTCATCTGAGAACTTGTCGGGATACAGCCGAAATGCCTGGATGACCTGCTCAGGCACGACCGCGCGCAACTCATCGGCCGTGTCCGAGAGGTAGACAGGATTCGGGAACAACTCCTTCATGTCCATGCGACCCTCCTCCGGCGGGGTTTCCTCGATTCGCCGCCGCCGCCACGGCGGCTTAATCGCCGGGGTTGCGGAGAGGGATCGGGGATCTCAAGCCCGGCCCGAGACCCCGTAGGGAAGCTCGGGCGCGAGCGGCCTCATCGCGAGCGAGGGCTTTAAGCGCCGAGACCTCGGAGCAGCCGTTCGCCCTTGACTCTCCGCGGTTTCGCAGACATGCCCCCACCAGGGAGCGGGTTCGGGGCCTCCCAGGCGAAAGGCCTTCGGAGCACGGCCGGCCCATTCGGTGCGACGTTGGCCGCGCCATCCACTCGGCTCCGAACGTCGCGACCGGCCTTCTTTGTGTCAGCCTCCGCTCTTCCGTCGTGCCGACCCTTGGGAGGCACATGCCCGAACTGCGTTGAAAACGAACGCCGGCTAACTTCGGTAGATTCGTAACACGTCACACCCTCTGGTTTAGGCGGTGGGCACGTGCCCTGAGATGAAGCCAGAGGGCCGCTAGCGTCGGGGGGGCAGGAGAGTGCGGAGCGGGCGAACGGAGCCGCTGGGCTACGACGTGCTGCAGAGGGGGCCGCCCTGTGGCGGAGGTTGCCCGCGGAGCACGAGCCGCGGCCGGAGAAGGTCAATCGGACGGAGGCCGCGTGTCAGGCATCAGCGAGGCGAGGGCGCCGGGTATCAGATCGGCGAGGAGTGTGAACTCGCGATCGGCCGCCGGAGCCACCCGCCCAGACCGGCGCCCCGAGTCACAAACCAAGCCCCGCCGGCTGGCCGGGTGGGGGCGGAGGCGGCGTCGCCGAGCGGTTCGCCGCTCATCGCAATGCCGCGAGGCGTGTAGGCCCGGCCGGCCCGAAGGGCTGGCAGCGCCGTCAGGCGCAGCGGCGTCAGCCGCCGGGGCGAATGCAGTGCGCCCGTCATCAGAGCGGCGAGAACCATCGGCGAGTACCGAGTCGACATCCGGCTCCGTCTCGCGCGGGTCCCGAGGTCGACATCGGAGCGCCACACGATCGGGATCCATCGGCGACGGGAAGTTCTCATCGGGAGCCAAGCCTGATGAGCGCCGGGTTGTGAGGCAGTCATCGGAGCGGGGTTGTGAGTCCAGATCTGTGCTACAGTCTGGTGATTTTACGAAGTTGTCCTTGTTAGCCGGCTGCTGTTTTCTGAGCCAATCGGCGAGACCTGAAAGCGGGACGTAGTCTTCGTTTCGCGCGATGATGTGCTCCGTCGCGTCGTGACCCTGGCACCGCTCGATGGTTCGAGAGCGGATGGCGGCGAAGACGGCGTGGGGGTCCTTGGTCTCCCAGCGATCGGGGAGGATCCACGAGACGCCGAGGACCGCCTCACGAATCCCCGATCTGGTCGCGCCTTTGGAGTGGACGTAGCAACCGAAGGCGGCCGTGAACCGATCGGCTCCGTGCTCCGTTAGTTTCTCTCTGATCGCAGCCATTGCTCGTGCACGGAAGGCGCGATCCGAGAGACGGCCGTCTCCGATAGGAGCAAGGCAGTGTCTTTGTTGGGGGGTATGGGGGGAAGGCCCACGTTTGGAGCAACGCACGTTGAATAGGGACTTGTAGCGAATCGGCCTTCCGGGTCGCCCGCGCTCGATCGAGGGGAACATGGGTTCCTCGGCGACCCGTTCGAGCACGTGAACGCGGACGCCGAAAGCCAGCGCGCGCGCGACTGTCCGTCGGCTGTAGCCGGTCCGGACCGCCAGCAGCGAGAGATTTACCAGCGCCACGCGACCGTCTTCGCGCTGGAGCGTTCGAAGGACCTGTTTGAGGACGATCGACGTGGAGTCGCGCCGCGCCTTGTTCACGATCTCGGGGTAGACGATTGGCTGAACGACAACCGGCACCAGTGAGGCGGCTGGTGCCGGGTCGTTCGAGGTGTCGGTCCGAGTTGGAGGGTCGATCCGACTCAGGTGGCCTTTCGGCCCCATCTCTTGGTGTTCCTGGTTCATGATCGACCCTCCGAGTAGGGATCCTACCCGATGTTAGCGGCTAAATCAAGTCGCTCACTCGCACGACGTTCTGACGGCCTGGAATCGTTGGCTCCAGTGAGTTCGGTTGCCGTGGCCGTTCTCGATCTTGACGTCGAGCATGACGACCGACGTCGGCCGCGGTTCTGCGTTGTTGTCGGGCGGCGGCGGAGCAGGCTTGCAGCTCCGTGTGTCGGCCGGCGTGATCGGGAACGGCGGCGTCGCCGCGCCGTGGAGTGGGAACCAAATGACGCGGTCGACCGAGATGTAGCGACCGTCGACACGCTCACCGGTAGGCGC